>Ga0134094_1001808_pt1 | contig 19612 bp, 17 predicted proteins | sample 5_1taG_FD_94458 | JGI IMG/M metagenome (GOLD analysis project Ga0134094, IMG submission 94458) | Switchgrass degrading microbial communities from high solid loading bioreactors in New Hampshire, USA - 5_19_20_110_A1 metaG | ecosystem: Engineered > Bioreactor > Semi-continuous > Anaerobic >... | reverse complement strand
TTCAGCGCTGCGGCGCCAGCGCCGCCGTGGCCCAACGTGTCGCCTACATCATCGCCCACCACCATACGTACGATGCCATCGACGGGCTGGATTACCGGATCATCGTCGAAGCGGATTTTCTGGTCAACCGCGACGAAGGCGAGTTCTCGCAGGAGGCTTTCCTGCGCTTTTTCCGCCGGTATTTCGTCACAAATGCCGGCCGGGAGATGGCGCGCCGCATGTTCGGCGCCGAATAGACCCGCAGCAGTTCTCAGCCCTGCAGTCCTCTCTCCTGCCGCTCCATGTTCTCAATCACGATATCGTAGATATCCCCCAGCGAAGCACAGTATTCCAGCACCTTCCAGGGCTCGTTGGTATGGTAGTGAATCTTGATTAAGCGTTCGTCGCCCACAGCCAACAAGCTGTCGCCCCGGAAATTTTCTTTGATATACCGGTTGATCTCGTCCTCCGAAAGGTTTTCCCCCTCAATCAGCATCTGCGTATCATACTTGTATTCCAGCATCACGGTTCTATCCTATACGGCAATATGAGTCGGTCTATTTAAAGAACAAGCCGGGGCAAATAACCCCAGCATTGTTATTGTTCCGCTGAAATACTATTCGTTCTCCTGGTCGGTCTCATCCAAGTCTTCGTCATCTTCGCCATCTTCGTCGTCTTCATCGTCTTCTTCCCAGTCCTCATCGTCATCGATGAATTCCGTTACCTTGTCGATGAACAGTACGCCGTCCAGATGGTCGATCTCGTGGCAAAACAGCTTGGCGTAGTCGTTCTCCGCCTCAATCGTCACTTCTTTTCCGTTCTCGTCCAGCGCCTTTACCGTCACCTTCACCGGCCGCATCAGCTTGCCCCAGCGGCCCGGCACGCTCAGGCAGCCCTCCACCACCTCGTGCTCGCCGTCCGACGCCACAATCTCCGGATTCACCAGCTTCAGGTACTCGCCGTCCGGCGCGTTCACCACGATCAGGCGGCGCAATATGCCGATCTGCGGCGCAGCCAGGCCTGCCCCGTTTTCGTCGCTTCTTAATGTGTCCTCGATATCCTGCAGCAGCATGCGCACGCGGTCATTAACTTCCCGCACGGGCTTGCACTTTTTTCTCAGCACTTCATCGCCTATCGTCCGTATTTCTCTCAGCGCCATATCTTCTCCTCGGCTGTTATTGGTTAATTAATCATCGCATACGGCTTCCGCCCTGTCAACCCATGCCCGCGCGCCTCTGCAGGCGCAGCCATACCGGGCCATTGCTGCATATTTCCCAACAGTTTTCCCAAACAGCATTTTGCCAAAAGCACTTGGATCATTGCAGGAATTATGAGATACTTAAAGAGCATTTAGTCCGGCTCTTCCTGTTAAGGATAACTGGAGAGGTGGACAATTGAGAAGCAGCATCAGTATCAGCAAAAGCCTTTTACGAATGAGTGAACTTAATAACCGGGAGCGAGACAGTTTTGTCGAGGAATTGAGAAACCAGGCCTTAAATGAGATAAGGCGGGTAGTACAAAACTTCAGGAGGAAGCACACAGAAGCAGTCAGCAATTATATCATTCATGTTCATCCCCGTCGGTTTGTTTTTTATGGGGAAATAGGGGCGGGCAAAAAGTGCGCCTCCGGCTGTCTGTACAAGGTATGTCTTCCCATAGAGTGCCCCATAGAGTGCTGGATAAAAAGCGACATCAATGTCTCGCAAAATGAACTGTTTGTAAAGGTTAAATAGAGAAAATCTATTTCTCTTAACTGGATGCAGTAGGAAAAAGCCGGACAAAATGCCCAGTGCAATCTTACCGGAAAAAAGAAAACAACCAGTCCATTTGGCCGGTTATCCAGGCTATCAAAGAATCCCAAACCCGCCAAACCGAACAGCCGGCCCGCTGGGCCGGCTGCCTCCGTCCAATACCTCTACTATTGTTTCCGCCTTTATGCGGTCAGTATGCCATACGCAACGTCCGCAGCGGAAGCCGCGTCGGGTGCGTAGTAGTCCGCGCCGATGGAATCCTTGAAGTTCTCGGTAACTGGAGCGCCGCCCACCATGATGGCCACCTTGTCGCGGACGCCCATCTCCACTGCCTTGTCCACCACGTCCTTCATCACGCCCATCGTCGTGGTCAGCAGCGCCGAAGCTGCCACGATTTTCGCGTCGTTGTCGATAGCGGCCTGGATAAACTTCTCCGGCGGCACATCGGTTCCGAGGTCGATAACCTCGATGCCCTTGCCTTCCAGCATGATCTTCACGAGGTTCTTGCCGATATCGTGCAGGTCGCCCTTCACGGTGCCCAGTATCGCCTTGCCGATCGCCTTCACGTTGCCGCTCGCCAGCGCCGGCTTCAAAACTTCCATGCCCGCGTTCATCGCGCGCGCCGCAATCAAAACTTCCGGTACGTAAACTTCGTTATTCTTAAACTTGGCGCCGATAACCGCCATGCCGGCCAGCAAGCCTTCTTCCAGAATACGCTTGGGGTCCTCGCCGTTTTCCAGCGCCTGCGATACCAGCTCTTTTACCTTGGGCGCACGGCCCTGCTGCAGAAAGGAACTCATCTCTTCAAATATGCTCATTGCTCTGTTTCCTCCGCCTTTCTATTGATTATGCCCCGCTTTTCGCGGTATTTCCCCGGCGTGGTGCCGGTAAATTTCTTGAACACTTTAGAGAAATAGCTTTGGTCATCAAACCCGCAGCAGTAGGTGATGGACGACAGCGGCATATCGCTCGTCAGCAGCAGCGTCTTGGCGTTACGGATGCGCACCTCATTGATGTAAGACGACAGGTTGATGCCCTTTTCCTCCTTGAATATCCGGCTCAGATACGATACGCTGAACGATACGTGCTCGGATATGTCGTTCAAGGTGATGCGCTTCATGTAATTGGCGTTGACGTATTCCATCACCTTTTGTATGGTATCCGTATGCTTGGTGTCCGGCACAGCAAACACCATGCTGGTGTAGCTGTTCAATATGCCCGACAGCCATATGTTTAAGTCGTCCAGCGTCTCAAAACGCGCAATCTCCGTCATAAAGTCGCGCGAGAGGCCGAAAATGCGTCCCGGCTCCGCGCCGCCGTCAATCGCCGCCCGCGAGAGCAGCACCAGAAGCTCCGTCACCCGCGCCTTGATTGCGGCAAAATCCGCGCCTTCCGCAAAGAATATTGCGCCCAGAATTTCGTTCAGCGCGCGCTGCGCGCCGGCTTTGTCTCCCGCAGCGATATACCGCTGCAGCCTTTTTTCCGTTTCAATCGGGTATTCCGGCGGACGCGCTCCTGTCTTGATATTCTCTATCGTCTGGAATATCTCGTTGTACCGCGCACTGGACTGTTCCAGAAGCTTTAAGTCCTCAATGTCCCGCTGCTCGGAGTATGCCGCGATCACAAACAGCATATCCGCTATGGACGATACGCGCCGCGGCTCGACGTACACCAGCGTTTTTGACTCTGCGGCAATGTCCCGCGTGTTCTCCAGCTGCAAGCCCGGAAAGCCTTCTTCTATGAAATCATTCCGCGTCACCATCAGAAACGGCCCGATGACCAGGCCGTATTCGAGCACTCCCTGCCTCATTCCCGACGCTACGACAAACGCCGCCCCGGCCGGGCACAGGAACTCATACTTGCCTCCCCATCGTTCCGACTGGTAAACCGCATATTCCATCAGGCTCTCACAGGCGGCGCGCCCTTTTTCAGCAACCTGCCTGGCATAACAGACCTTGCAAAACGAACAGCTGTCGCTGCGTTTACCTTCAGGCATATCCACGTGGAAGCTGGGCAGACCAACTGCATTGCCGAAAGTTTGCAAAAGCGCCAGCGCTGTGTCCCGTCCGCTCATTCGTCACCGTCCAATCGTTTTTATCATAAGCTTATTGTACTAGTCCAGTACGACGATTTAAAGAGCAGACTCTTTAATTATCATTATAGAGATATGCTAATTGCCGAGTATAGCACTATTTTTTATTTTATTGTACTATATTGTAGCATTGATAATCCGCGGCATGCTGCAGCCCTGACGCGCGCTTGACGCAAACGCCACGTTTTTGCTATACTATGTGTTACCCTGGAGAGATGTCTGAGCTGGTTTAAAGTGCCGGTCTTGAAAACCGGTGTTGCGCAAGCAACCGTGGGTTCGAATCCCACTCTCTCCGCCAAATAATACGTTTTTATCGTTATCTCAAAGAAAGCGTATTCGTTAAAGCGCTTTCTTTTTTTTTTGGCAGTTTCCTGTTTACAGACAAGGAAGGAAGTATAAATACTATATTTAGTCCAGATGATAAACCTCTTCCATTTCCGCCCATCATTCGCCCGGCTTGCGCGTCTCCAGCGGTTCCTGGCACGGGTCGGCTTCCTTTCACCAGCGCTGCGTCTCAGGATCGGCCTTCATTTTGTCCATATTCTTCTTGTAGTGTCCCCGGTATACTCGAAATAGGAAAAAAGACAGCCGTCCTTGTAAATATGGTAATCTCTGGTTGTTGCATTCCCTGAACGTCCAATAATCCCTCTCCGTCAAAATGAAGAAGCGTGTGTGAACGCCCCTTTTATTCCAGTTTGATATTTCAGTTTGACGCACGATTACTCGCTCCGGTGGCAGCATCCGCGGCCTATTGCAGCATCCCCAGCCGCGCCATTACCGCCCGGGTAATCTCCTTCACCAGCTCGTCCTCGCTCACGGCATTGCTCGCGGTATTCCCCGCCGCTGCATCGATATCCCGGCCGCCGCAATATCCATCCCCCAGATATCCTAAATCGTTTTTCCCGAAAACATCGCGCCGCACGCGGAACAGTTCGCTGATCTGTTCCGGCGTCAGGCCGTGTTCGCCGCCCAGCACCCGCGCGTACAGTATGATGCCCGCATAGTGCTCCAGCGTTTCCATTTTATAATAGGCGTCAAACACATCGCTGCCCACGGTCAGCGCTCCGTGATTGGCCAGCAGTATGGCGTCCGTGGTCTTCACGATATCTCGTATGGATTCGGGCAGCTGCTGCGTGCTGGGCGTCGCGTAATCAGCCAGCGCGACGCTGCCGATAGAAAAAATCACCTCAGGCAGCGCCACCTTATCGCACACTTTTCGCGCCACCGCAAAGGCGGTAGCCTTTTGCGGATGAGCATGGCAGACAGCGTACACATCCGGCCGGTTTCTGTAAACTTCCAGATGCATCTTGATCTCCGACGAGGGCTTTTTCGCGCCTTTCAACACCTGCCCCTGCATATCCGTAATGACCATATCCTCCGGGTTCATGCAGCCTTTGGACACGCCGCTCGGCGTGATCATGACGGTATCATCCGAAAGCCTGACGCTGATATTGCCGTCGTTGGCAGCCACAAACCCCTTTGCATACATCCTCCTGCCCACTTCCACGATGTCATTGCGCGTTTCCCATTCTTTCAATGATGCATCCTCCTCATTGCTGATACTTTACCATACCAAATTCCGGCGGAGTTTTCAAATACTTCGCCCAAATCCGGCAACGGCGTCCAGCATGATATGCCGGTCTATATACTACTGTTCTTTGTGCTGGTCGCGGGGGATATTCTGTCCTCCCGGACGGTCAAGCGCTCCTTCCGTCTGACGGTTACGGCCTGTTATTACTGCGGCGCCCCGGTCGAATGTAGCCGGAAAAAACCGAATGTTCAGTCAGCCATTCAGCGCAGCGGAAAGGCAAAAAAAGCCGCATTGCTCGCAGACAATACAGGCAACGCGGTCATAGAGATAAATGCATGCTCTTTTGGGGAGCAGAGCACACATACATAGCAGTTTTTTAAATCAGCTTGTCAACTGTTATCCCGTCTTCAGGCATATATTCGCGCCAGTAAGCCACCGACTCGCGCATGTCGGATATGATCTCGTCAGTGGATGCCGTAATGCCGAAAAACAGCTCAAACGCCAGGTAAATGTCCGTCACCCGCGGCGGCAGGCCCTCGGGCGCAGGCCTCTCATACGACCTCGCGATGGCTGCAAACACGTCCCTGGGCTTCACGATGCCTGTCGCGTTGTTTTTGGCAGTAAACGGCTTGTGCGCCGAATACGTACCGTCCGTCTGCTGCAGGTGGATTATCGGCGAATAAGCCCCCAGCGTTCCCAGCCATTCAAACAGGTCGGCGTCGCGCGGCTCCGCAAACCAATAACTGTAGCGGTCCAGCAGTCTTTCCACCCGGTCAGCCGGCTGCCGGTCGCAAATCGCCTTTTTCACCTCGTCCGGAAGGCGCCATGTGCCGGGATCCCCCGATTTCACCATCTGATGCACCTCTTCCGGCGTGGGCCGCAAAAACAGCGCCTGCCCCGCCTGATGGGCGGTGTCTATCGTGAGATACAGCGGATAACCGGCGCGGGCGTACACGTTGCGCAGGCAGCTGATGCAGCCGTCAATGGTCCACATCCCCTGCGTGGGCGTGTACATCTGCTCGTAACCGAACATCACGCCCTTTTGGCCGGCATATGCCGCCATGCTGGCCAGGCTGCTTTCAATATGCTCGGTCGTCAGCTGATAAAGCTCCGGGCTCTGCAGCACCGTATCCGAGTAAGCGGACAGCGAATTGCCCACCTGCGCCCCCAGGCTGGCCGCCACGTCCACAGTGGGCTTGAAATACTTCTCGATCATGGCCTGCCGCTTTTCTTTGGACAGGCTGGCAATGCCCACCGTCCGGTATGTCGCATACCCCGAGTAGAAACTGACTACCTTCAGGCCCATTTCCTGCTCGCACTTCCTGACCTTCTCCACCCACTCGTCGCGGAACGCCTGCGTATTGTGCGAGGGGTCTATCTCGTTGTCGGTGCTGGCCTGAATATACCGGATATTGCCGATCTGCTGCACTTTACGCATCCAGTCCGCCGGCTCCACCCAGCGCTTGATGGCAAAGCAGTTGTCCACAACCAGGTGTATTCTCGGGTATTGTATGCCTTTTTCTTTCATTCTTGATTGCTGCCTTTCATGTATTGCGCATAATAGTCATCCCACAGGGCCTTGTTCTGCGGCAGATATTCCACCGGCTGCGCCGACCGCCCGGATATCGCGCGCCCTTCAGCCAGCGAGCTGATTTCGCCGGTGCCCAGCATTTGCATCAGCAGGTTGCCCACGGATGTCGTCTCCGCCGGGCCCGCCATCACCGGAACCCCCAGCGCGTCCGCCGTCCACTGGCACAGCAGCTCGTTGCGGCTGCCGCCGCCGAACAGGTGAACCAGCCCGATATTCCGCCCCGTAAAGCGGCGCACGCTCTCAAAGCAGTCTCTGAACTTCAGAACCAGGCTTTCATATACGCACCGCGCGATCTCGCCCATACCTTCGGGCACGCCCAGGCCCCGGTCTGCGCAGTAGCGTTGTATCACTTTGGGCATGTTGGGATTAGGCTGCGCAAACTCCGGCGCGTCCAGCGGAATAAACGCGATGCCGCCGCGCGCCGCGCGCGCCGCCTCCACCACGGCGTCCCAGCCAATTTTTTTGCCCGCTTCCTTGCACCAGCGCTCGTAGCACTGCTGGATCACCCAAAGCCCGGTGTGCAGGTTCACGAAGTTGGTCTTGCCCGCGCAGCCGCCCTGGTTGCCAAAGCCGGAGCGGAACACTTCCTCGCTGATATACGGCGTGTCCGTCTCTATGCCGAATATCGCCCACGTGCCCAGACTGATGAACGCCCAGTCCACATCGGTGCGCGACAGCGGCGTCCCCGCTATGGCGCTGGCCGTATCGTGCGACGCCACCGCCACAACCGGTACGGCGGGCACTTCGAACTCGGCGCATATGCTCGGCTGCACCGGCCCCAGCACGGTGCCCGGCAGAACGGGTTTTGTAAACAGACGCTCCGGTATGCCCAGCGGCTGCAGTATGTCCTTTTGCCATGTCTTTGCCTGCTGGTCCACCATCAGCGTCATCGTGGCGTTGGTGTACTCGTTTGCCGCGATGCCTGTCAGGTAATAGTTCAGCAGGTCGGGCATCATCAGGAATTTGTCCGCTATGGCAAGCTCCGGCGCGTCCTCCTGCAGAAGCCCGTATATGTGGTACAGGCCCATGATGCCATTGGTATTCGCTCCTCCCAGTCGGAATATGTTGTATTCGCCAAACCGCTCGTCCAGCAGCGGCTTGTACCTGTGCCGGAGCTCGTCGCGGTAGTTCGCAGGGTTGCCAACCAGTTTGCCCTTTTTATCGATAAATCCAAAGTCACATCCCCAGGTGTCAACCCCCACGGACACGATGTCCGGATATTTCATAAACGCCTTTTGCATGCCGATCTTGAGCTCGGATGCCAGGCGCAGTATATCCCAGTATAATGTGCCGGCGTAAGTCACCGGACGGTTGTCATACTCGTGTATCTCTTCCATCTCGAACGTGCTGCCGTTGTACAGCGCCACAATGCAGCGGCCATGGCTGGCCCCGTAATCGAAGATCAGGTATTTCTTTGTATTCACTGGTTTCCTCCTAAAGAAATGATAACCCCTATGCCGCCCCATAAAGGGGCGGCCACCCCTACTAAGGCGTGTACTACCCCGGGCGCAGAGGAAGGAAACGCCCGGGGTATACACAAGGTTGGTTGCTTAATTCTTGAGATATTTGTCCACGTTGGCGGGCGTCACAGCTTCGAGTTCTACCAGTATCTTCTCATCCAGCTTCTGCCCATCCAGGAACTTCGCCGCAGCTTCCACAGCGGTGTAGGCCTGCAGCCAGAAGTTCTTGTACACGGTCACTTCCATCGTGCCTTCCTTGATGGCCTTCAGCGCATCCTGGTTGCCGTCGATGCCGCCCACAACAACCTGATCCAGCTTGCCGGCTTCCTTCAGAGCTTCCACAGCACCCAGCGCCATCTCGTCGTTGCAGCTGAATATAATCTTCAGATTCGGATGGGCCTGCAGCAGGTTCTGCGTGGTGTTAAAAGCGGTCGCGCGGTCAAACTTCGCGTTCTGAATGTCCACCAGCTTGATATTCGGGTATTTTTTGAACACAGCCTGCGCAGCGTTCGACAGGTCAATCGTCACCTGGCCGCCGGACGGGCCTTCCAGTATGACCGCTTCGCCCTCTTCACCTGCCAGGCGTACCAGCTCTTCCGCGCACAGCGTGCCGCAGATGGTGTTGTCGGCCACCACGAAGGTCTCGTAATGGACGGTGCCGCTGTCGGTGTTGATCTTGGTGTTCAGGTTAATGACAGGAATGTTCGCCGCGTTAACTTCCTCAATCGCCGGAACAATACCGGTGGAGTCTGCCGGGCACATAATCAGGATGTCCTTCTTCTGGGCAATCACCTGCTGCACCAGCGCGATCTGCTCCTCGTTGTTGTTGGACTCAATGGGAGCCACCACTTCGAGGTCCATGCCAAATTCCTCGGCAGCCGCCAGTCCGCCTTCTCTGGCCTCCAGCCACACCGGGTTGGTCAGGTCCTTAAGGATCATTGTCGCCTTTTTACCGACAGCGCCCGGATATTTGTATTGGCTCTCAGGTTCCTCGGATGCGGGCGCTTCCGTTGCCGCAGGCGCTTGCGTCGCTTCAGGCGCTTTTGTCTCCGCCGCCGGCGCCGCGGGCGCTTCCGATTGTGCCGGTTGTTCCGCGGGTTGAGCACAGCCGACCAGCGCAGCAATCATGACCGCAACAAGCAGCAGTAATGCAATCCTCTTCATTTCTACTCCTCCTTATTATTTTGTTTGCTGATATGCTAATGGATTTCTAAAAAACGCACAGGGCGCTTTTTAGCTCCTATTAGACTTACATCTGCAGCAAGGCAATCTGTTTTTGCCTTGCCTTTTCCATCAGCGCGGCGAATATGATGACCAATCCGAACACCGCCTCCTGCCACAGGTGCGAAACGCCCAGCACCGCCAGCGCGTTGGTCAGAAACACCATGATCAGCACGCCGATAATGGTGTTGCCCACGCCGCCTTTGCCGCCGGTAATCGCCGTACCGCCTACCAGCGTCGCCGCGATGGCCATCAGCCCGTAGTGCGTGCCCATGTTGGGCTCGGCGCAGTCCAGAACCGCCGCGTATAAAAGTCCCGCAATCGCCGCCAAAAGGCCGGAAATCGTGTAGATTATGGTGATAATCCGGTCGGTGTTTACTCCTGTGATGCGCGTCGCACTGGCGTTCAGCCCCACGCAGTACACGTTGCGCCCGAACGTCGTCTTGCGCATCAGGAACAGCAGCACAAGGAATATCACCAGGGCGATGACGAACGGGTTGGATATCTTCATGGTGCTTGTAAACTCCACCACCGCGCCCTTGGAAATTGAGGTAAAGGCCGGCGAAAATCCGAATATCTTTTTGCCCGCCAGTATGAACAGCACCAGGCCGCGCACCAGCCAGTCCATGCCGTACGTGGCGATAAACGGCGATAATTTCACCTTGGAAATCAGCAGCCCGTTAATCGCGCCGATGCCCGCGCCGATGGCGAGAGCCACAATGATGCCCGGCACCACATACCCCTCGATGATGAGCGTCGCCCCAATGTACGATGAGAACGCCGCCACCGAACCGACTGACAGGTCCAGCCCGCCGGTCAGTATCGCCAGCGTCATGCCCAGGCAGTAAATCAGCATGAACGTCGCCTGGCTCATGATCACTGTGAATATGTTCTCAATGGGGTTGTTGGCAAATATGCTCGCCACCACCACGATCACAACCAGCAATATGATCTTGGACTGCTTGAGAATGAATCCGCTTACCTTACTCATTGCTCCACCCTCCTCAGCTCCTCAAGTTTGCGCCGCTCGTTGATGATGACATCCGTGATGATGACGACCAGTATAACCAGTCCAATGATCACATACTGCAGCGAGGGCGTGATGTTCAAAAATCTCAGGCCGTTTTTCAGCAGCGATATCAGTATCGCGCCGATCAGCGTGCCCACAAGGCCGCCGCGACCGCCGTCGAAAGGCGTGCCGCCGATGATAACGGTGGCAATCGCGCTGAACTCAAAGCCATCGCCGATCGTCGCGTTGCCGTTGTTGGCTTTGCTGGCCAGCAGTATGCCGCCCACAGATGCCGTAAGGCCGGAGATCAGGAACGACAGGATATACGTGCCCCGCGTGCTGATACCAGCCAGCATTGCCGCCTGTTCCGAACCGCCGATGGAGTACACCCGGTAACCGAATTTGGTCTTGGTCAGCACAAACAGCATCACGGCGAATATCGCGGCGACAATCCAGATATGCACGTGCAGACCGAGGAACACGCTGGTGCTGGCGCCAATCGCTTTAAAGTCGTTGTTGCCCGTGTTGATGATGTCGCCGTCGCAGATCACCAGCGCGAGGCCTTTCGCAAGGCTCATGGTGGCAAACGTCGTCACAAAATGGTCCAGCTTCTGTATGCCCACCAGGTAGCCGTTGAGCAGGCCGATCAGTGCGCCGCTCGCCAGGCCCGCCAGCAGCGCGACCACCACGTGCGCGCCGTTGGCCAGCAGTATGGTGGTGACGATAGCGGTCAGCGACATCACGGAACCCGCCGACATGTCGATCTTGCCGAGCAGTATCACCAGCGTCATGCCGGTGGCCACAACGAGAAGTATCGAACTGTCTCTCAGCAGGTTGTGGATGTTGTACCAGCTGAAAAACCCTTCCGCCAGAATGCTCATGATGATGAATAGTACGACAATACCGATAACCAGCCCCAGCTTTTCGCGGTTTTGGAAGTTCAGTTTTTTCTGTTTCATACCCATTCCTCCTAAATGCTGCACGCCAGCAGCTTCTCCTGTGTCGCTTCGCTGTGCGAAAACTCCTGAGTTATCCTTCCGTCCTTCATCACATAGATGCGGTCGCACAGGCCCAGCAGCTCCGGCATGTCGGAGGATATCATGAGCACGGCTTTGCCCTGTTTCACCAGCGCATTCATGATCTCGTATATCTCCTCGCGCGCGCCTACGTCGATACCGCGTGTGGGTTCATCGAACAGTATCAGGTCGCACTGTGCGCACAGCCATTTGGCCACAACCACTTTCTGCTGGTTGCCGCCGGAGAGATACATAACATGCTTGTCTATCGAGTTGGTCACAATGCCCAGCTCTTTTACATACTTGTTGGCTGTTTCCGTTTCCGTCTTTTTGTTGAGTATGCCGTTCTTAAACAGCTGAGAAAGCGATGCGTGCACGATATTTTCGCGTATCGGCATTTCGACGATGACGCCCTCATCCTTGCGGTCTTCCGGCACCAGACCCACTTTCAGCCGGGTCGTCATGGACGTATTCAGGCGCCTGTATTTCTTGCCGAACAGAACGACTTCGCCGCTTTCAAACCGGTCAAAGCCGAATATCGCCTTTATCAGCTCTGTACGGCCCGCTCCCACCAGACCGGAAATGCCGACGATCTCGCCGCGGTGTACCTTTAAACTCACGTTCTTGAAACGGTAAGAGCTCAGGTTGTCAATGCGGAGCACTTCCTCGCCCACTTCGGTGCAGAACTCGCGGTGATACTGGTTGGTGATCTCGCGGCCCACCATCATTTTGATGATCTTGTCCGTGGTCGCTTCCTTGGCGTCCAGCGTGCCCACCAGGGCGCCGTCGCGCAGCACGCTGATGGTGTCGGCGATCTCCTTGAGCTCTTCCAGCCGGTGCGAAATGTAGATGATGGAAACGCCCTCGTTCTTGAGCTTGCGGATGATCTCAAACAGCTTGGATATCTCGTTGCGCGTCAGCGTTGCCGTCGGCTCGTCCATGATAAGCACTTTGGATTTAAACGACAGCGCTTTAGCCACCTCAATCATCTGCTGCTGCGCAATACCCAGAGACGACACGCGCGTTCTGGGGTCCACGTTAAGGCCGAGGAAACCCAGCAGCTCGCGGCTTTTGGCGTTCATCTCCTCGATGTCAATCACGGGGATCCCTCTTTTTTTCACCGGTTCCCGCCCGAGAAAGATATTCTGGGCGATCGTCCTGTTGGGCAGCAGGTTGAACTCCTGATGAATAATGCTGATGCCCATCTCCTGCATCTGCCGTATGCTCTTTACCTCGATGGGTTTCCCCTCAAACAGCAGCTCTCCTCCATCCTTCTGGTACACCCCGGAGATGATCTTCATCAATGTCGACTTTCCTGCGCCGTTTTCTCCGACTACCACGTGAACTTCGCCCTTGCGGACGCGCATATTGATGCCGGACAGCACCTGCACGCCCGAAAAGCTTTTGCTCACATTGCGGATCTCCAGAATTACATCGTCATGCATTTATCTCTCTCCTTCATATCAATATCGCCGCGTATATCGCTATTACCAGCAGGCAGTCAGCACATCCAGCACTTCGTCCGGATCAAGGTGCCCGCCCCGCGGCGACTTATGAGCAGCCTGGGCAATTTCGCCGAGCGATTCTTTCGGGATATTCATCTCTCTGAGCGTCACCGGCATACCCCACTTTCGGTACTGCTCTCTCAATACCGAAATGCCCTCAAGGCCAGCTTCAAGGTCGCTGCTTCGGTGAATACCGAATATACGTCCGGCAAACTGCGCAAATTTTTCAGGCCTTTTGCGGCACAGATGCTCCAGCCACGCCGGTTGCACCGCCGCCAGCCCCGCGCCGTGCGCCACGTCGTAGCGCGCGCTGATCTCCAGTTCAATCGTATGGGCATCAAATGCCCCCATCCCCCTACCGGCGTCACACAGGCCGCACAGCGCCAGCGTTGAGGCCCATGCCAGCACGCCGCGCAGCGTCACATCCTCCGGTCGCTTGAGTATTTCGGCGCTCTCCAGCACCGTTTGCACCACGCCTTCTGCCATTCGGTCCTGCAGCGGCGTGTCCGGCGTGCCGTCGAAATATTTCTCCAGCACGTGCGAGATGGTATCCACCATGCCGCATGCGGTGAAATATTTGGGCACGCTGACCATCAGTTCCGGGTCGATCACAGATGCTTTGGGATAAACAAGCGGGCTGCGCAGCACATATTTCTAGTCAGTCTCCTCGTTGGTGATCACGCTGTTGGCGTTCATTTCAGAACCGGTGCCGGATATCGTCAACACACACACCACGGGCAGCGCCCGCTGCGGCTGCCGCTTCTGCGTGAAGAAATCCCATATGTCGCCATCGTCCAGCGCGCCGACCGCTATCGCCTTGGCGCAGTCAATCACGCTGCCGCCGCCCACAGCCACGAGCATATCCGCCCCAAACTCGCGGCAGATTTTCGCCCCCTCGTACACCGTTTTCAGCCGGGGGTTGGGATCCACGCCGCTCAGCACCGTGGACTGAACGCCAGCCTCGTCCAGCGCCTTTATCACCTTGTCCAGTATTCCGAGGCGCTTGACACTGCCGCGCGTCGTCACCACGAGGGCCTTTCTCCCGTATGGGGCCGCCAGCGCGCCGGCTTTCGACGCGCTGCCCGGCCCAAACACTATACGGACAGGATTGGAGAACTCAAAACTATTCATAACCCTCTCCTCCGGCAGGTCCCGCATAGGCAGAAACGAGGCCCTGCGCACAACCAGGAGACCTGCTGCCGGTAAACTTTTGGGTTACTTGAAAACAGCCTCCCGAATCACGCGCACCATCTCGCACGGGTCGCCGTTTTCGACCACGTCGTTCAGCTTGTCGAAGCCGATACGGTCAATGATCTCGTCGTACTTCTTCATGTTGAGCACGCTCTGCCGGGTGGCTTCGTACTGGTCTTCGCGGTACGGGAAAATATCCACCGCAATGAAGCCGTCGTAATTCACCTTGCGGAGCGAGTAGAACATCTCGATGTATTCAGTCAGCCGCAGCGAACCCACAATCAGGTCGTCGTCCCAGAGGTTGTAGTTGTCGTTGGCGTGAACCATAAACAGCTTGCCGTAGCGCGCCGCCACCTCGATGTTCTGCGCCACGTTCTGCTGCGCGTAAAACACATGGCCCGTGTCAATCGCCACGCCGACGTTCTCCCTGTCCACCTCCATGCAGATGAGCAGCGCCGTCATCGTGGTGTCAACAAGGCAACGGTTGCGCGGTTCGCGGATTTTGCCTTCCAGCGTCAGCTTGATGTTGGGGTTGTAGTCGGCCAGCTCGCGCACGGCGTCAATCAGATCTTTCCACTGTTTGGTATAGTTGGTCTGAAGCGGGTAGTCAAAACCGTCCTGGCCCAGCCACAGGTTCACGCTAGGATTGCCCACCAGCTTGGCGTTAAAGTCGATGTTCTGCTTGATGAGCCGTATCGCTTCGTCTCTCACGCTTTTATCCGCCGCGCTGATGGAGCCTTTCTGCCACCGTCTTTCTCCGAAAACCAGCGGCAGCACCGACGATGCCACAAAGCCGGACTTCGTCAGTATCTCGTTGACGGTATCCGGATCGGAAAGCGGACCGGTAGGAGCCTGATACAGGTCAACGCCCTGAAGCACCTGCATCTTTTCCAGGTTCTTCACCACATCCGGGAACTCCACTTTGTCGAGGTTCGGATCCTTGTATCCGCACTTCATGAACCGGTCACACGTTTGGCCCAAAGAACCGATAATTGCACTGTACTTAATCTTACTGCTCATAGCTATACATCTCCTTATTATTGAATTTTTGAATGACAGGGTCCTTCAGACTTATGCCCCCGGCAATCCTGTCTCGGGAACGTTACCAACGTATAGAATCGAATACCCTGTTAATTACCGAAATTAGACAAACTCCTTCCTCTTTTTCAGTTACAGCATGTACATAGGTTTGTGCCAGACATGGCAGGTGCGCGTGGCACCGGCACTGTGCTCCGGTGCCACGCTTGCCGAAAAGCATTTCAATCGATGATGAGCATGCCGGGCCGCTCGAAACGGACGCCGTTTATCTCCTTGACAATCTTGGGGAAGCTCTTGGGTTTGGTGACAAACAGCGGGCCGTCGGGCGTCGCGATAAACGCGTCCTCCGATTTCACGCCGGGCGCCACCGGGTTGTAGCAATAGCACTGGTTGACCTGCGTAATATTATGGATGGATTCACAGATGGAATACTCGCGGTTGTAATAACCCTGCGGTCCGCCCTGATAATGCGAGTAGTACATCTCCTCACACCCCAGATCCTTATAGAGCTGCTTGCCGAGCCTGTGCGGAATAATATCGTCCACGCCCGGCTTGGTGGCCTCAATCATACGGTTCTCAATCTCGTTCGCCACGTCGAACCAATGCAGCAGTTCGGCCGGAGGCTTTCCAAAGTAGACCATACGCGTTGTCGTGGTGATAAGGCCCTTATACCGCCCGTTGCAGGACACCATCAGCAGCTTTTCGAGCTTCTTGTTCGTCGGTATCGGATGGCGGTGCTTCCTGATGCGGTCGTCCGTCGCCACCAGGAACAGAACCTGGTCAATCTGCTGCGGCCAAAGCGCTCCGGCAACACCGCCGGCAATTTCAAACTCCGTCATGCCCGGCTTCACTGTTGCCAGGTATTTCTCCAGAGCTTCGGACATATAGTCGCCGAGATACTGGTAGCGGCAGATTTCGTTTTCAGTGAGAGACCATCTCAACGGGTTTATCTTGTCCCGAATCATCCTGCAGCTGCTAAAGTAAACGTCGGAGCCTATCTTATCCAGGCTGCCCACGATCTTTTTCATGTATTCTTCCTTGGGATTATCAAACCACTGCCAAGTCAGTATCTCGAAACCCAGCTCCTCCAGGTGCTGCTCTTCTTTCATCCGCGGTGCTTCCACTGCGTCCGCAAAAACAAAACGGCGGCCGTCCCGGGTGATCAGTACCGTTGCGACGCTGTCCTCAGTACACATCGTCACCACGCCGCTTCCGCCCGCGGTAATCCACGCAAAGTTCGCCTGCCGCGCCAGATACAGCGCATCAAGGCCCTCCGCTTCCAGCAGCTTTTTGATCCTGTCAACCTTAATATCGATTTCCGCACGGCGGCCGGCAATCGACGTATCCTCCACATAGACTTTACCCATTTCAAATTCCTCCTATCTGCATTTAATGAAATCTGTTATGATAAAGATAAGACTTGGCTGCTCATGTTCTTTAAAATATAGGTACTCATATTTTTTAAGACATAGCACTCGTATTCTCAGATTTGTTATAAGGGGTCAGCATTGTTAAAAGTAGTCATTGCACGAAACCCAACTTGTGAGTTATCTTGGTAACGATTCTAAGGGAACGTTACCGTTTTTAATTAGACTATTCGACACCTTTATAAAAATTCCTCTTTTTTTAAAAAAAATTTTACCCGATTTTAAAGGAATATTCCTTAATCGTAACGAATATAAATAAGGGTAACGTTTTCACGGGAACGTTTCCTTTTTTCATTGACTTCTGCACTTTTTATGATACTATAAAGTAAAAAGTCCAATGATGGGCATCAATGGGCATCAGGAATAACAAATAAAACACAGGAGGTATTCATATGGGTGAAAAAATGCGCGCGGCCGTTTTTGAAGGCAACGGAGTGCTCACCATCCGCGAAGTCGACAAGCCAACGATACGCAAGCCGGATGACGTGATCGTGCAGGTCGAAATGTGCTCGATCTGCGGCACAGATGTGCATATCATGTCCGTACCGCCAGGGTACATCGCAGAGCCCGGCACGATACTCGGACATGAGCTGGTCGGCAAAGTCGTCGAAGCAGGCGACGCAGTCCGAACCTTGAAGCCGGGAGACCGTGTTGTGACCAACCCCAACGACTATTGCGGCGTTTGCGAGTATTGCCGGAAGAACCTTCCCAATCTGTGTGAAAACATAATACCGATGGGCATCGGCGCGGACGGCGGATTTGCGGAGTACGTACGCGTATCCGAAAAGGTTGCCCATAAGATTTCCGACGATCTGCCCTCCGAAATCGCTGCGTTTGCGGAACCGCTGGCCTGCCTGGTCAACGGCAAGAACAAGATACCCGTCAGCCCCGGGGACAGCGTGCTCGTGATGGGCGCCGGCGTGATCGGCCTGATGTTCGTCCAGATGATGAAAGCGTGCGGCGCCTATCCCGTCATCGTATCCGAGCCCGCAGCGCTGCGGCGGGAATACGCGAAAAAGTGCGGCGCCGACTACGTGGTAGACCCGTCTGCCGAAGATGTGGAGACTTTCGTGAAGAAAATCGTGCGCATCGGCGTCGACTACGCCATCGACGTGGTGGGTACCCAGCTCATGACGGGCATCAATTCCGTGCGCAAGGGTGGCACCGTGCTGCTGTTCGGATTCAACGGACACGCCAAACCCGAAATCCCGCAGCACATGATTACCAACAGGGAAATAGCCGTATTGGGCACATGGATCGCCAACGCGTCCTTCCCCCCTGCCGTGAAGATTCTTGAAAGCGGCATACTCGACCTCAAGCCGCTGATCACCCATACGCTGCCGCTGGAAAAGACGGAGGAGGGCATCGAGATACTGCGCCGCGGCGAAGGCATTGAAATTCTCATCGACCCGCGCCTGTAAGCGAAAAATCCGAAGGCGAGAAAGGAGTTAAAAAATGAAAAAGCGCTATTGCTTTGTGATCGAAATCAACGAAGACCAGATGGAAGACTATGTCCAGCTCCACAAGAACCCGTGGCGCGAGACGCTGGAAGGGCTCAAAGCCGCCGGCGCAGACGAACTGCTGATATACCGTTACAAAAACTTCTCGATACTCTTCTACGAGTGCGAAGACATCAACGAGGTATACCGCAAATGGGGCGCTACGGAAACCTGCAAGCGTTGGAACGAGCGGCTCAGCAAAGCGTATAAGGTAACGCCCAACATCGACGGCTCGGGCGATGTGGAAACGCTTGAGAAAATTTTCGACCTGAATCAGCAGCTTGCAGGCAAACTCGAGCAGTATTAAACAAAAAAGCATTGTGCTGCGCCGGATTTTGTTATAGAATTACCGGCGCAGCACCCTTCCGAACGCGCCAAACTGTTTGGAAATGAGAAAGGATTGTCGTGGCCCTAACGAATAGAAAAAGCAGCATTGTCGCTTCAGGCAGCGTCGGCGACTGAAGAACAAAGGGTTGCGTGCAGCCTGGGCCTGTTGCGCTGTATGCAGCCGTATATTCGTTTTTATAATGATTGCTGCTTCATGACCAGCATAAAAAGGTTTATTTTTTAGTTACTGGTGAAATGATATGGCAACAATTTGGGATGTAGCGAAACTTGCAGGAGTATCCAAATCAACAGTTTCAAGAGTGATGAACAACGGATCGGTCAGCGAAGAAGCGCGCAAGGCCGTTCTGGACGCGATTAAAAAACTCAATTACCAGCCCAGCTGTTTTGCGAAAAACATACGGACGCAAAAATCGATGACCATTGCGTTTATGATTCCGGACGCGTCCAACTTCTTCTATACCGAAATGTTCAAGGCCATCGAGCAGGTCGCCTATGAGCGCGAATACATGGTGATATTATGCGATACGCAAAACAGCACCGAAGCCGAGCTCGCATACGCTGAGAAGCTGCTCCAGCGCCGTATTGACGGCCTCATTTACTGCACCTACAAGATGGATAAGCAGGCCCAGGAATATTTCGTATCGCTGTCGCGCAAACTGCCCGTTGTGTTTGCCGACTACTCGTTCCACATATACGACGATATTTCGCTGGTTGCCACCGAAGGCTATACAAGCTCGCGGAATGCTACCCGTTTCCTGTATCACAAGGGCTGCCGCCATATCGCCTATATCAATTTCCCCCGGGACGTTCAGGTGACGAATCCCCGTTACGAAGGCTACCTGAAGGGGCTGGAAGACTGCGGGCTCGTTCCCGACCCCAACCTGACCTATTTCCCGCCTTCCGAGCGCACGATGTCGGCCCGCGATATGGGCTTCAACGGCGCCAAGCACATTT
>Ga0134094_1001802_pt1 | contig 19644 bp, 16 predicted proteins | sample 5_1taG_FD_94458 | JGI IMG/M metagenome (GOLD analysis project Ga0134094, IMG submission 94458) | Switchgrass degrading microbial communities from high solid loading bioreactors in New Hampshire, USA - 5_19_20_110_A1 metaG | ecosystem: Engineered > Bioreactor > Semi-continuous > Anaerobic >... | reverse complement strand
GGTCAATTGGGGGAAGCCCGCCGGTGATGATAGCTTCTCGCAGCCCGCCGGGCGCAGCGGATAGATAATGGGTCACGCAGAAGCCCCCGAAGCTCTGCCCGAGCGCGCTCCAGGGTTCATTTTCACCCACCAACTGGCGGCGGATCCATTCGGCATCCTTAACGATGGAATCGGCGCGAAAATGCATGAGATATTCAGCCTGCGCCTGCGGGGAATCAAAGCGGGCCAGGGTCTGGAAGGTCAGCGGGGTGCTGCGGCCCGTTCCGCGCTGGTCGAGCAAGAGAACCCGGTAATCTTGCAGCGCGCGTTTGATCCACCCGCTGCTGGCGGATGGGCGCGGCGAAGGGAACCCAGGCCCGCCCTGGAAAAAGACCAGCCAGGGCAGCGAGCGGCCGGCTTTGTCGGGATCGACCAGCTCGCGGGCGAACACGTCAATTTGCTCGCCATCTGGTTGGGCGTGGTCAAGCGGAACGCGGAAGAAATGATCGGTCAGGATGAGACCAGGAAGATGGTGTATTGTAGTCATCGTTTCTCCTTTTTGGGCTTGTAACAGCTTCTATGATTATATCAGCGGCAGATGCTTAGCCCGCCACGCAGGCTGCCGGAGCAGATATGGCTTTAACCTCAAACCAGACACAGCCCCACTCATCCCCTCATCCAGAGTTTCGCGGCAGCGGTATTCTTCCAGGCAGCGAACAGCCTGGGCCGCGAAACTTACCTTCTCTCAGGCCTGGGAGAAGGGTGCCTTTGTATTGATGAACTAGTGCATAGACTATTTTCAACCCTCACCAAGCTTGGGTAAAGGGTGACTGCCGGTCCATGAACCGGGGAATGGATCGTCTGGCCTCGCGGCAAAGGATATTTTCTAATCACCTGAGCATTTGCGCCGCGGAGCCGGGTGAGGTAGAAAGCCGGGAGAAGGAAGTGCTAGTTGGTCTACGGGCTAACTTATGGATTTGTTTAACCCTCACATGGGATCAGGAGTCTATAGAAAAACCATTCCACAGCAGGGACAATCAACAGATCGTTTCGGGCGCCATTCATGGATGCTATAGGACGAAAATCACTGGCTAATTATGGAATTTCGGATAGAATGACTAGAAAATTTATTGTTATTTACTGGTGAGAAATTGGTTCTTACAGATCTAAAAAATTTTACGGTTATCCCTGCGCGGCGGGCCGGTTTTGAGGAACTGGCCTATACCCTATTTGAGGCAACGGGCGCTGACCAACTGCTGGTCTACCGGGGCAGCCTTCCCGGTGAGGTGTTTGATCCCGCGCTGGCGCTGGGCGCGCTCTCGCTAAAAGAGAAGCAGTTTTTCTGGTCTTCGCAGCTAGACCTATCTGAGCCTGGGGAATTTCAACAGTCGCCGGCTGCTGAGGCGTTATCGTCTGCCTTTCGTTCCCATACCTGGGCGGTTTACCCGCTTGCGAACCGCCGGGAAGAAATTCTCGGCGTGGTGCTGGCAGGCTGGATGGCCGGGAAGGAAAATACCGCCGGTTTGCAGGTGGAAGTTCTTCTCCGCGCGATGGCGCTGGAGCTGGATAATTCACGGCTGTATGAGCAAACTTCTCAGCAGCAGTTTCAGGCTTCGATCGCGCAGCAGACGACTCAGGCGATTCTGCAGCGAAAAGCCCTGCCTGAAATTCTGGAGTTCATCGCCCAGGAGGGAATGCACGCCCTGGATGCGCTGGGCTGCAGCATCTGGCTTTTTCAGGAGGATGGGCGGCTGACAGAGGTTGTCGCCACAGGCCGGCCGGCCAGTTCACCGCTGGGCAGCGCAGGCGAGCAGGTTCTGCAAGCGAGCGAGCCGTTTATTGTTTATCCCGAAAATGAAGCATTGAGCGAAGCCGAGCGCAGGCGGTTGTTGATGATCCCGCTGATCAACAATCAGAGAGCGGTTGGCTATTTCCAGCTCTACCAGATCGAGGCTTACGCGCAGCAGAAAGATCTTAATACAGCCCGGTTCTTCGCCGACCAGGCAGCCGTTGCTGTGGAACTGGACAGGCTCTACCAGCAAATGCAGAAAGCCGCCGCCGCAGAGGAACGGGCAAGGCTGGCGCGAGACCTGCATGATTCGATCTGCCAGTCTTTATACGGGCTGACGCTCTATTCGCATGCAGCGCTCCGCCAGATCAAAGAAGGCGATCTGGCTGCAGCAGAAGCGCATATTCGGTCGCTGGACAGCACTTCGCGCGAGGCGCTGGGTGATATGCGCCTGCTGATCTTCCAGCTCCGCCCGCAAAAGTTGAAGCTGCACGGGTTGAAACAAGTGCTTTTGCAGCGCTTGCAGATGGTCGAGGAGCGCAGCGGGCTGGCGGTTGAATTTGATTATCGTCTGCCGGATGAACTGCCTGCCGAAGTTGAGGAAAACCTGTACCACATTGCCCTGGAGGCGCTCAATAATGTGATTAAACATGCCAGAGCAAGCCGGGTTTGGGTCAGCCTATCTCCTGGCGGCGGCTGCGACTGCTCCGCTGTGCTGTTGATTCGAGATGACGGCTGCGGATTTGATCCACAGAGCGGCTCGCAGGGCGGGCTGGGATTAAAGAATATTCGTGAACGCGTCGAAGCGCTGAACGGGCGGGTCGAGATCACCTCTCAGCCGGGGGAAGGCGCATCGATCTTTGTTGAGGTCCCATATGAATCAAATTCGAATTCTAATTGTCGATGACCACCCGGTTGTGCGAAAAGGCATGCGCGCCATGCTGGAGACTGAGCCGGATTTACAGGTGGTTGGTGAAGCAAAGAACGGCGCTGAGGCGCTCGAGGGATTCAGCGCGCACAGGCCTGACGTGATCTTGATGGACCTGGTCATGCCGGTCATGGACGGGATCGAAGCCATCCAGAAGATCCGCGGGTGCGATCCACGCGCGAAAATTTTGGTTTTAACCAGTTTTACCTCAGACGATAAGGTTTTCGCAGCGATTCGCGCGGGGGCAGCCGGGTATATGCTGAAGGATTCAGACCCTGAAGACCTGGTCCGCGCCATCCATCAGGTTTACCGGGGGGAATCGTCTTTGCACCCGGCAATTGCCCATAAGGTGCTGGCGGAGCTGGCTCATCCGGCGGAAGCCCGGCCCCGTGCTGAAGCGCTCACCGAACGGGAGAAAGAAGTGCTGGCCTTTATTGCGCAGGGATTAAACAACAACCAGATTGCCGAAAAGATGGTGGTCAGCCCGGCGACCGTGCATTCACACGTCAACCGGATCCTGAAAAAACTGCAATTGGACAGCCGGACGCAGGCTGCGCTGTATGCCGTGCGGTCAGGGTATATCACCATCGGGCCTGAAGGGGACGAAATGGGCGGTCTTTCCGGATCTCAATAAAATTATTGAGATCCAGACCTCTCCCGAATTCAATAAAAAGGTTGAGATGCATTCAACACCCCGGGCGACGCACGAACGCCCGGGGTCCTTTATATTAACGTCAATCGAAAGCCCCACCGGCAAGAACTTTTAGGAGAACATCATGAAAAAGCCCCTGGTCCATGATTGGATGACACAACAGGTTATCAAAGCAACACCTCGCTTACGTCTGCACGATGCACTGCGGTTGATGAACCGCTCGAACATTCGCTCGCTGCCTGTCGTCGAACAGGACAACCTGGTCGGTATGGTGACGAAGCGCGATCTTTTGCGGTCTGACGTCTCATCAGTTATGCGCGATATCTGGGACCAGTACCGCCAGGTTGGCAATCTGCCGCTCGAGAAAATTATGACAAAGATGGTCATTACGATTGAGGCTGACTGCACGATGGCGCGGGCGGCGCAGATTCTGCTGGAGAATACGATCACGGCGCTTCCAGTGGTCAACAAAGATGAGAAAAAGATGGTTGGCATTCTCACCTCGACGGACCTGTTCCGCATGTTTGCGCAGGAGTTCGATGTCGAGCGCGAACCGGCCCCGGTTGATGCTTATATGACGCGCGACGTGCAGACGATTAAACCCGCGACCACGCTGCTTGACGCGCAGCGGTTGATGGCGACGCACCGCTTCCGCGCGCTGCCGGTTGTCGACCAGGGCTTGCTGGTGGGAATCGTCACCCGCACCGATGTCTTGAGCGCAGCGCCGGCGCATGCCGAAGGCGCGGACCGCTATGAAATTGCAAAACAGGTCCTGACGACCCCCGTCCGGTTCATTATGACAAGCTCTCCCATCGTGGTTGGCGAGAAAGAACCGGTCACGCAGGCAGCCCGGCTGATGGCGGAACACAAAATTCACAGCCTGCCGGTGGTCAATGCTGAGAGCTCGCTGGTCGGGATGATCACCGAGACGGATGTGTTCAAACTCATCGTCAATAAGTTCGCCCTTTTCTAATTCTCCAATTCAATCCATTCAAAAGGATTAGAGGTATGACAATCGCAAACCCTCCCGTTCAAAAAATCGAAGTAGATCTGAATGACCGCCGCTGGAAATTAGTTCGCCTGACGATGGAGAAGCACAAGTTCTCCCGCCGCGCGCTGATTGAAACGCTGCACGTCATTCAAGACAAGTTTGGTTATATCGACACAGATGCCATCGCCTATGTCGCCCAGGAATTAAAGATTCCGCTCTCGAAGGTCTACGGCGTGGTGACCTTTTACAACGACTTCACCAGCAAACCTGCCGGCGAGCACACCCTGATGCTTTGCACCGGCACGGCATGCTACGTCAAAGGAAACGACAAGATTGTTGAGTACATGAAAGAGAAGTACGGGCTGGAGCCCAACCAGACAACCCCCGACAATAAGCTCTCCTTCCTGACGGCGCGCTGCGTAGGCGCGTGCGGGCTGGCCCCGGTGATGATTCTGGATGGGCAAGTGATGGGCAAAATGACGGTTGAAGAAATGAAAGCCAAAATTGAGGAGTGGATTGACCATGAATGAGACAACCCTGCAAGAGATTATCGAGAAAGAACGCCAGGAAATGGCGAAGTATGCGCATATCATTCATGTTTGCGCCGGAACCGGGTGCATCTCTTCCAGCAGCCCGCTGATTATTGCAGCGCTTGAAAAGGAAATCAAAGAGCGCGGCTTGCAGGACTCGGTCATGGTCAAGCAGGTTGGCTGCATGGGGCTGTGCGCCGAAGGGCCGATTGTCTCGATCAAGCCTGACGGCATTCTCTACAAGACGGTCACGCCGGATGACGTTCCGGAGATCCTCGACTCGTTGGGCGGTGAGCCGGTGGAACGGTTGAAGATCGACACAACCCAACCCTTCTTCACCCGCCAGGTAAAGGTGACTCTGGCGCATTCAGGCAGCATTAATCCCGAAAAAATTAACGATTACATCGCCCAGGGAGGCTACCAGGCAGAGGTGAAAGCCCTCACCAGCATGACCCCTCAGGAGGTGATCGATGAGATCAAGCGCAGCGGGCTGCGCGGGCGCGGCGGCGGCGGGTTCACAACCGGCCAGAAGTGGCAGATGGTTCACGATGCCCCAGGCGATACCAAGTACGTCATCTGCAACGCTGACGAGGGCGATCCGGGCGCTTTCATGGACCGCTCGATCCTGGAAAGCGACCCGCACGGGGTGATCGAGGGAATGGCGATTGCGGCTTACGCGGTTGGAGCCAGCTACGGGTATATTTATGTCCGCGCTGAATATCCGCTGGCAATCAAGCGGCTGAGACTGGCAATCCGCCAGGCCGAGAAGAACGGCTTCCTGGGCGACAATATTGCCGGTACGGGCAAATCGTTCAACATCGAGCTGCGCTTAGGCGCCGGCGCGTTTGTGTGCGGCGAGGAAACGGCCCTGATCAGTTCAATTGAGGGGGAGCGTGGTACGCCTCGCACCCGCCCGCCGTATCCTTCGGTCAGCGGCTTGCTGGGTTACCCCACGCTGATCAACAACGTAGAGACCCTGGCGAATGTTGCGCATATTCTTCGCAAAGGCGGCGACTGGTTTGCCTCGATTGGCACCGAAAAGAGCAAGGGAACGAAGGTATTTGCGCTGACCGGAAAAATCGGAAACACCGGGCTGATCGAAGTGCCCATGGGTATCACCCTGCGGGAGATCATTTTTGATACCGGCGGCGGCATTCCGGGCGGTCACCGGTTTAAAGCGGTGCAAACCGGCGGGCCTTCGGGCGGCTGCATCCCCGAATCCCTGCTGGATACGCCAGTGGATTATGAAACGCTCAATCAACTGGGCTCGATCATGGGCTCAGGCGGCATGATCGTAATTGATGAGACGTCCAGCATTCTCGAAGTTGCCAAATATTTCATCGAATTCAGCGTAGATGAATCGTGCGGCAAATGCCTGCCGTGCCGTATCGGCAATGTTCAAATTCTCAACCTGCTCAATAAGATCATCGACCGCAAAGGCACAATGGAAGACCTGGATAAGCTGGAGGAACTTTGCGAAATGGTCGCTTCGACGAGCCTGTGCGGATTGGGCAAGGCAGCCCCGAACCCGGTGCTCAGCTCGCTGAAGTACTTCCGCGATGAATTCCTGGAGCGGATTGCGGAGAGCGGACCGGCTATCCCGGTAGAGATGCCGGCAAAAGACAGCGTGAGGGTCAACAAGTAGAACCAACATGGCTGACAAACACACCCTTTATATCTGCATGGGATCGGCCTGCCATCAAAACGGCGTCTATGAAGTTCTGCCGCGGCTGCAGCAGCTGATTCAGGAGTATGATTTGGGTGATCGGATCGAGTTGAAGGGTGCGTTCTGCCTGGGCGTCTGCGCGAAGGCAATGGTGCTCAAGCTGGACGACACCCTGATCACCGATGTAAATATCCAAAACGTCGAGCAGAAATTTCTTCATGAAGTCGTAAACCGGTTGAAAGGGCCGGACAGCAGTGAAAACATTGTGGGAATTGCTATGGGATTATGACCCGAACGGCCTGCTGGTTGTCAACGCTGAATTGAAGATTCAGGTTGTCAATCCGGCGTTTTGCCGCATGTTTCAATGCACCGAAGACCAGGCGCTTGGGAAAGAAGCAGCGAGCTTCATCGAAGATACCGCCGATCTGGAACGGGTTTTGCAGTCTGGCGAGGTGCTGGCAGGCGTGGAGCGCGAGTACCCAAAGTACGGCCTGTATCTGCGCCAGGTGATCTTTCCTGTCAGCGAAGAGGGTGTGGTCGCATGTATCCTGGTCGACATGACCGACGAATGGAAGCAGCGGAACGAAATGCTGGCGCTCAAACGCGAGACAATCCTGAAGGTCCATGCAATCGTTGACAAGCAGATGAGCGTCGCGCAGCAAATCGCCGGGCTGCTGGGAGAAACGACGGCTGAGACCAAGGTGAGCCTGTTAAAGCTGCTGGAGATGGTGGAGCGGGAGCATATATAGGTGGATAGTTTCCTCGATATATACCAGATGAGTTTTAATAAGCACGGCGAGGAACTGTGCGGTGACCAGGTTCGCGTCGTCAAGCGCCCTGCCAGGACGATGGTCATCCTCTCGGACGGGTTAGGGAGCGGCGTCAAAGCCAATATCCTGGCGACGATGACAACTGAAATTATCACCACCATGCTGCGCGAGTCGGTCGATCTGCAGGAGGTGATTGATACCGTCATTCGCACGCTGCCCATCGATAAGGAGCGCCTGATTGCTTATGCCACCTTCAGCATCCTGACCATTAACCATGAAGACTGCTCCTTCCAGACGATCAATTTCGACAACCCGCAGCCGTTTTTTGTCAAGAACAACAAGGTTGAGCGGCTTGATGTGCAAGTCGAACGGATACTGGGAAAGAAGATCTTAATCGGCCGCGGCATGCTGGGCATGGGTGATTTCATCGGACTGATCAGCGACGGTGTGCTGTATGCCGGGTTGGGGACGACGATGAATCTGGGCTGGGGCTGGGATAATATTGCATATTATATGGAAGAGGTTTTTTCAAAGCGAGTGTTTGCGGCGCACAGCGTCGTCAACAGCGTTATGACGGTCACAAACCGGCTGTACGGCTACCAGCCGGGTGATGATGCAACGTTTGTCGGGGTTTTCCGGCGCAAGCGGAATAAGCTGATGGTTTTCACCGGTCCGCCGCTCGATAACGGGTATGATTACGTTCCGGTAGAGCGCTTCTTGAATTTCAAGGGGCGCAAGGTGATCTGCGGCGGGACGACGGCAAACATTATTGCCAGCTTCTTAAACGCTGAAGTGGAAACCGACTTCAGCTCTGTCGCCGAAGGCGTGCCGGCTATTGGCTACCTGCCGGGGATTGACCTGGTCACTGAAGGTATTATCACCCTGGCAGGCGTGCTGGAAGCGCTTGAAAAAAGCGGCGGCAAGCTGGCGCAGTTACAACCGGGCCACAACGGCGTTTACCTGCTGGCTCGAGAGCTTCTGGAAGCGGACTCGATCGAGTTCCTCGTGGGCCAGTCGATCAACCCGGTCTATCAGAATCCCCTGCTGCCGAAAAACATCTCGATCCGGCGGTACCTGGTCGACCAGATTGTCGAGCTGCTGAACCGCTACAACAAGGACGTGCAGGTCGATTATTATTGATGGGGAATAAGCCAAAAAAGCAAGATGCAGGCACCGCCTGCATCTTGCTTTTTTGGCTTCGCGAGATCCGGCGCGTTTTTTGCCGGATCTCGTTTGTTATTCCGGGTGGAAGTCCTTAACAGCCCTTTAAGCCTGTTCCTTTCCCTCATCGGTGAACGGCCAACCCTCGCGCAAGGTCAAATCCGTGTAATCCGGGTTAATGATCCGTTGGTAGCTCTGCGGGCGATTTTCGAGATAGGCGAACTTGATGAAGCAACCTTAAAAAATGAATTTAGCACTTGAAAAATTGAAGCAAACAGACTATATTCTTAGAACATGGGTACTAAATGGATAAATTTAGTCCTAAAACCTGGTAAGAGGAGCAAGGCATGTCAACAGGCCGGAATCCGATGAAAACTTTCTATACCATACTGGCAAATTCTCTGGTGGCCTCGACGGTCAATACATTTGTGTGGTTCGCCGTCACATTTTGGGTGTTTCTCCAGACCAAATCGGTGATTGCCACCTCGGTCATGGCGGGTGTTTATACAATTACTGTCGCCTTTTCTGGTTTTCTCCTCGGTTCGCTCGTGGACCGGTATCCAAAGAAGCGTGTGATGATGCTGTCAAGCATCACATCACTGATTTTATTTGCCCTGGCAGGCGTGATCTTTGCGGCGACGCCTGAGGAAGCCTTCACAGACGCTTCTTCACCAGCGCTCTGGGCGTTTGTTGTGTTCGGCGCGATTGCAGGCAATTTGCGCAGCATCACCCTTTCAACGCTGGTGACCATCTTGATCCCTGAAGCGCAGCGTGATAGGGCAAATGGCATGGTGGGAACCGCGATGGGCGTGGCGTTCCTTGCTGCGTCGGTGTTCAGCGGGCTTGCGATCGGCTTTTTGGGAATCTTCTGGACGATGATCCTGGCTGTTGGGTTTACCGCTGCCGTGATTGCGCACCTGACGTTCATCCCGATCCCGGCCTGGCCAGTCCCGGTTGAGGGAGGACCGTCCGATGCAGAGGCAGGCCAGATCTCACCTCAGTCGAACGGCCTGGATATTCGCGGGACGATCCGCGCCATCAACCTGGTCCCGGGCCTGTTTGGCCTGATCTTCTTCCAGACATTCAACAACTTCCTGGGCGGGGTCTTCATGTCGCTGATGGATGCTTATGGACTGCTGCTCGTGTCGGTGCAGGTCTGGGGAACGCTCTGGGGAGTTTTGAGCCTGGGGTTCATTGTCGGTGGAATTGTGGTCGCGAAGAGGGGACTTGGAGAGAATCCGGTGCGAACGCTTTTCATCTTGAACCTTGTGTTGTGGACGATTTGCATCTTCTTCACAATCCAGGCGTCCATTGTCCTGCTGGCCGTGGGGATGTTCATCTGGTTATGCCTGATCCCCGTGGTTGAAGCTGCCGAGCAGACTATTCTGCAAAAAGTGGTCCCGCCAGAACGACAGGGGCGCGTGTTCGGGTTTGCGCAAAGCGTGGAGCAGGCAGCGACGCCGATCACGTCCTTCCTGATCGGCCCGATTGCGCAGTTGATCTTTATCCCCTTTATGACGACGGGCAAGGGCGTCGACATGCTGGGTCCGTGGTTTGGCACGGGAGCGAACCGCGGTATTGCGCTTTTGTTTATCGTAGCCGGGCTAATCGGATTTGCTGTCACGATGGTTGCAATGCAAACGCGCTCGTACCGGCTGTTGTCGGGCCAATGCCAAAAAGGTGAAATCGCTGCTAATCCACCGTCCGAACTGACCGTTGAAGAAGCCTGCCTATCCATGATTGACCGGATGGTTCTGAAGCTGCGCTCACGGTCAAAAAGGGATATGTACACTTATAAATGAGATATGAATACAGCGCTGGCAAAGAGGCAGCGCTGTATTTTGTTTAAACGCAACAGGAGGGTAATGATGCCAATCAATGACGCGAAGCAGAATAAAGAGCCTGTGGCTGAGAAGAATCTTGACGGCTACGGCGCGCCGCAAATCCCGTGGGAGCGGGTCAGCGCGCTGCTTGACCAGGGCTTTACACAGGCTCCCGATACGGGCGGCCCGGGAAGGCATACCTGCTGGCTGGCAACGGTGAGACCTGACGGCAGGCCGCATGTCGTTCCGCTGGGCGCAATCTGGGAAAACGGCGTATTCTATTTCACGGCAGGACCGGGCACCCGAAAAGCAAAGAATCTTGCCTTGAACCCCGCCTGCGTGATCACAGTCGCCACGCACGAATTTGATCTCTCCGTGGAGGGCAGGGCGGTCAAGGTGACGGATGAAGCCCGGCTCCGGCACATCGCCGCTTTATACGCAGCCGATGGGTGGGAGCCAATGGTGCGCGATGGGGCATTTTACGCGGAATTCAGCGCGCCAAGCGCAGGCCCGCCGCCCTGGGAGGTGTATGAGCTGATCCCTTCAACAATCTTCGCCTTTGGCACGGCTGAGCCGTACGGCGCGGCCCGCTATCAATTTTAGAGGGACTGATTTAAAAGTGAGATCCGCCCTTTATTAAAAAGCGGCGGATCTCGGAGCTCAGGGGCCGGTATGTCAATTTAAGTGCCAAAAATCTCGGGATGGTTTTTGATGTATTTGTTCAAATTGGCAGCCGAAAGATCGGAACAGGCAAGAGCAGAGACTTTCTCACCCTATGTCCCCCACTGGAAGTAGAACTCACCCCGGAAGAAAATCAAATTGGGGCTCATTATTCTGTCTGGTTGTTCGAAATATGTGACGCTGATTAATTATAGCGTGAATGCTGTCTATTATTCAATACGTAGAGGGTAGTTTGGGTTGTTAAGTTTTATCCACGCGCCCAACGCGCAGATACAGCGGCCAGGAGATCTTTCGGCGCTGGTGCGGGTTTCCCCAGGCACTTGCCAGTTCAGGCCAGATGACGCTCAACGGGTGGTGACCGCGAGCTTCCAAATATCTTTGACTTGCCGACCAACTGCTTAAATACCCGACTAGCTCATCCAGGCGCCAATTCGTCTGCATTTCAAAGGCCGGCGTCGAAAGCTCGGGGAATGGAAACGGCAGCGACTGATAATGCTCGTCGATATAATGCCACCGGTCAGGCCAGTATTCGGCGAGAATTTCCCTGTAATAGTGGTCCAGAACTGCATCGATTTCGGACGCAATCACCGATGTGTGATACGTCCATACGGCTAAAATGCCGCCCGGAACGGCCACGCGCCGGACATTGTCATAAAAGCGCGCAAGATCGAACCAGTGAACGGCGGTCGCGACGGTGATCAGATCGACGCTGGCCGCTTCCAGGTTGACCTCCTCAGCCGGTTCAACCCTGTATTCAACGCGCTCGTGGGGAAAAGCATGCGCGATCTGGTCCGTGCTGGCGTCTGTTGCGATGACCCGGTCAAAATGTTCAGCCAGCCCAGCTGCCGCCTGTCCATTCCCGGTCCCGCTGTCCCATGCCAGGCGTCGATGCGGGGCGATTGAGGCAAGGTGGCTGAACAGGTCTGCCGGGTAATGAGGGCGGTAGAGCGCATAATTGCCTGCAATCTGCGAAAAATAATCCTCGAAGGTGATCATGTGAATCCCTTTCGTATCCCCCTATTGGGCTGCCTGTTTTGAATAACCCCTCAGGCAGCCCGTATTACTCGGTTGTGCTGTGCCGCTGCTCTGTGCCGTCGTTAACCCAAACCGTCTTGATATTGACGAACTCACGGATACCGGCTTCGCTCAGTTCGCGCCCGTAGCCTGACTGCTTGACGCCCCCAAAGGGCAGGCGCGGGTCTGAAGCGACCATGCCGTTGATGAACACCAGCCCGGCTTCGATCTCATTGATAAAGCGGCTGCGCTCGTGCTCGTCGTTTGTCCAGGCGCTGGCGCCCAGGCCGTAAATGCTGTCATTTGCCAGCTGGATGGCCGAGTCGATATCCGGCACGCGAAAGAGGCTCGCAACCGGGCCGAACAGCTCTTCTTGGTAGGCAGGCGAGTCTTTGGGGATGTTGGTGATGACTGTGGGCTCATAGAAATTGCCGGGGCGGTCGAGAATCTTGCCTCCGGTGAGCACCCGAGCGCCCATTTCGACCGACTTTCGCACCTGTTCGTCCAGCGTTTCCAAAATATCCCGCGTGGCCAGCGGGCCGACCTGTGTCGACGGGTCCATGGGGTTGCCAACACGCAGAGCGCGCATCCCTTCGACCATGCGCTGCTCAAACGCATCCGCAATCTGCTCGTGGACGATAAACCGCTTCGCGGCGATGCACGACTGCCCGTTATTGATCACGCGCGCCTGGACGGCCGTCCGGACGGCTTCATCGAAATTTGCGCTGGGCATGACGATAAACGGGTCGCTCCCGCCCAGCTCGAGCACTGTCTTTTTAAGATACTTGCCTGCCTGGCCGGCGACGCTGCTTCCCGCAGGGGTGCTGCCGGTCAGCGTGACTGCTTTAATGCGCGGGTCGGCAATGACCGCGCTGACTGCTTTTGAGCCAATCAGCAGCGTCTGGAAGACCCCAGGCGCGAATCCAGCCCGCCTGAAAATGTCTTCGATCGCCAGGGCGCACTGCGGGACGTTGGATGCGTGCTTGAGCAAACCGACATTTCCGGCCATGAGCGCCGGGGCAGCGAAGCGGAACACCTGCCAGAAGGGGAAATTCCAGGGCATGACGGCCAATATTGGGCCGAGGGGCTGGTAGTGAATAAAACTGCGCGAGGCGTTTGTCTCCACCTTTTGGTCCGCCAGGAACCGCTCGCCGTTTTCTACGTAGTAGCGGCAGGCCCAGGCGCATTTGGCAGCCTCATCGATGCCTGCCTTTAGCGGCTTGCCCATTTCTGCGGTCATCAGGCGGCCAAACTGCTCTTTCTCACTTTCAAGGATTTCAGCAGCCCGGCTCAGGCAGCCTGCCCGTTCTTTAAAGGTTGTTTTTCGGTAGTGTTCAAAAGCTTCCGCCGCCAGCCTGATCTTCTCGTCAGTCTGCTGGTCGGTGAGTTCATCAAAGACCTTCAAGGTCTCTCCGGTCGTGGGGTTGATACTCTTGATCGCCATAGCACTTCTCCTTCCATCACCCCTATTGTGCATAAATTATATCAATCTATCGAGCCCCTGCCTGGACTTAACTGGTCGATTGACCAGTAGAAAATTGGATCCTTTGAACCATCTCATCTCATCCACGGGATGGATGATTTCGTGCCGCGGCGGTCTTAAACTGCAGGTGGAGGTGTGTGAACCTCAATTTGAAGCCTGGAGATATCGAATGAAACATGTTTTTTCCCGGAAAAGAACATGCCGGTGGAAGCGGCTGCGGGTCATAATGGCTGCATTATTCCTGGCGGCATTGCTCTCTGCTGTGAATCTCAGCCAGCAGTCACCTCCGGCTGGGGCATCAACGCAGGAGTTTTCGGCATACCTGGATGACCGCATGCCGAAGTGGATGAGACAGTATGGGGTTCCGGGTGCGAGTATCGCGCTTTTACGGGATGGGGAGCTTGTCTGGTCAGGAGCTTACGGGTATGCGGATCTTGAAAAGAAACGCGAGATGACTGTAGATGCTGTCTTCCGGGTCGAGTCGATATCGAAATCATTAACCGCCTGGGGTATTTTGCGGCTTGTTGAGGAGGGCCGGTTGGACCTTAACGCGCCTGTACAGGATTATCTGCACAGTTGGTCGCTGCCGGAGACAGAATATTCAGAGGATGGCGTGACCGTGCGAAGGCTTTTGAGCCACAATTCTGGGCTGCCGCTGGGAAGGATCGACCTGCGATATCCGCCGCAGAGCCAGATACCCACGCTGCGCGAGACTTTAACCCAAGAGGCAAGGCTGATCAACGAACCCGGCTCGGGCTTCTCCTATGCAAACACCGGTTTTGACTTGCTTGAGCTTGTGATTGAAGATGTAACCGGTCGTGACTTTGCCGGCTTCATGGCTGGTGAAATTATGCAGCCGCTAAGAATGCAAAATTCCAGTTTTGAATGGAATGAAACGTTCAACGCCAGGATTCCGACCGGCTATGATTTAAAAGGTAGAGCCGTGCAGTTGTATGTAACCCCGACAAAAGGGTCGGGCGGGTTGTTCGCAACCGTGGAAGATATTGCCCGGTTTGCAATCGCAGAGATGGGCCGTGCTGGCGATGTGTCCCCGGTTGTGCTTTCACCAGAGAGCATCGATCTGCTCCACCAACCGCAAGTTGATGTTCTTGATGTTTATGGCCTCGTTTCAGATGGTTACGGCTTTGGCCATTTTATCGAAATACTTCCGGACGGACGGCGGGCGGTCTGGCACGGCGGGCAGGGCAACGGCTGGATGGCCCATTTTCACCTGGTTCCTGAGTCTGGTGACGGCATCGTCATTTTGACCAACAGCCAGCGGAGCTGGCCTGTTTTTGCTCAGCTATTGAGCGCGTGGGCAAGGTGGAGCGGTTTCAGAACGGTGAAAATGGGCCGGATCACTTATGGGGTCGCCGCAGTATGGGCGCTGGCAGGTTTATTTGCGCTGACAGCCCTCTGGCAGGCAGGTCAACTCATCCTGGGGCTGCGCAGGGGAACTCGTTCCTTTGCGCCGTTCTCGAGCCGGTCGTGTACACGGCGGCTGATCCTTGCTGTGCTGGGGGCCGGTGGAGCTGCTGCCTGTGTGTGGTGCGCAGCGCAGCCTTATCTGCTTGTGCTGTCCATTTTTCCCGGCGCTGTTGATTGGGCAGGGATGTCGCTTTTTATCCTTTCGGTGATTTTGTTTCTCTCGGCTTTATTTCCGCTGAAGGACCTGCTCGCAGCACGACAGACGGACGCCCGTCACCGGGCGTTAGCCCTTACCGGGCGTTAATCTTCAGCATAGCCGCACAGCGCCAATGCTCCTGGGCCGGTGTTGATCCCTAAGACCGGGCCTGTGATATTGATCAGCAGTTCCTTCGGGTTATATTCCGCGTGAATGCGCTCCGCGAGCTTTTTAGCCTCTTCCAGAGAATTTCCATGCAGCACAGCAATCCTCAGATTCTTGACGCTGCCGATCTGCTCAAAAAATTTGCGGTAAAGCAGGTTGACGAATGCCTGATGAGTTCTGGAAACGCCAACCGATTCTACCATCCCTGTGTTGTGATTGATCGAAACGACCGGCTTTACCTGGAGGAGCGTTCCGGCCCATTTGGCGGCGCTGCCGATTCGCCCGCCGTACTTTAAATACTTCAATGTTTCCATGCCAACGACCTGGACCAGTTTCTCGCGGACGCGGTTCACCTGTTCAATGATGGATTTGAGGTCCGCGCCGGCTTCACGCGCTCGCGCTGCCGCTAAAACCTGCCATCCCAGGCTCATCGTCGGGCCTTTTGAGTCGATCACCTCAATGGGTAACGGAAATTCTTTCGCAATCGTCTTCATTAATTGATAAGTGCCGCTCATCGCACTGCTGACAGTCAGGACGACAAGCGAATCGGCTCCCCGTTTGATGGCTGTCTCAAAAGCGTTCTTGATGTCTTGAATCCGGGGCATTGAAGAACGGGGCAGATCTGAGCGAGTTTCAAGCCGCTGATAAAATTCCGCGGGCTGGAGATCAACCCGGTCTCGATACTCTTCCTCTCCCCAAATCACCGAGTGGGGGACAACGATAATACCGTACTGCTGCAGAAGGTCCTCGGGAATATCGCAGGTGGTATCTGTAATAATTCCAATCATGTTGTTTCCTCTGTCATATTTTTTAACGATCCGGTTGCCCAGGTGCGTACTTTTGTCAAAAAATTTTTTTTACCGCTAAATTGTATCCTTTATAACGCCGGATAGTCTGATTGTCAAACAATAAAAGACAATTTTCATGCAGCAGTATTTGGCCCTTGACAAAATCATAAAAGAGGATAACGATAATGAATAAAGTAGATAAAAGGGGATACCAATCCTTAAATTCCGGTTCACCAGGAGCTGTCATGAGAAAAATAATTGTTGCCGAGTTCATTACACTGGACGGTGTGATACAGGCGCCCGGTGGAGTAGATGAAGATACAGAAGGCGGGTTTGTTCACGGCGGTTGGACGATGCCGTACTGGCACGATTCCATAGGAGAACATTTCTTCCAGGCAGTTTCACAGACCGATACACTGCTTCTGGGACGCAAGACGTGGCAGATTCACGGCGCTGCCTTCGAGCCGATGGGCGCTGATGATCCTTTTGCGAGTGTATTGAACGATATGCAGAAGGTGGTTGTCTCCACTACATTGAAATCTGCGTCAGCCTGGCGGAATTCCATCCTCATCCGAAGTAATGTCGTCGAAGAGGTGCGGAAGCTAAAAGAGCAGCCCGGAAAGAATATTCTTGTGGATGGCAGCAGTGTGCTGGTTCATACACTGGAAGAAAACAACCTGGTCGATGAATACAGCCTGCACGTTTATCCGCTTGTGTTAGGCAGTGGTAAGCGATTGTTCCCGGAGGGAAGGCGGATTGAGTTAAGGCTTCTCGAATCTCAGGCGCTGCCAACAGGCGTGATGTTTCAGCGGTACGAACGGGTTTCTGGTAAGTCAGGGTAATCGAGATACTTTATTTGTTGCACTGTGCGATTCATGCTAAAATGTGCAGCATTCGCTCGTTTTTGATTCCAATACCGAAACCTTTACTCCAGGATTCGTCTATATTCGGGATTACAATAACAGGGATATTCTGCATTGTGTATCCCTGTTATTTATCTGGTAAAGGCTTCGTTAAGAGGTATCCAATTCTTTATGAAACAAGGTGTAGATCGTAAGTGGTATATCCTGGCCGCTATTGGCGCCGGTTCGTTCATGTCCGCTTTGAACGCGAGTGTTGTGAATACCATCCTGCCTCTCGTGCGGGATGCTTTTCAAAGCGATGTTGCGAGCATTGAATGGGTTGTGACAATTTACCTGCTCGTGTTGAGCGGCTTGCAGCTTACATTTGGCCGGCTGGGCGATCTGCGGGGCCATAAATCGGTTTATTTATGGGGGTTTGTGATTTTCATCGGAAGTTCGGCTTTGTGCGGCGCAGCCGGATCGCCGGGGATGCTGATATTCCTGCGCGGCATCCAGGCAATTGGGGCGGCTGTTCTGGCAGCCAATTCTGCCGCGATTGTCGGCAGAAACATCCCTCCCAGCGAGCGCGGGCGCGCTTTTGGCCTGGTTTCGATGCTGACCTACTTGGGGCTCACCGTAGGCCCGTCGCTGGGAGGTTGGGTAGCGCATACCTACGGCTGGCGCACGGTCTTTTACTTAAACGTACCCATCGGGCTGTTTGCGCTGGCGCTTGGTTGGCTTTTTATCCCGAAAACCGGCCCGGCGGAGGCCGAGAAGCGGTTTGACCTGGCCGGGGCGGCGCTGTTCTTGGCCGGTCTATCGGCGCTCTTATTGGGGTTGAACAAAGGCGCAGAATGGGGCTGGCTGTCCCCTGCAACAATCGGTTCCCTGATTGGGGCAGCCGTACTGCTGGTCGTATTTGTTCAGGTTGAACGCCGCACCGCTGAGCCGATGCTTGACCTGAGCTTATTCTCTGTGCCGCTGTTTTCAATGGCAACCATCAGCGCGGTCTTGAACTACATTTGCGTTTACTCGATCACTTTCTTGATGCCGTTTTACCTGATCCAGGGGCGCGGGTTGAATGCTGCTCAGGCGGGTCTGCTGCTAACCATACAGCCAATTCTGATGGCGATCACCGCGCCGATCAGCGGAGCGCTTTCAGATAAAATTGGCTCGCGAATTCCGGGCATGTTGGGAATGGCCTTTTTAGGCGGCGGCCTGTTTCTGCTGTCCACCATTGGACCCGAGACGCCGCTCTGGCAGATTGGGCTTGGCCTGGCGATTGCCGGTTTTGGCACAGGCACGTTTATTTCACCCAACACAAGCGCATTGATGGGCTCAGCGCCTCGCTCCCGCCAGGGGATTGCATCAGGCGTGCAGGGAACTGCCCGCAACCTGGGCATGGTGCTGGGGATTGGCCTTGCCGGGGCCGTTTTGACCACGCAGCTTGCGCAGGAAACGCCCGGCGCGTTGTACAACGGGATCAGCCAGGCTTTTCTGATCGCTGCGGTCGTTGCGGCTGCGGGCATTGTGACATCAGCGAATAAGGAAGAGGGCGATCTGGTCACCGTCGGGAGCGGCTCGGGCTCAAAATGAGTTCCTCCGGTTGATCGAGAGAAAAGGTGATCTTCTGATTTCGATAAGCCGCAGGCCAGGCGCTTAGCACGTCCACCTCGCGTCAGGTGAGGGACTCGCTTTCTGGGTGGTATTTCGTAGGGCCGAAACATTGTAGACGATACGACAGGCGTCTACAACAGATGCATATTTAAATCCTAATGGTATAGTTTTGTATTTGCTGCCTTCCCAAAAGATGTGATAAATCGGTGAGCAGAAGGCAATTTATTGCCTAAAATAGAATTACATCCTGCTCCACTATTGTTTCCAAGTGCCCGGTTTTCACAAGTAGGGAGCTATGACCACCCTCACTACCCGCCAGAGAGATATCCTTCGCCTCATTATCGATGGAAATAGACCGATGAGCTCAACAGAACTCGCCGGCATGTTAAATATCACTCCCCGGCAGGTGAACTACAGTCTCAAGGGTGTCAAAGTCTGGTTGAATAACCGCAATCATGAACTGATCACTGTACCTGGTGCAGGATTTATGATCAATCTTCAGCCTGAAGAGGCGCGCAAGCTGTATCAGGAAATCGCAACCTCTTCGCATGTTCAGATTGTTTTATCGGTAAGCCAGCGCCAACAACTGCTGGCGTTGTTTTTATTATCTCAGGTTGAGCCGTTCATCGTTTCGCAGCTCGAACAGAAGGCCAGGGTCTCGCGGATGACCATCACCAAGGACCTGGATGAGATTGAAACCTGGCTTCAGTCCCGCCGGATTACCCTGGTTCGCAAACCGAACTTTGGCGTTCAGATCAGCGGCGCGGAGCAAGATATCCAACAAGCCCTGGCGGAAGTGCTGTGGGGCGAAACGCCCTTCAGCAGTGACAGGATCGTGAAGATATCTCATTCCGACGGCCTTGTGTTTACGCTGGACGGCGATGCCCGGCTGATGGGCCTGGTCGCCTGGACGAAAGAACTGCTTGACCGGCTGAACCTGCGCCGGACGATTGGTCTTGTGGCAAAAGCTGAGGAACAGTTGGGCGGGCGCTTCACCGACGATGCGGTGCTCTTTCTGGCGCTGGCATTTTCCATATCTGCCCTCCGCGTTCAAGGAAAGCACCACTTTAATGTGCCTGAGCAGCAGCGCAAGTGGATCGAAAGCCTGCCGGTCTGGCCTGTGGCGGGATACGTTTCTCGC
>Ga0134094_1001795_pt1 | contig 19722 bp, 17 predicted proteins | sample 5_1taG_FD_94458 | JGI IMG/M metagenome (GOLD analysis project Ga0134094, IMG submission 94458) | Switchgrass degrading microbial communities from high solid loading bioreactors in New Hampshire, USA - 5_19_20_110_A1 metaG | ecosystem: Engineered > Bioreactor > Semi-continuous > Anaerobic >... | reverse complement strand
TGGCTGAGGCATTCTCCGAAGAGAGCCAGGCCGCCCTGGGAGACTTTACGCGCGGGGTTGAGGAATATACAACCTGCGTCCGCGCGAACTGGTTCAACCGCTTTCGCTATGATACGCAGTTGATCACGCGCACGCAGACGGAGTACCACCTGGGAATGCTTGGAACAGAAATCCTGACCCGCGCTTACCGGTCGCGCTTTCTGGCAGCAAAGCGAAAAATCGTCATCGTCCCTGACTGCCTGTGCAGGCTTTCGCCGCGGGTAGTTAGCGCAGAAACAGCCGCCTGCCAGGCGAAACTGACCTCGCTTGGCTTGAAATGCCAGAACTGCACGCCGGGCTGCCGCGTGCGGCAGCTAACCGCGATTGGTGAAAAACGCGGGTTTGAAGTCTACATCCTGCCTGACGACCTTCGCGGAATTGGATTAGGCGCGTGCAGCAAACTGGATAACACCGGCGTGGTAGGAGTCTCTTGCGTGCTGACCAACTGGGACGCCGGCTGGCTGGTCAACAGCGCCGGGGTCCCCTGCCAGGGCGTGCTGCTCGATTATGCGGGCTGCAAGAGTCACTGGAGCGAAACCGGCCGTTCTACCGACGTGAATTTCGACAAAGTGCTTGAAATGGTCGGGCTGTAGGCGTCGCCCGCGAGCAGATCCGCCTTTCGGCTATACGCCACCCAATCTATTAACCTATACGAAATGCATCCGGCTGTATCGGCTGGCTGCATTTTCGTTTTGCCAGCGTGCAATTTTTGCATCCTGGCCTGTGTGCAAAATGCGCATTCAGGCCTTTATGCAATATTTGCCCCCTGGCCTGAATGCATTTTTTTCACCCTGGCCTAAATGCAATTTCTGCATTCAGGCGTAAAGGAAATTCTTGCATCCAGGCCAGCAGGAATTTTTTGCATTCAGGCCCCCTGAGTGCAAAATTTGCACGACAAGTGAGTGCAGAATTTGCACGTCGAATAAGTGCAAAATTTGCACGTGATTCTTTTAACGACTCTTCTGCTACTTTAAAACAACTAAGGAATCAAAGAATTCCTACGGTTCAATTACACAGGAACAATTTCGTGCTGGGTTTCGCTTCTGCAGAATCTGAATGGTGAGAGATCCGATGACGCGAAATCCCCTTCTCCATCTGTCTCCAGCCGGTATGCATTTCAGTCCCCCTATGACTGTGAAGAATAAGAGACATTATCGGTGTTTTCATTTTGCAAATATTACAAATCAAACAAAAATATTACCAGAATTAATGCAATCGCGGAAAGAGGAAGAAATATGCCTGCATTGATGAAACAACACCTCCAGGCCACAGCTGACCAGATCACATTGACTTATTTGAGGGCAAGGAATTTCAGGCCAAAGCTGTCGTTTGGCAGTAAGGGGAATAAAGGCCAGGGGCTGGTAGAATATGCCTTAATCCTCGTGCTGGTTGCCATTGTCGTAATGCTTTCTCTTTCGCTCATCGCTCCGTGGATAAAGCGAATACTCAACTCGATCGGCTGCACGCTGGATTCACCTCCTGGCACCGATATATTAGAGGAGTGCTTCGAGCACGTCACCCCCTCACCGGAGACTTAAGCAGTCCTGCCGCGCTGTTGCCCGGCACGAGAAGTACGAAATACAGCGAGAAGAGCCTTCTTTAGCCCGCCGCCGGGAATGGACCTGAACGGCAGTACCAGGCTCGCTTGCGGCAGCCTTCTGGCGGTGTATGTCCGGGAGAGGAACGCCAGTACGCCGCTCAATGCAAGGCGCAGCGCCCGCAGCCCAAAAGGATCCGGCGTTCGAGTCAGATCGCCCGTCAAATGCCGTAAGCGGACCAATCAAAGGTCTGTTCAGCTTTCTCAAGCGCCCAATCAGGGATTTTATAGGGATGATTGTCGCCGCCGGCGCGGGCAATTGCGACGGCATGGTGGATAAAAAACCAGAACGCATTTTGCCCCGAAAGCGCCGTGGCGAGAAATCCGCGTGCGAAGATGCCGCCCGTCTCCAGCAGCCCGCTGCGGTGATAGGCTTCCTTCAGCTTTTGAAAATCATACGGTAGAGCGCGAAGCGACGCCTTCCACCTGCCGCTCCCCCACTCCAGCAGCGCATACTGCGCCCTGGGATCACCGTTAATCGACATGCCTGCCGAACCGGGGTTGAGGACGAGCGTTTCACCTGCGCGCTGCTGCCAGGAGATATGCGTATGCCCGCAGATCAGAAGCGAAGCATGCACGCCGTTCAGATGCTGCTCAAGCGGATCCGGCCGGACGCCGTCCATCCAGATCCCGGCGTGCCGGAACTGCTCTAACACCTCCGGGCTGCGGTCTGGGACAAGCGCGCGCGTCATGCTTCCCGGCGAGGCGTGGACCATATGGATGCGCGGCAGCCCCGGAAAATCAAGCACCTGCTCCTCAGGCAGCCCGGCGAGAAAATCAACCCCCTCCTGGCCGATCGCCTCATGCGTCCAGCGGATCACCCCGGCCTGCGGGCCGAACTGGTCCGCAGCGGCAGGGTCGGCTGCAAAAGTGAGCTGATACTGGTCGCCGTTCCCGCGCACAAAAAATGTGCGGTCTGGCGGGAGCGACTGCAGCACCTGAAGCGTCTCAGCCGGGAAAGGCGCGCGTGCCAGCAGATCCCCGGCGATCAGGAACCCGTCTACCGATTGGCGGCATGCATCCTCCAGCACAGCTCCCAGCGCCGGAAGGTTTCCATGGATATCAGAGATAACGGCAAAGCGCATGGTCAGGCCTCCTATCGATCCATTTTACTCCAACGCGCGATTTTGACGAACCCGGCGCAAGAACGAACCCGTCGCGGGCGGCTCCGAAATGAAACCGCTGAAAGTGTAACCGCGGTTACACTTCACATGGCCGGCTGTCACTCTGGCATTCCCCCTTACTGGGCAGGCGAGTAAATTTAGTCAGTGTCGCATGGATGCGGGCCAAATAGCTGCGGGCCGCAGCTATTTGGCAAGAAGTGTGCACCTTTTGACAGGTATTTTTGATATGCACGCAAGAAACGCAGCTGGTTCATGTCCTGCCTTGCGAATGAAACCACTTGCCGCCAGTGTATCGAACGGCAGCAGATTCCCTCCAGTTGACGAGCGACCAGGCGCCGCCGGCCGCACTCCCTCGGCCGTCGTCCAGGGTTTCACATGAAACAAACCGGCCGCGAACCGCCAGGCCGCCCGTGGGACCTGGGAAAAGACTGAGCCTGATCCTATCCAGATCAGGCTCAGTCAGAAAAATCCAATTCGTAACCGCGGTTACACTTTGCATTTGCCTCTGCCAACGCTCGGCTGTAAAGCTCGATTCGTAACCGCGGTTACACTTTTACCGTCTTCTGCTTCGATTGATCTGGCGGATGCGGATCCGTTCGGCCAGATCGTGCATCAGGTTGACAAATCCTTCCGCCCGGTTGCTGAGGACGAGGTCGTTCGCAAGCTCATCCAGCACGGCGCTCTGGATATCCTCGTCCAGCTCGCTCATGGCGTTTGTGAAGCGCTTGAGCGAATTGATCGCCTGCTGGACCGGGTCCGGCGCTGCGGCGGGACGGGATTTTGGCTGCGGGCGCGGTTTCTCGATCATGACCGCAATCTCGTCAGACGTCAGTTTTTCTTTAATGCTGGCGTGGATCAGGCTTTCCCATTGATTCTGTGGGGCTGAGAGGATCTCTCGCAGCACGCGTTCGGGGATTCTGTGGCGGTCGGCCAGCTCGAGCAGTTGGTTTGGCAGGCTGAGAATATTCAGCAGCTGCACAAGGCGCGGGCGGGTGAGATCCATCACCGGCATGATCTTCTCCCACAGGCCGGGGGGCATGCGCTGTGCGCGGGCCAGCCGGAAGTATTCGAACTCGTCCTGGATATCGCGGCTTGGGGCGAGCTTGAGTTCAGAGAGGATGAGCGCGGCGACTTCACAGGCCTGTCCAACCGCCGACGGCGGTTCGGCGTGCCTGTTTTCAAGCACCTGGCGCATGCGGGTCGGCGACTCGACGACCTCGATGCGCAGCTGCGGTTCTTCTGTTCCGCCCTGCGCTGCGTGCTGCAGGCAGGCAGCCCAGAAACGCCGCTCGCCGGTTTCGATCTGGAAAACAAATCCGCCGCGCCCTGACTCTACCCAACTGCCGGTGATCGGCTTGATCTGCCCGTGTTCTTCGAAGGATGAGCCCATTCGCATCAGGCGGTCGACCTGTTCTTGAATGCCCGCGTCGGTTTTGGCCATCTGCAGCCACTTCTTGGCCGTCTGGTAGCAGTCGATTTGACCGGAGTAGAAGGGCTGTCGCAGCGCGGTTGGCAGCAGCCGCCGCGGCTGGAACCGGTCGGGCATCATCTGGCTGGGCGCCAGGCGCTCAATGCGCTCAACCTTCGGGACTTTTGGCTGGTTCAGAATGAAGGCGCTGTCAGGTTTCTCGGCCCTCTGGCGAGAGATCTGCAGGCTCTCTGCGGGACGGCTGCTGTCCCGAGGGGTTTTATCTTCGGCGGCGTTCTCTTCTACGGGGAAATCGTCAAATGCGCTGAATCGTTTGCGCGGCATGGGCCTTTCTCCAGTCTAAAATGCCAAATCCTTTCTTGAGCCGGTCTCTTTATCAGGCTTTTGGCTGGTTTTGGGCGGTCGGGCGCTCTTCGGACGGGTCTTTTGCAGCACCATTTCAACCAGTTGGGCGTATTCCTGCGTGGCGCGCGAGCTGGAGGCAATCTGATTGTGTTTGCGTGTGCGGGGCGGCCGGTAGGTGAACACATCCATATGGCTGGAATGTGCATAAGCCAGGTCCGAAGACTTGTGAATGGGCGGGAAGACAAGCCCGCTGTAGCGTTTGTTCAGCTCGGTCAAAATCTCCTGCGCTTCAAGCCGCTGTTCCTCGCATAAGGTCGGCAGGTAGCCGATGATGTCCAGGTTGGGGTGGAAGTGCATGCGCACCTGGTCAATGGTCCGCTGGAGCTCGCGCAGCCCTGAAACGCCCAGGTAGCTCGTTTCAACCGGGATCAAAACATGCGTAGCCGCGACCAGCGCATTGATGAGAAGATCGCCAATGGTCGGCGGCGTATCGAGGATGATGTAGGCAAACTGCTGCTGCACCGGCTGCAGCGCGCGTTCCAGGCGGGTTTCGTTTGCCATCAGGCTCGGCAGCAGCCGCGCAGCTTCGACCATTGCCTGCCGGTTGCTGGGAATCACGTACAGATTCTCGTGATGGTCGCTTCGCCGGATTAACCGCTGGATTGAAGGGGGCGGGGTTTCGATCAGCAGCGATGCAAGCGACTCTCCTGGTTCTGCATTCTGCTGCCCTGTGGCGGTTGCCAGAAGCCCATGCCCTTGCGGGTCCATGTCGACCAGCAGGACTCGCCCGTCCGAACCTTCTAGATCTGTGAGGCGGAGCGCAAGACCTGCGGCGAGGTTTACAGCGGTTGTCGTTTTGCCCACCCCACCTTTTTCATTGGCGATTGCAATCGTTATTGCCATACGTGGTTCCCTAGATTTTGAGAGTGGGTTCGATGCTCTGTTCTCCGCAAAGCTGAACCCCCGAATTTCCAAGAGCTGCTTTTGCTGTTTCGACAAAGCTCAAGGTGTTCCGTATATTGCCGGAACACCCGTGTTCCGGCAGTCCTTCTGTGATCAATAGTCCTGGCGGAACGCATGTTTTCCAAAACGGGCGTGCTGTCCTTATTGTACCGGAAATCTGCCGGACAGCCTGAAAAGATCGGGTGTGATCAGGTCGGTTTGTAAGTTTGTTAGAGCCCTGGAAGTGAGTGGAGGGATGGTTTGGACTGGTATAATTTTTTGCACCTTTTGACAGGTAGTTTTCCTGTTCCACTTGTTGTAGACTCCAGATAATAAAAACTTACATACCAACCAAATATTAGCATATAATAAAAATTGGTTCAACTAAATTGCGCTAATTCTGTGGATTTACCAAAAAGTTACGCTAATTCTATTGTAATTCCAGTAGATTGGTGTAATATTAAGCGTGCAGGAGGAATCATGGCGTATGTTTGACCCTTTGACTGAAGAAGATTGGCGACTTGTCCGGCTCGACCGGTTAGGATTGAAGGAAGATCCTTTCAAACTTTCTGCTGACCCACGGTATTTATACCTGGGGCCAGAGCATCTGGCGGTGTACCGCCAGGCTCAGGCAGTTATTTCGCGGCGGCGCGGACTTGCGCTGATCACCGGCGATATGGGCATGGGGAAGAGCTCGCTTGCCCGGCGGCTATATGACGTGTACGCCACCGAGCCGGGTGTTGCGATGTGCTATATCCATACGGCCGCTTTCAGATCAGCGATGGACGGTGCGCGGCAGATCTCCAATGCGCTGGGGGTCCCTCCGCAGCGAAGTTTCCAGCGACAGATGGAAGGGCTTGAACAGATGATGGCGGATGCCTATACCACCGGGCGCAATGTCGTCGTGGTGCTGGATGACGCGCAGTTGATGCACAGCGAAGCGCTGGAGGTGATCCACCGCCTGTACAACTTTGATTATGACTCAAAGGTTGTTCAGATCCTCTCATTTGGTCAAAGTGAAATGACAGCCCTGTTTGAGACCAACAAGGCTGTCAACGCGCGTGTTTTTGTTCGCCTGATTCTTCCGCCGCTGACGCTTGCCAGCGCGCTGCAAATGGTCTTTTTCCGCCTGCGAGTTGCCGGCCGCAATGAGCCGCTTATCAACGACGATGCATTCGAACTTCTCTACGAAAAATCGCAAGGTGTCCCGCGTGAAATCATCCGCTTGTGTGCTCAGGCGACTGACTACCTGCTTGAAAGTGATGAATCGGTGATAAGTCGGGATATCGCATTGGAGGTAATATCAAAATGACGTCTCCGAAAAATGCCTGGGTCCAATTATATCAAGCCCGCCAGATGAAGGTGGAAATAACGGATTCCCGCCCGCCGGGACGTCCGCCTTCTCCAATACCGCGCAGAAAAGTCGGCATAACCCTTTCTCAAGGCGAAATTTCAGAACTTGGGGCCTGGCAGGAGCGGTTTTCGGAGCTACTTGGACGCAAAGTCTCAACCGGAGAAACGGTTGGGATCCTGACTCGTATCTGCTCGGCGCGTATGTCGCGTATCAATCAGCCGGAAGCGGCTGAATCGTTGATTGAACTGGTCGAGAAGATGATCGGTGAAAGTTAGCAGATCCTCCTGAATAAGGAGGATTTCTTCTTCCAAAAACACCCACTATATTTGGAAGAAGAAAATGCCGGTCAAACGTCCGGTCCGAATGAAGAAATTGGTAAGGTGGGTCCATCATGGACCCCCCTTTGGGGAAGGAAAATCACTATGTCTCTCAAAGCATCCGTATTCCATCCCGTGCGAGAGCGAACGTTGAAATTTCGCGACAAAGAAATCGCAACAGCCGATCTGATGGACGGGAATGGGTACGTTTCGGTTCGATCCTTATGCGGAGCCTTTGGCCTGGACCACCGCGCCCAGCGCAAACGGTTAATCCGCCAGCAAAATTACTTTGAGCCTTATACAGCCACAATCCTGATGACCACGGCTGGCGGGCCCCAGCCCACGCTTTGCTTGATGGCCTCCTCCGTCCCGCTCTTCCTCACCGGGGTCGAGCTTGAGCGCGTGCAGGACCCTGAAGCGCGCGAGCTGCTCAAAGCGTTCCTGGATGAAGCGCATATTGTCCTGGCAGAGCATTTCGGCATTACCGAGCGCGGAGAAGTGCAGTTCCTGCGCGAATCGATCGCTCGGATGGTTGCCGAACAGGAGGCCTTTGAAGAGACGCTCGCAAAAAAAGTAGAGGCGGAGCTGGCTGAAATCCGCAAGGCGCATGAGGAGAAGGTCCAACAAATCCGTGCCGCGTTTAGCGATTTGCGGCAGCAGGTGACTCGCCTTGAGTCGATTGCCGGACCCAAAGCGCGCCTGACCCCTGAACAACTCGGCCAGCTCCGCCAGGCAGTCGCCACGCTCGGATCACTGCTGCAGGAACGCGGTGTCGCAAAACCCTATCCCGGCATTTATATGGATATTACGCGCCTGACCGGTGTAAGCCGTTCGGAAGATATCCGCCAGGAGGACTTTCCAACTGTCATTGCTTTCCTCGAACAGCAGATTAAGTCATTGACGGTCTCATCAGAGACAGTCTCTTCAGAAGCAAAACTGGTTAAAGCCACACCTGAGCGTAAGGGAGCTTAATCAGTAGAGCAGGGGACCCGGCTCAATGGAACAAGCGGTTGAAACAGGACTCGTACACATCGACCAGCCAGACATCAATGAAGCCTGGGAAATGGTCTCTGGCCAGCTGCGGATGGAAATGAACCGCGCTGACTATGAGTCATGGGTGCATTCGCTCCGGCCGCTGGGGTACAAAGAGGGCGTTTACCGGCTGGGTACGATGAATCATTATGCCCGCAACTGGGTGGAGAGCCGGTTAAGTAAGAAGATCGAAGGGCTTCTTGAGATGATCTACCAGAAGCCGCTTTCGGTAAGGTTCTGCCTGATCAACGGCGTTCCCCCGGCAGGTGAGGCTTCATCCGGGCGAAAGCAGAATACGGGCATGGTTTCTTCCGCTGCTGAGCGTGATGAGAAGCCCGGCGCTGCGGCGCAGACTCTCGATCAGGAGCCGGTTGTCGAAGAACCCGCGCCGCAGGCGGAGAGCACTGCCCGCACGCCGTCGCGCAAGCGAAAAAGCCCGGCAAAGTCAGCGCCGGATGAACTGGAGGAGGGCGGCAGCCCGCGCAAGATCCAACTGCAGCGCGCTTATGGGACGGCGCGCGCCAGGGTTATCCAGCCGGAACGCGGCATGTTTATGACCAACTATTTCTTCACCAACTGGCTGCCGCTGCTCGGCCATTCTGCCATGACAACCGTCCTCGCCGCCCGGTCGCTGTGCTACTGGAACCCGATGACCGGCGAGCTGCGCAATGTGATCGAAACCGAAATGGCTGAGCTCGCAAGGCGCGCTTCGGTCAGCGTCCGCACCGTCAAAGACGTGCTGAATAATGAGCTGGTCAAGCGCTACTTCTTGCGCTACAAAGTCCGCAGAGTGATGACGCCCAACGGCGTGCGCACCGCGGGGATTATCCTGCAGGTTCGCATGGATGACCCGCTCACGCCGGAGGATCAGGCGGAACACAACCTGCCCGAAGACGAGCACTGGTACGCGGTCGATTTTGAAGATGAAGCGGATTGAGCCTTGCTTTGAAGCCCAGCGGTCAGTTCATCCAGGCGAATAAACGGGCTTCCTCATCCGATACCTGCATCAACTGCGGGAGCACGGCCAGCTCGCGGCGGTAAATGCGTTGGACCATCTCCAGCAGCTGCGTAAGCGTATCGACTTCGAGAATGGGCTGCTTTTCAGAAGGGGGCAGCTGCAAAAGCGCAGCGGCCAGATACGTGAGCATCATCGGGTCTTCGGGCATGTGCAGCTCAGAAAGATTTAGCCTGGCTTCGACGGTCTCATCACCGCCCGGCGAGCTTTCCATGCCTTCGTCGCCTGCCTGTTCTTGCTGGACGTATTTCGACAGCAGCGTCAGGTAGCGGATCATCTTTTTGCGCAGCACGCGCACGCGCCGGGCGACCCCTTCCGTCTCCTGGCGCTGCAGGGGGATGTTTTCGACGAAAGCATTGAGGTAAGCACCGGTGCTGCCCAGCATCAGCACGCGGAAGCGCTCGTCGCCCACGACGGTCACGTTCAGCCGCCCGTCGGGCAGCGGGTCTGCCTGGACGACGCGCGCCGTGCAGCCGGTGAGATAGGGCTCCGGCAGCGGCCCATTGGCCTCTACGCCCGATTTGATCAGGCTCACACCAAAGGTATAATTCGTTTGTAGAACGCGCTGCATCATGATTTGATAACGCTCTTCGAAGACCTGCAGCCGGAGCGGCATGCCCGGAAACAGGACGACATTCAGTGGGAAAAGCGGCAGCTCGTACATAATATTCTCATCCTTATTGTAACAAGAAAATTGAAGAAAATAACCCTTTGGAAGGTGGATTGAGACATTAAAATTTCGTATAGCAGTCATTGTTTCTATCGGATACTCCCGGGTTATTTCTTCCGAATAATCGGGGTAAAAACGGAATAAAAATTACCTCCCGGCTAGACTTTTGAAGAAAACGGCGCTTCTATTCGTATAGCCTGAGTAGGGAAAAACCGGTAAAGATTGCGCTGAGGAGGCGTTTATGACCGGTTTTGTAAATTTTAAAGTGACAAAATTGGCATTTTGTCGAATTTTTTATTGCATATTGCGGGATATGCTGTTAATATAGGTGCTAATCGTTCCACTAAATCGAGGCAAGTCAAGATATTACCCCGAAAACTATGCGAAAATCGGGTCTTATCCTGCCGAGATCTCTCGTATGGTCGTTTTTTTATGTCGCTGACGCGTGCGAACATCGATCTGTTATTTGAATGAGGAGTCATCTGATGCGCATTGGAAACGCTGTAAAGTGTATTCTTCGCCGCTTTTGGGAGCAGGTTGTCAGGCCCAGTTCGCATGAGATCAAGGGAGCTGCCGCTGCCTGTCTGATTGCAGCCGGGCTGGTTTATCTGGTATTCATTGTCATGTCGGCAGGGGGGCCGCTTTTGCCCGCACTGGTCGAACTGGTCGGGATGGCAGCTGCCGGTTTGCTCTTGCTTTTCCTGGGGCAGGGGATCGCCTGGGTGATTGGCCTGCTGGCAAAAATCCCCTGGGATTACCGCTGGTCGTTGTTTGGCAGTGCGGCCTTGCTTGCAATGCCTCTGATGGGGTTCAATGGGCCGGGCGCTGTTGCCGTCATTGCTGCGCTGATCACTGCCGCTTCATTGATGGGCGCAGGGCTGGCAGCGATTGGCAAAGACTGGCGAGATCTGCCGGTCAACCGGCGGGTGGCTGCTGTAATTAAGACAGTTCTTGGGACTGCGCTCCTGGCAGGCGCGCTGGTCTGGTATTTTTGGACAGGCTCGCCCGCTGCTGCGATCCCCAACGCGGCAAAGTCATCCGGCGCGCCGGTGGCCCGCGTCACGCTGCCCGACCCGTCCCAGCCCGGCGCTTTTCCGGTCGCGTCGCTCACTTACGGTTCTGGAAAGGATCTGCACCGCCCCGAATTTGGCGAGCAGGCGGCGATGATCACCCAGCCGGTTAACGGTGAGAAACTGCTCTCAAAAAGCTGGGAGGGGCTCACCGGCGATCTGCGCTCGCTGTGGTGGGGGTTTGGCCCGAGAGAGCTTCCATTGAACGGGCGAGTCTGGTACCCGGAGGGCCAGGGGCCGTTCCCGCTGGCGCTGATCGTCCATGGAAATCACGCGATGTCAGATTTCTCCGACGGCGGTTATGCATATCTGGGCGAGTTAATGGCCTCGCGCGGGTTTATTTTTGTTTCGATCGACGAAAACTTTCTCAACGGCGGAGCCGTGAACCTGTTTGACAGCTTTCGCGGCGAGAATGATGCCCGCGCCTGGATGATGCTTGAGCACCTGCGCCAGTGGGAAGCGTGGAATAACGATCCAGAGAGTCCTTTTTACAAGAAAGTCGATATGGAGAACATCGCCCTGCTGGGCCACTCGCGCGGGGGTGAAGCGGCTGCCGTTGCTGCGGTGTTCAACCGGCTGCCCTGTTACCCCGACGCAGCCGAGATGGTCTTTGACTACGGCTTTAATATCCGCGCCGTCGCGGCCATTGCGCCGGTTGACGGGCAGTACGAGCCTTCGCTAAAGCCCGCCGAATTGACCGATACGAACTATTTCGTCCTGCATGGGGCCAATGACAGCGACGTGACATCTTTCGATGGGGTGAATTTTTACGAGCGAGTGCGCTTTACACCGGGCAGCAGCTGGTTTAAGAGCGCGCTGTACATTTACCGCGCCAATCACGGGCAGTTCAACAGCAGTTGGGGCGACAGCGATATCGGGCCGTTCCGGGGCGGATTTCTCCAGCGGGCTGCGCTTCTGCCGGCTGAAGCGCAAGAGAAGATCGCAAGAGTCTATCTCAGCGCCTTCCTTGAAGCGGCGCTGCACGGCCAGTCGGGCTACCTGCCGCTGTTTGCCGACGCCCGCGCCGCAGGCGACGGCTGGCTGCCGGACACCGTTTATATCAACCGCTTCGATACGGCTGCTGACCGCATCGTCGCCGGCTATGAAGAGGACGTTGACCTTAGTTCAACCACGCTCGCCGGCGGGCGGATTACAGCGGAAGGTTTCAACCACTGGCGCGAGCAGAACATCCACACCAAATGGTCAGAGGCGCAGACCAATGCAGGCGTTTACCTGGCCTGGAATGAAGACGGGCAGGGCGTTTACACCATCAGCCTGCCCGCGAGCGGGTTGGACCTGTCGGCTGGTGATGCGCTGATCTTCAGCCTTGCCGACGCAAACCAGGACCCGAAGCCGGGCAAGAATGCCCCGTCCGAGACAGATCAAAACGCCGCCGGAGCTGCCCGCCAGCCGATTGATTTGACGGTGGTGCTGGAAGATGCGCAGGGAAATACGGCCAGCCTGCCGGTCAGCACGTTCATGCCCGTCCAGCCGCAAATCAAAACGCAGATCTACAAACATGCCCTGTTCGAGAAGAATAAACCGTCTGAGCCGGTGCTGCAGGGGTACGTAATGCCGCTTGCCAGCTTTGCAGCTGAAAATTCAGACTTCAACCCTGCCGCTCTTCGCTCCATCCGGTTCGTCTTTGACCGCACCCCGCGCGGTTCGGTGATCCTGGATGGGATTGGGTTTCGGGGATTGTAAATAATATTTACCCATTCAGGATTCTCCTACTCTTGTTAACCGCTTGAATTTCATCTACGATGGAAAGAAAGAGGGGATAGACTTGGAGATGAATCTGGATGGAGACAAAACGAGAATTCGACCCGAACAGCCAGGCGTATCACCGCCGTTCACACGAGCTCTTCGCGCGCCTGCGCCAGGATGACCCCGTTTCTCAACAGGGGACGCTGTTCAACCGCCCGGTGTGGTACATCACCCGCTATGAGGATGTGGAGACCGTCCTGCGCGACAGCGATACCTTTGCGCTTGATTTTCGCCTTGCCTTTGATCCCGATGCGCTGGCGAAAATTCCGCAAGAGCCGCAGGTGATGGCAATGGTCAACAATCACCTGTTGACCAAAGAGGGCGAAAGCCATACCCGCCTGCGCTCGCTGGTCAATAAAGCCTTCACGCCCCGCATTGTTGCCGGCATGCGCCCGCGTATCCAGGCCATCGCGGACGAGCTGCTCGACCGGGTAGAGGGGCAGGGGAAGATGGATCTGGTTGAAGATTACGCGTTCCCGCTGCCCATCACGGTGATCGCCGAACTGCTGGGGATCCCGCCTGAAGACCGGTACAAGTTCCGCAAATGGTCGGATATGTTTGTTTCCTCCGCGGATGGAGAAGAGGGCGAGGATACCTTTATGCAGAGCGCGATGGGCTTTGTCAACTACCTGGGCAGAGTGTTCGAAGAGCGGCGGAAAGAACCCAAGGAGGATTTAATCTCCGCGCTGCTGCAGGCTGAAGAGGCGGGCGACCAGCTGAGCACCGAAGAGATGTTCAGCATGGTGGTCCTCTTAATCATTGCCGGGCATGAGACGACCGTCACCCTGATCGGCAACGCAGTGGTGGCGTTGCTGGAGCACCCTGAGGTGATGGAGCGGCTGGCGGCTCACCCTGAAGATATGCCCCAGGCGGTTGAGGAATTCCTGCGCTATGACTCGCCGGTGTCGCGCGCGCTGACGCGCTGGGTATCGAAAGACGTGATCCTGTGCGGAAAGACGTTAAAGCGCGGCGACGTCGTCATCCCCGTGATTGGGTCTGCAAACCGCGATGAAGCGCATTTCGAGAACCCCCACCGGCTCGATATCGACCGGGACAACCGCCAGCACATGGCCTTTGGGCGCGGGGCGCACTACTGCCTGGGCGCTCCGCTGGCCCGGCTCGAAGGCGAAATCGCGCTCAACACGCTCCTGCGGCGGCTGCCTGATATGAAGCTCGCCGTTCCTGTAGAGGAGCTTGAATTTCGCCTGACGCCGCTCTTCCGCGCCTATCAGCACATCCCCGTCGTCTGGTAAATAAAAAGGCGGGGTATGCCGGATGTTTTCTCCGGCATACCCCGCCTCACAATCGAAAAATCAGGCAAATTTCAAGCGGTCAGGGCGACCAAAGCAAGCATCAGGATCACCACGGCTGCAGCGATCAGCGATTCGGAAGATAGAAATTTCATCAGCAGCCAGCCGGCCCTGGAGATGTTCCCATCCTTTTCTGGAAAATAACGATTTGAGGAGTTCATGGCTTACCTCCATTTCCTTTCGTCTGGAGATAAGACGACTCATCCTGTCAATTGGTTCCCCCGGCATCTATCGCTTTGGCAGCGCCCGGATCGAGCCGATGGAAAAGCCGCCGTCGACCAGCAGCGTCTGCCCGGTGACGTAGCGGCTCGCTTCTGACGCCAGGAAGACAACCGCGCCTTCGAGGTCGGCGGGCTGGCCCGGGCGTTTCAACGGAAGGCGTTCGACCAGCGTTGCGACCCACTCCGCATCTTCATACATGACCTTATTCTGATCGGTCTTGAACCAGCCGGGCGCCAGGCAGTTCACCGTAATGCCGTATTTTCCCCAGTCGTCCGCAAGGCTCATGGTCATCTGTTTGATCCCGCCGCGCGAAGCGCCGTAAGGCGCGAGGCCCGCGTACCCGAGCACGCTGGTCACCGAGCCGATGTTGATGATGCGCCCGTACCCGCGGGGGATCATATGCCGCGCTGCTGCCTGGGCCATAAAGAACGCGCCGCGCAGGTTGGTGTCGAGCACCAGATCCCAATCCTCCCAGGTGATTTCCAGCGCGGGCTTGCGAACATTGCACCCGGCGTTGTTGACCAGGATATCGATCTTGCCAGCCTGTTCAACCAGCGAGTCGACGACCCGGTGGATCGAGTGCTGGTCGCGCACATCCAGTTCAAGGGGATACACCCGGCGTCCCAGCGCTTCGATCTCAGCCTGAAACGGCTGCAGTGATTTCAGGCTGCGGCTGGTGATCGCGACATCCGCGCCGGCCTTCGCCAGCGCGCGGGCGAACGTCTGCCCCAGTCCGCGGCTTGCCCCGGTGACCAGCGCAACCCTTCCTGTCAGGTCAAAGAGATTGGGATGATTCATAAAACACCTTTGTTACGGAACGAGAATGACTTTCACCAGTCCCGGCTCGCGGTCGTAGAGCCGTTTGAACCACAGCGGGCCTTCTTCAAGCGGGGCTTCGGCGCTGATCAGGCTTTCGACTTTGACCGCGCCGCGGGCCAGCATATCCAGGCAGGCCGGGTATTCGCCGCAAGAAGCAGCCGACCCGCGGGTGGTGATCTGCCGCGAGACGATCTTCTGCAGCGGATATTCAACCGCGGGCGAGACGTTGCCGATCAGCGTCAGGTGGCCGTTCTTGCGCAGGCAGTCGACCGCCAGATTAATTGTCTGGCTGACCCCGACTGCCTCAAGGGCGATATCCGCGCCCTGACCGCCCGTCTCGCGCAGCACGGCGCTCACGGCGTCTTCAGCCGCAGCATTAATGCCCACATCGGCGCCGTGGCGGCAGGCCAGTTCCAGCCGGTCGGGGACCTGATCAACCGCAATGATCTTGCCGCAGCCGGCCAGCCGCAGCGTTTGAATGGTCAGCAGCCCAATCATGCCGGCGCCGATGACCACAGCGGTATCGTTCAGGCGAATCGGGGTCAGGTTAACGGCATGAAAAGCCACCGAGACCGGTTCAATCATCGCCGCCTGGGTAAATGAGACCCCTTCGGGCAGCCGGTAGAGGATTCGCGCCGGGACGGTCACATATTCGGCAAAAGCGCCGTCCTGGTGATATTCTTCGATCGCCACGCCCAGCACGCGCCGGTTATCGCACAGGTTAATCAGCCCGCTGCGGCAGTAAGCGCACTCGCCGCAGGAGATCGTCGAGTCAAACGTGACCCGGTCGCCCGGCTGCCAGCCGGTGACCCCCGAGCCCAGGCGATCGATCACCCCCGCAGCCTCATGGCCCATGATCAGCGGCGGAATGCGCCGCCCGGTCGATCCGTCCATTCCGTGCACGTCGCTCCCGCAGATTCCGCAGGCTTTCACGCGCACCAGCACCTCGCCGGGCCCCGGTTCAGGCCGCGGAACCTCGCGAATCTCCAGGCGGTTGTATTCCACCAGAACCAGCGCTTTCATTGTCTCCATATCGCCCTCCTGAGAAAGCAGTGTTATCCAGGATGATTGTATACGATAATCGCTAGAGGCCGTCACATTCTCGCTTTTTCATATACAATTACCGCATGACAGAACCATTGGAACCGCAGCGAGAAGTGACTTTGCGATTTCTTGCGCCGCCCACCGACCTGAACGTCGGGGGGAAAATCCACGGCGGCGCGGTGATGAAATGGATCGACGAGGCAGCCTATATCTGCGCCGCGGGCTGGTCGGGCAGGTACTGCGTCACGGTGTATGTCGGCGGAATCCGCTTTTACCAGCCAATCCATGCCGGAGACCTTGTGGAGATCCACGCGCAGTTGGCCTATACCGGGACGACCAGCATGCACATCGCCGTTGATGTGCGGGCGTCGAACCCGCAAAAGCTCCGGTTCACGCAGACGACGCACTGCATCATCATTTTTGTGGCGCTGGATGAGAACGGCCGCCCGGTTCCCGTGCCCAAGTGGCACCCGCGGACCGAACAGGAGAAGGCGCTGGAAAAATACGTTGTCCGATTGATGGAGCTGCGCAAGGCGATTGAAGCCGAAATGAAGCCGCATTTGGGCGAGCCTTCAGAAGACCAGCCTGCTGCCGGCCGCGAGGCGGGGGTACAATAGCGCTATGACAGACGGCGCTTCTGACGGCGGGCGGACCATCCGCGATGCGATTGCAGCATTTCTCGACAGCGTTTCGCTGGCGCGCAGCGCAAACACCACCCGCACCTACCGCAATGGGTTAGAAGTCTTTCAGGCTGTTTTGATCGAACACAAACTCGACCCTGAGAAGACCCCGGTTAGCTGCCTGAAAGAAGACGCGGTCGTCTGGCTGGCAGTCGCGCTCAAAGATCGCGCGCCGACCACCGAGCGGCTTTACCTGACCGCCGTGACCTCTTTTTATGAATATTTGACGGCTGAGGGCCTTGCGCCGGTGAATCTGCCGCGCGTGCGGCTTCTGATCCGCCAGCGAGCCCGCCGACCGGGTCAGCGCCTGCCGCAGTTCCCCCGCGACGCCATTGAGCAAATTGTCTCGTTTATGCTCGAACAGAAGAGCGCTTCGGAGGAAAGCGAAACAGCCCGCCTGCGCACCCTGCGCGACCGGGCGTTCCTCGTCACCCTTGCCGATACCGGGCTGCGCGTGCACGAGGCGTGCGGGCTGCGCCGCGGCGATATCGACTGGTTCGAGGGACGCGCGATCATTATTGGCAAGGGCAATAAGCAGGCCGTGGTGCGCTTCTCGCAGCGCTCCATGCAGGCCCTGCGTGACTATCTCACTGCCCGTTCGGCGCTGGACGGATCATCGGGCCGCCCGCTGGCTGCCCTTCCACTGTTTGCCCGTCACGATAAGGGCGCGGGGAAGAAAATTAAGCCCATCACCACCGCCACAGGCCGCAACATCGTCTCCGAATGGGTAGAGAAGATCCTTGGCCCTGAAGCAGCCGGCTCCATCACCCCGCATTCCTTCCGCCACTACTTCGTCACCCGGGTGCTGCAGTCATCCGGCAATCTCAAGCTGGCGCAGGAGCTCGCCCGCCATACCAACATCGCCGTCACTCAGCGGTACGCGCACCTCTCAGATGACGAGCTTGATAAGGGCTACTACACCGCTTTTGAGGAAGGGTAGCGCAGCCGCGGGCCTGATATGCCCTTATTTACGGCCTGAGCCTGTAGACCCTGAAGAAGTAGTTTTCGATGGGCAGAACTTCCAGGTCAGCGAAGCCTGCCTGCCTTGCATAGTCTCGCAGGGTGCTGGTGCGCATGACCGTCCCTGTGCCGGCGGAGGGCTGCTCAGACATGCCGACCGGAAGGCAGTGCAGGAAGCTCCAGCCGTACATCATCCATTCGACCTCGTTGCCGTTTGGCGTAAATTCGTCGCCCACGCGCTCGTCCACGATCAGCACCGTGCCGGTGTCGTTTGCCATGCGCCGCATCGTCTGCAGCGCGCCGATCGGGTTGGGCATATCGTGAAGAGTCTCAAAAGCGGTCACCAGATCGTAAGTCCCGTTGAGCTGCGGGTCGGCGGCGTCGCGGACATAAAAGTGAACCCGGTGGGCGACCCCTGACTTGAGCGCGTTCTTTCGCGCTTCGGCGATCGACGGGGCATCCAGGTCAAAACCGTCGACCTCAATTTTGGGGTAGCTCAGCGCCATGGCAATGCTTGACCAGCCCGTGCCCACGCCAATATCGGCGACCCGCGCGGGTGGGTCTGCCTGCAGGCGCGCGTGCACGTCGGGAATGGACGGGAGCCACACCTGTCCCAGCTCTTGCAGGAAGGTGACCCGGTTGAAATCGCCCTGCCCGTAGATGAAATCCTCGCCGTATTCAGACAGCGGAATGCCTTCACCGGTGCGGTAGGCGTTTAGCAGCGAGTCAATGGGCCGGGTGACAGAGACCAGCAGCTGCACCAGCGGGATCATATAGCCGGGACTGTCGCGGTCGATCAATGTTTCATCGTGACCGGCGGGCAGAGTAAAGCGCCGTTCCATCGCCGGGGCCGATGGGTTAATCACCTCTAAGATACCTGTAACCGTTTGCTGTTCAAGCCACTCTCGGGTGTAGCGTTCGACGGTCCCTGCAGCCGCCGACAGTTCCAGCGAGGTCATTGGGCTGGAGCTTGCCAGAATTTTATAAAACCCCAGCCGGTGCCCGACATACACCGAAAAGGTATCAAAAACCCCGGCGGCTGCCTGGAATAACCGCTCGGAAAGCTGGTCGCGCCGCTGCTCTCGCGTTTGATTTGGAACAACCTGTTCCTTTGCTTTGGTTTGAGCCTGTCCGGTGTCCATTTGATCTTACCTCCTTTTCTCATTTCGTATATAGTCGACCAGTTTTGTGGATTTAATATATCGATTTAAAAACCGGTTGTGACCATCCGAAAGTAAGGAAAAGAAGCATGGGACGAAAAAGGGACGCTGCGCGATTCGCGCAGCGTCTGACCGGACTTTGCTAGATCAACTGCTTTTCTCTGGCGCGGGCGACGGCTTTCGAGCGCGTATTGACGCCCAGTTTATCGAACAGGCGGCTGGTATACCACTTGACCGTGCCAAGCGAGAGATACAGCCGGTTGGCGATCTCTTGATTTTTCAAGCCCTCTGCCATGCAGCGCAGCACTTCAAGCTCTCGTTCTGAAAGCGGCTCGATCATCAGGTCGTTGTCTTCGAGCGCCGGCTCCTGAGGTGTTGATTTTGCTTCCGTCACCTGCTCCAGGTCCGGCAATACCGGTGCCAGCGGCATCGAGAGCAGGATCAGTGTTTCGTGAACGACGTCTTCCAGCTCCCGCCACCTGGCGTGCTCGCTGATGAATGTGATTTCATCTTCGCCTAAAATTTCACGTGCGGCATCCATCAGCTTGCGGGCCTGATCGCGCGTCTCGCGGTCTTCGCCGGGGTGGTTCTGCACGAAAGCGAGAATTTCCACCGCCTGGTGGTGCTGCCCGTTCCGCGCGAACAGCTCCGCCGCCCAGGTCAGCACCGACAGAATCAGCGGGATGAACTGGATTTCATCCGCCGTTTGCAGCGCTTCTCGCAGGTAATTCTGCGCTTCGCTGCGCTTTCCCTGCCCGCAGGCGGCGACGCCCATCCCCAGCATGGCGGTTGCCAGCCCGCCCCGGTCGTTGATCGTCCGGTAAGT
>Ga0134094_1001789_pt1 | contig 19740 bp, 15 predicted proteins | sample 5_1taG_FD_94458 | JGI IMG/M metagenome (GOLD analysis project Ga0134094, IMG submission 94458) | Switchgrass degrading microbial communities from high solid loading bioreactors in New Hampshire, USA - 5_19_20_110_A1 metaG | ecosystem: Engineered > Bioreactor > Semi-continuous > Anaerobic >... | reverse complement strand
CGTTACGAATACATTATTTGCCGCGATTATCTGGCCCAATACCGAGCGATTCAACCTCAGCATCCAGGACGGCTCGTTTGATTACAACCTGCTCCAGCCGGTCAACAGCCAGTTCCTGGTCACCATCTCGCGCATTGTCGTCTGGCGCGCCTGGGAACTGATCCTCGCCGCGATCCTGATCATTGCCGGCATCGGGTTGAGCGACCGCTCTGTTTCGCTGATGAGCGTGCTCAGCTTTCTCACGCTGACCGGTTCTGGAATGGCTGTGCTTTACAGCCTGTGGATCATGATGATCGCCTTTACCTTCTGGTTTGTGAAATTTGATAATAACGTGACCATTCTCCACGCGCTGATGGATGCGGGGCGTTATCCGGTGACCGTGTATCCGGCCTGGCTGCGCATCATTGTGACCTTTATTATTCCAATTGCTGTCGCCACCACTGTACCGCTGCAGGCGCTGCGCGGCGACCTGGGGCCGCTGCAGGTGCTGGTGTTCCTGGGCATTGGGCTGGCAGCTGTGCTGATCTCAGCGCAGGTCTGGCGGGCCGGGGTGAAGCGCTACAGTGGGGCGAGCAGCTAGACGGTTAATCCAGATGTGAAATATAATCGGATCCAGGAGGAACATCATGGCATTTAAAGTGCTTCTGGATACGGATATTGGTTCTGATATTGACGATGCGGTTTGCCTGGCCTATCTGCTGGCAAACCCCAACTGCGACCTGATGGGCGTCACCACAGTGACCGGAGAGCCGGAAAAGCGCGCGATGCTGGCAAGCGCGCTGTGCCGGGTTGCCGGTCGTGATGATATTCCCATCTATCCTGGGGCTGCTGAGCCGCTTTTGATTGAGCAGCGGCAGAAACAGGCTGCGCAGGCCGAAGCGCTGGCGAAATGGCCTCACCGCAGTGATTTTCCACAGGGCGAGGCGGTTGAGTTCTTGCGCCGCACCATCCGCGCCAACCCCGGCGAAATCACGCTCCTGGCGGTTGGGCCGCTGACCAACATTGGCCTGCTGCTGCGCATCGACCCTGAAATTCCGCGGCTGCTCAAGGGGTTTGTGATGATGGGCGGGCGGTTTACCAATCAGCGGGCAGGGCTCAGCCCTACCGAGTGGAACATCCTGTGCGACCCGCATGCTGCTTCCATCGTGTATCAGAACGCGCCTGGCCTTCACCGCTCAATTGGGCTGGATGTCACAACGCAGGTCGTGATGAGCGCTGAAGAAGTGCGCAGCCGTTTCGCTGCGCCGCTGCTGCAGCCCGTGCTCGATTTTGCTCAGGTCTGGTTCCGTCAGGTCAGCGCCATCACGTTTCATGACCCGCTTGCGGCAACGGTGATCTTCAATGACGAGATCTGCCAGTTTGAGCGCGGCCAGGTGACCGTCGAGCTGGAAAGCCCCCGCCTGGCAGGTTACACATTCTGGTCACCGGACGAAAACGGTCCGCATGAGGTGGCGGTAAAAGTCAGCCCGGACCGCTTCTTCGAGGAATATTTTTCGCATTTTTGATTTTAGACAAAACCCGTGTCCCGCCAAAGAAACTGGCGGGACACGGGTTTTTCTGTCTGTCTTTTTGACAGATAGAAATCTTTAACAATTCTCTCTCAGGACTGGCGGATAGGCAGGATGATGGTAAAGGTTGTTCCTTTGCCGGCTTTGCTGCGAACTTCGATCTTGCCCTGATGCCGCTCTACAATCTTCTGGCAGATCGACAGGCCCAGCCCGGTCCCTTCATACTCGCTTCGCCCGTGCAGGCGCTGGAAAGGTTGGAAGATCCGCTCCGCATACTGCTGGTCAAAACCAATTCCGTTATCCTGTACTTCGATGGTCACGTAAGAGGAAGTTTTGTCGCGGTTCCTTGTGCGGACGATGCTCCCTGATACGCGGATCACCGGCGGAACGTCGGGCCTGTGGAATTTAAGCGCATTCTGGATCAGGTTCAGGAAGAGCCGGCGCATTTGAAGACCGTCCGCTTCTACGGTTGGAAGCTCTTCCAGAATAACCTGCCCGCCTGAGGCATAAATGCGCGCTTCCAGGTCATAAATCACTTCTTCAACCACCTTCGTCAGCTGCACCGGTTCAAATTTTCTACCGCGCGTGCTGACGCGAGACAGCTCCAGCAGGCCGTCGATCATCAACTGCATTCTCTCAGCCGCGTTCTGCATCCGGTTCAGATAATCAGTGGGGTCGTTTGCGCCTCCTCCTTGCGGGGCTTTGGTGATCTGCTCCTTGACCCGGTTCCCGAACAGCTTGATCTTTCGCAGCGGTTCTTGCAGGTCGTGCGAGGCGACAAAGGCAAACTGCTCCAGCTCCTGGTTGCTGCGCTTCAATTTTTCAGAGTAGTCCTGTAAAGCAGCGTTTGCCTGCACCACCTGTATCTCGTTGCGTTTGTTCATCAATGCCTGGACAATTGCCGGGGCCAGCGCCAGCGCGGCGCTGAGGTCTTCAGGTCTATAGCCGCCTTCGCGGTTGGCCAGCCCGACCATCCCGATCACCTCTTCACCCTGTACCAGCGGCACGCCCAGAAAAGACTTCAATTGTAGATGGCCTGGCGGCGTACCAACGTGATCTGGGTGGGCTGCCGGGTCATTGGTAAAGAATCCACCGGGCTCCCGAAGCGCTCGCTCGAAAAGCCCCTTGACTTCCAGGTCTAGCAGCAGATCACTGCTGTCGGGTGATTCGTTTTCATTTGAATGGATCGCCTGGAATTGATGCCGGGCATATTCACTCACTACGATCGAGTTGAGCCTGCCTGTCACCTTATTGAGCTTTCCGATAAAGCCGGCAGTGCTTCCGGTAATCTCTTTCGCCACATTCAGGCAAATTTCAGCCAGGCCATCTTCGTCCTCGCAGATTAAACCCTCCTGGAAAATGCGATTGATCCCCGCCATAATGGCATTCTGGTGCTGCAAGCGCGCCTCAGCCTGCTTTCGCCTGGTAATATCGATGAGAATACCGTCCCAGACGGTTGAGTCATCTGAGCGGCGGCTGGGTACTGCTCGCAGGAGCGACCAGCGCACTTCGCCGGTCCGGCGGTTTCGCACGCGTATTTCTTCTTCAAAATTGGTGAATTGGCCGGCTGCGCCTGTCTCTTCTGCCGCAGGCCATTTGGGCTCATTGATGATGGTCTCAAAGAGCGCATCGGGATCGGTAAGCGCCTGGTCAGCCGGCACGCCGGTGAAATTCTCGATCCCGGCGCTGATATATTCAAAGCGCGAGGAGCCGTCGTGCGCATGAACGAAGCGGAAAATGGCGCCGTCAGGTAGATGGTTGCCCAGCGTGCGCAGCAGTCTTTCGTTTTCTTGCAAATGCTTTCTGCTGGCATTCAGTTCATCTTCCGCCCGCTTGCGCTCGGTGATCACCTCTGAGAATAAGATGATGCCGCCAATTTCTCCCAGGCTGTTATACCAGGGATGGATTTCCCAGCGAACCCAATCGACTGTCCCGTCAGCGCGGTAGAACATTTCTTCGTCATTCTTTTCGACTGCCCCCGCCAGGCAGCGCTTGTGAATTTCCTTCCATTCATCCGATATTTCAGGGAACAGCGTGTAATGAGAAACACCGACAACGTTCTGCGGCGGGATATGGTAATCGGTGAAGTAGCGCCGGCTCGCCGCAAGGTAGCGCATTTCTCGATCGAACATCGCGATGGCAGTGGGGGCGTATTCAACGAACCGCTTGAGCGTTTCTTCGCTGGTTCTCAGCTTTTCCTCGGCGCGTTTGCGTTCCGTGACACCTTGCATGACGCAGCTGATGCCTAGCACATCTCCTTCTTTGGTAAGGATAGGATGAAAACTGAACTGCCAGTAGTCCAGCAGCCGTGATGGCTCTGCCGGAGAGACGAGAATTTCCTGATCCAGCACCGGTTCGCCGCTTGCCAGCGCCTGGCGCAGCATGGGCTCGATCTGGTCGGCGATATCTTTGGGCAGCACCTCGCGGAAGTTCTTTCCGATGTGCTCAGCCGCGGGCATCCGGTTGGCTTTTGCGAGCGCATCATTAACTGCCTGGAACCGGAGTTCTGCATCTAAAAAGCACAGCCCAACTGGTGAGTGCTCGTAAATGCTTCTCAACTCAGCCAGGCTGCGCTGGGCTTCCAACTCGTTCTGGTAGAGAACGGCCTGGCTGGCGCGCAGCGCCTTCTCTGTTGTTCTCAACTGCGACATATCCCCGTAGATAACGCCTGTCTCGTTTTCGATGACGGCTTTATAAATCAGGAAGAACGCAAAAATCTTGAAGTAATGACCGATCAGACTCGAAATTCCAGGCGCATCGTTATAGAACATGAAGGCCAGTTCAGAGGTGACTGTGAATCCAATCGAGAGGAGCAGCAGCCGCAGCACTTTCCGGTCGACCAGATGGCGGTTGCGCATCAGGAGAACCCCGGCGGTGAGCATAACGAGGATGATGGCAAACTCGCTGATCTGATTAAAAGGCGTAATCCCAGGACCTTCGATGTAGCTGATGGGGAAGATATTCCAGGCGAATATCGAAAGCAGGAGCAGGGACGTCGCCAGTAGAAATCCCGCCTGGATCAGCGCAGTTCTTACCCTGCGTCCAATGAACAGCGGCGAAATTAGCAGGGAAAAACTTTGCAGATACCGCGCAGCGATCCACAATTGAGCGGGCAGGTTAGAGTCGTGTTCCTGAAAAATGCCCATTCCTGGGTATGACAGCATGTGGAGCAGGTCAATAAAGCCGGTGTACAGCAATGCCGAGCCAATAAAGAATAGAAAGCTGTCTTTGTAGAACCGGCGAAAGTTCCAGGCCAGGGCAAAAATAGCGCCGGCGATGATGATGCTGAATAGTTCAGCCAAGGAATGAAATAACAGGAAGTTGTAAATGCTGGTCAGATATAAAGCGATCAGGATTGACGCGGAAATCAGAATATAGGATGCCCTTTTCATGTCTGCCCCGCTGTGCCTCGCGTTTGTGCCTGAAACTTCACTTGCATGGTTGGCTGATCCAAAAACACGCATAGATAAATACCCTTATTGATAATCAGCAGGATTGGTTCCAGAAGACAGTAAGAGAGGACACTTTTGTAATCTACTGCGAGCAAGGGCACTTCTAAATACCAAAACCTGTGTAATTATCGGCAATTCGATAAGAATAATTGGTTATTGGTCTATTTCATATATTATCATTAAACATTGAATGATGGTTCATACAAATTGAACCAATATGGTATTAAATATGACACGTTCCGTTTTTTGCCAGCTTATCCCTTTAAGGCGCCGGCCATGAGCCCGCGCAAGAAGTAGCGTCCCAGGAAAATATAAACCAGCAGCGTCGGCAGCGCGGCCAGGAGAGTCGCGGCCATGAGCACATTCCATTGAACCAGCTGGCTGCCCGCCAGGTTGTTCAATGCAACTGTCACCGGCCAGTGAGACTGGTTGGTGAGGACAACTGCAAAGAGAAATTCATTCCAGGCCTGCGTGAACTGCCAGATGATGACAACCGCAAAACTCGGCGGCGAGAGCGGAAAAACCACGTGCCGGTAAAGCCCGAACAGGTTTGCGCCATCGATACGCCCTGCCTCGATGATTTCCGTTGAGATCGTGGCATAGTAATTTCGGAAGATCAGCGTGGTGATTGGGATGCCGTAGATCACATGCACAAGCACCAGGCCGGGTATATCGCCGTATAAACGCATAAACTGCATGAACCGGACCAGCGGAATCAGGATGCTTTGATAGGGAATGAACATCCCGAAGAGAATCAGGGTGAAGATCAGGTTTGAGCCGCGGAACCGCCACTTTGAAAGCAAATACCCGTTGAATGATCCCAGGAGAGAAGAAATCAACGCCGCAGGAATGACCATGCTCAGGCTGTTTTTAATGTTGGGGGCTAGCTGGCGAAAACCGGCGATGAAGTTTTCGAAGCGAATGCCGTCTGTGGGCAGCTGCCACATGGTCTTTAGATCAACCTCGCTCAGCGGTTTTACGCCTGTCAGCAGCATCATGTAGACGGGGAGCAGGAAGAAGACGGCCATTGCGGCCAGAATCAGGTAATAAAAGATGCGGATGGGTGTGAAATGGGTTCTCATATTTGCGCCTCGGTCCGCATGCTGTAAACAAGATAAGGAACCACGAGAATCGCTACACTGATCAGCATGAGAATGCCAATCGCCGCTCCCTGGGCATAATTGGTCCCGTCAAAGGTGGTCGTCCACATATAAATGCCTGGCACATCCAGGCGTATATTCTTGTTGCCAATTGCGACGATCAGGTCGAAAATTTTCAACGACATATGACCCAGGATGATAATGGCGCTGAGTGTAACCGGTTGAAGGTAGGGCAGGATGATGTAACGGTAGATTTCCAGCTCGGTGGCGCCGTCCACGCGCGCTGCCTCACGCACTTCTTCGGGGATGCTGCGAATCCCGCCCAGGTAAAGGGCCATTGTGAAACCCGTTAGCTGCCATACCGCGGGGATCACCGTAAAAGCCATTCCCCACGGCGGCGCGGAGGTGTGCCAGCGGCTGATGAGAAAGTCAAGCCCGAGCGTTTGAAAGATAAGATTGAGCCCGGTGATGCGGCTGCCGGTTGCCGGGTTCATTAACCATCCCCAGACCACCCCGGTCGCGATGAAAGAGATTGACATGGGGAACAGGAAAATCCCGCGGAAGATCGCCTCTCCCTTGATCTTTTGGTCGAGCAAAATGGCTAATCCAAGCCCCAGGATAATGCAGCCCAGCAGAAAGCCGGTGGTGAATATGGCGGTATTGCGGATATCGATCATAAAGCGCGGGTCTGTCGACAGGTCGATATACTGCTTCAGCCCAACATAGGTGAAATCAGGAAGCAGCCCTTTCCACCGGCTGAGAGAAACCCTGACCGACCAGGCGATGAAGCCGTAAACAAAAACAGCCACCGCGACAATCGAAGGCAGCAGCAGCGCGATCGTCAGCACTGTTTCATTTTCAAACAGCCTGACAATCACAATCACGCCTGCATAAAAGATCAGCCCGCCCAGCAGCAGGCCGATGGAGGTCAAATCTGTTCCAGAGACCCTCAATCTCGTTTGGGACAGATATATAATCACGGCAAGGCTGGCTGCCATTAAAAGGAGCGCCAGAATAAGATTTGGCAAAGCCTGCTTTAAGCGATGAGACATGAACACCTCTCTTTCAATGACTGATTTTACCTTGTATGTCGTAATTGCAGAATGGAAGCCGGATAAAGCTTAGAACTTTATCAGGGTGGGCCCCTATCCCCGGGACCCACCCTGACAGTGGTGCTCATTTCGCTTGCTTTGGAGTCGCTAAATGATCTACGGTTGATAACCGTGATGATCAATCGCAGTTATCAACCGCGGCTGCTCCTGCCGTATTGGACTACTGGCACGCACCGTCTGATACGCAGGCGGCTGCCAGCGCTTCCTGGAAGCTCTGCACATTTGTCGGGTCGACCAGATACAGGCCCAACGCAGTGTCAATTTCAGCTTTCCATGCGTCGCTGGCGACAACGCCGTGAGTCAGACTGCCCACAACGGTGTCGGTGACCCAGTCTTCAGCGGCGGCTTGCGAATATTCACTGAACAGAGATGGATCGCAGTCGGTTCGAGCGCAAATTGAGCCCTTCAGCGGGTTGAAGGCTTCCTGCCCTTCGCGAGACGCGGCAACGGTCAACCAGGCATTGGTCCCTTCAGGGTTCGGCGCGTTGGTTGGGAGAACGAAGCTGTCTGCCAGGAATAGGAACATTCCATCCGTGCCAGGGGCGGGGGCCCAGTCAAAATCTTCATGGGGCGTCAAAGCCAGGCCGTTCGGCTCGGGGTTGGCAAAGTAACCGTAAGCCCAGTCGCCCATAATATTGAAGGCGGCGTCGCCGTTGACGACCAGGTTCGCGGCAGGCTGCCAGTCAGAGAGCGATTGGGCGTCGCTGTTGGTATAGGTCAACACCCGCGAGAAGTTTTCAAGCGCCTGGGTGACTTCAGGGCTCGACCAATCGGTGTCGCCGGTCCACAGGCCGCTGTAAGCGTCAGCGCCTAAGCTTCCCAGCAGCACGTTTTCAAACAGGTGCATTGCCGTCCACTGCGGGCCGAGGGCCAGGCAGGTCAGGCCGGCTGCCTGAATCTGATCGCAGGCGGCAAAGAATTCTTCATAGGTGGCCGGCACAGACGTCACGCCCGCGGTTTCAAGCACGGAGGGGTTGTACCACATCACGTTCGAGCGGTGGATATTCACCGGAACAGAGTAGGGCGAGCCGTCTTCCGAGATCAGGGGAATAAGCGTCTCGGGTAAGACTTCGTTCAATCCCTGTTCGGCGAAGAAATCGTCCAGCGGGGCGACCTGATTGGCTGCCACATAGGTGCCGATGATCTCCTGCCCGGCGTGAGCCTGCCATGAGTCAGGCGGGTCATTGGCTGAGAGTCGAGTTGCCAGCACAGCCCGGGCATTGGTGCCCGCGCCGCCCGCGACAGCAGCATTCACAAATTCCAGGTTCGGGTACCGTTGGTTGAAGATTTCAACCATCGCATTCAGCCCGTCGGCTTCACCAGGGCCTACCCACCAGGAGAATATTTCAACCTCTCCAGAAGCTTCTCCACCCGGTGTTCCGGCCGGCTCCGTTCCCTCCATAGCCGGTTCTGTCTCACCAGCCGCCGGCTCTGTTGCCTCCATAGCCGGTTCGGTGTCCATTACCGCAGGCTCTGTTTCTATGGCTGCAGGTTCGGTGTCGGCCGCTGCCGGAAGCGTCTCTCCGGTGACGGGAACTGTCGGCTGGCCTTCCTCTGTCGCAGCAGGCGCGCAGGCAGAGAGGATCAAAACGGCGACAGTGAGGACTGCCAGCGCGCGTAATTTGAATTCCTTTCGCATAGGTTTCTTCTCCTTTGTATGATTGTCGATTTATCTGGAATCAGAGGCTTTCTTAACTTCCCTTACATCATCTCCTTTGAATGATTTGCCTGTCCCAGGCATCACCTGACCAGCAAAAAACCGGCGTTCTGCATCAGGTGAATCGCCCCAAGGTGGTGGCTCCAGAGAGACAAGAAAACCTCCTGGGCGACTGGAAGCAGGTTTTGAAAACGCGGCCCTAGCCCTGCGCTGAAAGGAATGACGATGCAGCAGCATTGAAAGAAAAGCATCAGGCTGAGGAGTGGTACGAGCCGCCATTTAGGCTTTCGAAAAGCGGGCATTTTCCCTCCAGTTTGTGCCTGAATGAGATAAAACCCCCTAACTTCTCATTGTAGACGGATCGATCAAAGAATAAAATGGGGAACTACCCTCATTTAATTTGGAATCAGGGTAGTTTGCCTGTTCGACATTTCGTACCCAATCGTGTATGATATTCTTTGCGGATGAGAGCCGTCCGCGGTGGGGGGAGTTTCGCTTCTTGTAAGGAAGACAGGCAAGGAGGAAGACCGAATGGCAAAATTGGCAGGCAAGATTGATGTTTATATTGAAACAGGATCGAAAAAGACATTTGCCAGCGCGCTCGATTGGCCGGGTTGGGCGCGCAGCGGGAGCGATGAAGCTGCTGCTGTGCAGGCGCTGATGGATTATGGAACGCGTTATGCGCAGGTTCTTGCCCGCGAAAGCATCCCCTTTAAAATCCCTGTGAATGCGGCTGATTTTCAGATTGTCGAGCGGATGGCAGGCGGTTCTGGCACCGATTTTGGCGTGCCGGGTGAAATCCCCCCTCAGGATCTGCAGCCGGTTGGCGAGGAAGAGCACCGGCGCTTTCATGAAATTCTCAAAGCCTGCTGGCAGGCTGTCGACTCAGCCGTGCAGGCGGCAGCGGGGAAGGAACTTCGCAAAGGACCTCGCGGCGGGGGGCGCGAACTGGAGGGCATTCTCCGGCACGTGCTGGACGCGGAAGCGGGATATCTATCGCAGTTGGGCTGGAAGATCGAGAAAGTTGAAAACGAAGCTTTACCAGACCAGCTTGCGCGAACCCGCCAGGCCGTTCTGGACGGGCTGGCAGCCGCCGTCAGGGGCGAGCTGCCTGAAAAAGGGCCGCGAGGAGGCAAGCGCTGGCCGGTGCGTTACTTTGTCCGCCGGACGGCGTGGCACGCGCTCGATCACGCCTGGGAAATCGAGGATCGCGCCTTATGATTTTCTTTGACCGCGCAACAGCAGCAGCGATTGTGTATAATGTTTTCAACTTAAGGCAATACCTGATCAAACTGCCTGCATCGCTGCCACTGTTTCGATAGCGATGTTTAATTTCTTCCGAAAAATCCCCTTATTTCAGGGCCTGCCCAATGAAGACCTGATGCGTCTTTGCGGCCTGGTCCGCGAGGTGCGCCTGCCGGCTGGGGCCGAGCTGTTTTCTGAAGGCAGCCCGGGCGATCAGGCCTATATCATCAAAGAGGGCGAGATCGAAATTTACAAAACCTCCGGCGGGCGTGAGATCCTTCTGGCGGTGCGGAAGAAGGGGGAGGTGATCGGGGAGCTTTCCCTGCTTGAGATGTCGCCGCGAGCCGCCACCGGGCGGGCGCGAGTCGACAGCCTGCTGGTCGCCATTTCAAAAGAGCAGTTTGACCAACTGCTGAATGCAAGCCCGTCGGCTGCGCGGGCCATTCTGCACACGGTCACGGCGCGCCTGCGATCGACCGAATTGATTTTGAAGCAAAGCGAAAAGTTAGCCCAGTTAGGCACGCTGACCGCCGGAATTGCGCACGAGATCAACAATCCCGCCTCTGCCGCGCAGCGCGGCGCGAGTCATCTGCAGGAGGCTGTTAGCCGCTTGCAGCGCGATCACCTGGCCCTCAGCCAATTCGAGCTGGGTGCAGAACAGCGGGAGCTGCTCGCCCAGCTGGACAAACAGGCCCTTCAACTGGCAAACGAACCGGTCGAGCTGGATTCGCTTGAGCGCAGCGACCGCGAAGAGATCATCGAAAGCTGGCTTGACGATCACGGCATCCCCAACGCGTGGGAGCTGTCTCCGGTGCTGGTCAACCTGGGTTTCCAGGAGCAGCAGCTCGAAGAGATCGGGCGGCGCTTTTCGCCTGAGCAGTTTTCTGCCGTTATAAACTGGCTTGATTCGACCTTTAGCGTTTACAACTTGCTGGCCGAAATCACCATCAGCGCCGGGCGCATTGGTGAAATCGTGAGGGCGCTTAAGTCTTATGTCTATCTCGACCAGGCCCCCGTCCAACCGGTAGACCTGCATGAAGGGCTTGACAACACGCTGGTAATTCTGCGCAGCAAGCTCAAGCATGGCGTGAAAGTCCGGCGCGAATATGCCCCGAACCTGCCGCGCGTTTTTGCTCACGGCGGTGAATTAAACCAGGTATGGACAAATATCATCGATAACGCTGTAGATGCGATGGACGGCAGCGGCGAGATTATCCTGCGCACTCGCCGGGAAGGGCAGTGGGTGATTGTTGAAATCGAGGATAACGGCCCGGGCATTCCGCCTGACGTGCAGCCCAACATCTTCAACCCATTCTTCACGACAAAAGGCGTTGGAAAAGGTACCGGCCTGGGATTAAGCATCAGTTACAACATCATCCGCAAGCATGAGGGTGATATTGAATTTACCTCTCAACCCGGCCAGACCTGCTTTCAAGTCCGCTTGCCGGTAAATTTTGAAGCTGCCCGGCCTGCCGTGAGCGAGGCTGAGTAGAGCGTTTCCCACTTTCGGGGGTGGTTATGTTCTGGCAGCTGCTGCTGGCTCATTTTCTTGCCGATTACCCGCTCCAGCCGGCCTGGATGGCCAATGGAAGGCGCAATATGGGTATTCTGCTCCTGCACGTTGGGACGCATTTTGTCGTTTCTTCTGCGCTGGTCATCCCGTACTTTATGGAAGTCTGGCGGGTTCTTTTGGCGCTGGCGGGTATTCACTTTGTGATCGACTTTATCCGCGTCCGGTTGAGTTTTCACCCCCCGCAGTGGAGCGCCGTCGCATATTTTGTCGATCAAAGCCTGCACTATCTGTCCATTGCCTGGGCCGCCGCGCTGATGGCAGAGATCGCCGGGCCGTTCCAGCCGGCGTTCCCCGCGCCGCTGGCGATCTACCTGACCGGTTATTTGCTGGTCTCGTATGTCTGGATGATCACAGAGCAGTTGCTGTCTGCCTCAGGGGTCGGTTTGGGCCTGCCGTTGAAAATTCAGGCCTGGCCCCGGCTGGTAGCCCGCGTGCTGATGCTCTCGCTGTTCCTTATCGCGCTCCAACCCGGCTTTTCGCTGCAAAGCAGGCTGGCTGCGGCTTCTTTTTTGCCCTATCTGCCCTCCGCGCAGCCCTGGAAAGCCCTGATGCTGGATCTGTTCATTGTCCTGCTCGCCTGGTTATTTATTCGTTCGGCGGTTGCAGCCGGGCCGGGTTGAGCCGGCACCGGGTTTATCAGCACCGGGGTAACCCGTCCGCCTGCTGGAAGCTCATTTGGAGTTTGGATGCTGTGTCCGAATTGTTCGTTTGATAATCCATCTCAGGCCCGGTTTTGCCAGAACTGCGGTCACGCGCTGCCGCGCATTTGCCAGAACTGCGGTACGAGCAACCAGCCGCAGGCGCGTTTCTGCCTGAACTGCGGGCACAGGCTGGCAGGCGAACCGGCCCCTGAAGGAGCCGCCGCGGAGGCAGCGCCAGGCACAGCAGGTGGGGCGCTGCCAGATCCGCGCCTGGTCCACCTGGCTTCAACGACGCCCCAGCCCCTTGCTGAGAAAATCCGCGCAGCAGATCACCAGGCCGGCGAGCGCCGCATGGTAACCACTCTGTTTGCGGATGTGGTCGACTCGACTGCCCTGGCTGAGACCATGGACGCAGAAGATTGGACGTCGATCATGAACCGCGCCTTTGACCTGATCACGCCGGCCATCTACCGTTATGAAGGCACCGTTGCCCGCCTGATGGGCGACGCACTGCTGGCATTTTTTGGCGCGCCGGTCGCTCACGAAGATGATCCCGAACGCGCTGTGCGCGCCGCGCTCGACCTGCTGTCAACCGTCCGCGTGTATGCAAACGAGGTCCGCCTGCGCTATGGGATTGACTTTGCCATGCGCGTGGGCCTGAGCACAGGCCTGGTTGTGGTGGGCCATGTCGGCAGCAACCTGATCTACGAATATACCGCGATGGGCGATTCGGTCAATCTGGCCTCGCGCCTGCAGTCTGCCGCCCGGCCCATGACCATCCTTGCCGCCGAAAGCACCTACCGTTTTGTCTCCACGGTGTTTGACTTCGTGCCGCTGGGCGAAATTCAGGTTAAGGGGAAGACGGGTCCGGTCAAAGCCTATGAAGTGACCAGGGTCAAGGAGCATCCGCTGCGCGGGCGCGGGTTGAGCGGGCTGTTTAGCCCGCTGGTCGGGCGGAGTGAAGAGCTGGAGCAACTGCTGCGGCTTACGCAAGAAGCCAGGGCCGGCCTGGGGAGGGTCGTGATTCTGCCTGGCGAGGCGGGCGTCGGAAAGAGCCGGCTGGTCGACGAATGGAAGATGCTGGCGATGGAAACCGGCGCGGAGAGCAATCTGCATTGGGCCGAGGGACACAGTCTCTCTTACGGCAGAAACCTTGCCTATCACCTGATTGCCGACCTGCTGCGCAGCCTGTTGGATGTAACAGACAGCGCCGGTCCCGATCAGGTGTGGAAAGCGCTGCGGGAGCGCAGCGCCGGATGGTTTGGGCAGGAGGATGAAGCGTACGTCCCTTATTTTGCCCATTTGCTGGGGCTGCCGCTTGGTGAGCCTGAACAGGCCCGCCTGCAGGGCCTGGACCCGCAAGCGCTGCAGGCGCGCTACAGCGCGGCTTTTGAAGCCCTGCTGCGCGTTCAATCAGAACGCGGGCCGTTGGCGCTTATCCTTGATGATGTTCATTGGGCCGATCCTTCTTCGGTGGACCTGCTGGCGCAGCTTCTGCCGCTTGTCAAGGAGATCCCGGTGATCTTCTGTATTCTGATCCGCCCCGACCCCTCCGCGACCGGCTGGCGGCTGGTCTCAAAAGCGCATGATCTGTTCGGGCGCAGCCTGGCGGAGATTAATCTGCACAGCCTGGATGATGCTGACAGCCTGCGCCTGGTGACAAATTTGTTGAATATCGACACGCTGCCGGTGAAGCTGCGTGAGATGATCCTCAAGAAAGCAGAGGGCAACCCGCTGTTTGTTGAGGAATTGATCCGCATGTGTATTGACCGCGGGTACATTGTCAGGGAGGGGGACCGCTGGGCTGTCATGGAAGATCAGGAGATTTCAGATCTGCCCGATAATTTGCAAAGCCTGCTTCTGGCGCGTATTGACCGCCTGCCCGAGGACGCGCGCGCCACGCTGCGGATTGCCGCGGTGATCGGGCGGCGGTTTTCAGTGCGTGTGCTGGAAGAAGTGTTAATGAAACAGGGTGTTCAATGACCCTTGAAGCGAACCTTCGCACTTTAGAGAATATGGGGCTGATCCGGCTCGACCGCGTGGAGCCAGAGCCGGAATTTGTATTCCGCCATGCGCTGCTGCAAGAGGCGGCCCATAATTCTCTGCTGAAGAACGAACAGAGAGAGCTGCACCGCCAGGTCGGTGAAGTGCTCGAGTCGCTCTATGCCGACCGGTTGGAGAGTATCGCCGTCATGCTGGCGCAGCATTTCAAGCTGGGTGAGGACTATCCGCGCGCATTGAAATATTTTACCGCCGCCGCAGAAGCCGCCGCCCGGCAGTACGCGCTCTCTGAGGCGCTGGATCTGTATAACCAGGCGATTGCGCTGGCACAGGAGATCGGAGCGCCCTATGCCGTCCTGCTCTGCTCTCGTGCCGAGGTCAACGAAATTGCCGGTGAGATCGACCGCTCGCTGGCAGATCTGGAAGCTGCCCTTGCGGCTGCTCGCCAGGACGGCGACACTGCCGAAGAGTGGCAGGTGCTGATCAACCTGGCTATGCTCTGGGCTTCTCGCAACTACGAGATGACTCGCGCCTATCTAGATCTTGCGCTTGAACGAGCCAGGGCAAACGGCGACCCGCGCCAGATTGCGCATACCCTGAACCGGGTGGGCAACTGGCATCTGAACATTGATGAGCCCAACGCGGCGCAGCGTTACCACGGCGAGTCGCTGGTGCTCTTTAATGAACTGAATGACCGCCACGGGCTGGCAGAAACCCTCGATCTGCTGGGTATGGCAAACGGCCTGAGCGGCGACATGCACCAGGCGACCAGTTACTTTGAAAAAGCCATCCCAATCATGCGCGAGATCAACGATATCCGCGGCCTGTCCTCCGCGCTGACGACCAGCAGCTTTCAAAACACGGTTCTGGAAACAGATCTCCTGTTGAGCAGCCGGCAGCCGCTCACCGAAGGATTGAAAACCGTCTCAGAGGGTCTGAACCTCACGTGGCAGATTTCATTTCCGGCCGGGGAAGCGTATTCGCTGTTTGTGAAGGCACAAATTGAAGAATCGATGGGCGATTATGGGCAGGCTCAAGCTGAAGCTGAGCTGTCTTACCAGATTGCCAATGAAATCGGGCATGACCAGTGGATCCTGGCCAGTTCAATGATATTGGGCGGGCTGCATCTGGCGCTTTTCGAAAGCGACCGCGCGATCCCGTATCTTGAGCGCGGGTTTGAACTGGGGCAAAGCACCCGCTCGATCAATTTTTTCCGCGGCGTAGCCGGATTCCTGGCACGCGCTTACCTGTTCGAAAACCGCCTCGAAGATGCGGATCGTGTGCTGGACGAAAGTTTGCGAGGGGTCAGCCAGGCTGTCACGATCGGCCAGCGTGTTTCATGGGCTGCCAGGGGTGAACTGGCCCTGGCGCGCGGCGATCCCGAACAGACGCTGCGGATCATCGATCTGCTGAACCGGGATGCCCGCTTGCGCCTGCCCGGGCGCGTCCCGCCGCGCGTCGGGCTGCTGCACGCGCAGGCGCTGGCCCACCTGGAGCGTTATGAGAAAGCCGGGCAAGTGCTGCGCATGGCGCAAGAGGAGCTTGAGCCGCAGGGGAATAAGTCGCTGCTCTGGCATGTTTTTGCGCAGCAGGGCAGGCTGTACCGCGCATTGGGCCGCCTGGAAGAGGCTGAACGGCGGCTCGCAGCCGCGGGCGGGCTGGTAACGGAGATTGCGAGCACGATCAGCGGAGAAGACCGGCAGGCGCACTTCCGTGAAATGGCCCTGCAGCACATCTTTTATCCATAGCGGGTTTGCCGGGGTAGATCGACAAAAAATAAGGAGCGGTTGATGCAGCGCATAAATGAACGCGTGACGGACAAAATTCAGGCCATCAGCGCAGGCGACGGCGATTCGGCCGATGCTCGCTTGCAAAAAAGCCTGCTGGTTTTTGCGCTCATTCTGGTGATGCTCGCAACGCTGCTGTGGGGCGTGATTTATTTCAGCCTGGGCGAACCGCAGGCCGGCTGGATCTCGACTGCCTACTCGCTGATTACGCTTGGCTGCCTGTTTTTTATCTGGCGCACCCGGCGCATATGGGGCGTTTTATATCTCCAGCTTTTGCTGGGCCTGCTGCTGCCGTTCACACATTCCATCATGCTTGGCGGGTTTCAGTCTTCAGGCGCTGTCATCATCTGGTCGCTGATCAGCCCGTTGGGGGCGCTGTTTTTCCTCGACCGCCGCCGCGCGCTCCCCTGGATCTTCGCCTTCCCGCTGCTGCTGGCGCTGGCTGCCCTGCTGCAGGCGCTTTTCCCGCTGCGCAGCAGCATTTCACCGGCGATGGCCTCAATCTTCTTTGTGATGAATATCGGCGCGGTCTCGGCGATTGTGCTGGTCATGCTGGCTTATTTTGTCAGCGAAAAAGAATCGGCGTACCGCCAGCTGGCCGTCGAACAAGAGAAGGCTGAAAATCTGCTGCTCAACATCCTCCCCAGAGAGATCGCCGATATTCTGAAAAACGGCAGCAAGACCATTGCCGATTCATTTTCCGGCGCAAGCATTCTTTTCGCCGACCTGGTTGGCTTCACTCCCTTAACCGCGAAAATGGAGCCGGTCGAGATGGTGAATTTGCTCAACCAGATCTTCTCTTACTTCGACTCGCTGGTCGAGAAATATGATTTGGAGAAGATCCGCACGATTGGCGACAACTACATGGTCGCATCCGGCGTTCCGCGCCCGCGTCCCGACCATGCGCACGCGCTGGCGCAAATGGCGCTGGATATGCAGGCTTATATCGACAGCCTTCCGCCGGTCAACGGCAGGCCGGTTCGTTTCAGGGTGGGCATTAATTCAGGCCCGGTGATCGGCGGCGTGATCGGGCGCAAGAAGTTTGTTTACGACCTGTGGGGCGACGCGGTGAACATCGCCAGCCGGATGGAGTCACATGGGGTTGCCGGGAAGATCCAGATTACGGAGTCGACGTACAAACTGATCTGCGATGACTTTATCTGCGAAGAACGAGGATTGATTGATATCAAGGGCCGCGGACCGGCAAAAACCTGGTTCATCCTCGGGCTGCGCGTAAAGGACGGCGAAGACGCCCGCCCCAGCTTTATCCAGCAGGCAAATCTGGAGGAAGACAATGCATGAAAAACGGCATCATTCGATTCATCCCGCGACTCGCCGCGCAGCTATCGCGCTGATCCCGTTTTTGATCACCGCCTGGGTGATTCTCTATATCTTTCCCGAGCGCACAGGCGATTGGTTCGCCTGGCCCATCCAGCCGGCAATGACGGCCCTGTTTATGGGCGCGGGTTATTTATCAGGCGCTTATTTCTTCGCCAGAACAGCCTCGACGGGCGACTGGCGCAGGGTCGAAGCCGGGTTTCTGCCGGTGGCGCTGTTTGCCGGGCTGGAAGCCCTGACGACCATTCTTCACTGGCCGAGATTCACGCACGGTCACCCGGCTTTCATTGCCTGGGTCGGGCTGTATTTCATCACCCCGTGGTTGGTTATCGGGCTGTGGCTGCTTAACCGGCGCGGTCGAAACAGCGAGCAGCCGGAAGCCCGCCTGCGCGTTCCGGTCTTTGTGCGCTGGATTCTGGGCGTCGTGGGCGTTTCAATGGCGGCGGCAGGGTTTTACCTCTACGCCAACCCCGATGTGATGATTGCCATCTGGCCCTGGGAGCTTACCCCGCTCACTGCGCGCGCTCTGCTGGGGTTTCTGATTCTGCCGGCTGCCAGTGAAATCTCGCTGGCATTTAAACCCGACTGGCGCGAGTACCCGATTATTCTCGAGGGCCAGATGATCGCCCTGGCGTTAATTTTGCTTGGCGCAGCGCGCGCCTGGGCCGATTTTGAGCCGGCAGCCGCCGGCTCTGCTGGTGCGTTATTTGTGGCTGCGATGCTGTTCTTTCTGCTCGCGAACCTTGCCTTCTATCTGCTGATGCAGAACGCCGGGCGGCAGCGAGCTGGCGGGCCGCAGGAGGGCGGGGCAGCGCAGATCCATTCCGGGCCTCCGAATCGCTAAGCGCCAGCCGTCCGCCGCAGCCTGATCCTCTCGGGTTTGATCAAAATTTTATGAGGAGGATGGTTGAATGTCTGTTGAATCTCGAAGATTGGCCGGAATTCTCTTGATTGTGCTGCCTACCGTGATGTTCGGCGGGGTCAGCCTGCTTACGCTGTTGATCAATGATCCCGGCTACATGGCTAATCCCCTGCGGCAGGACTTATGGCGCGCCGGGCACGCGCACGCGGGCATTCTGCTCATCTTGAGCCTGCTTGTTCTTCGTTATGTCGACGAGGCAAATTTATCAGCGCGGGCAAAATGGTTTGTCCGGCATGCCGTTCCCCTGGCTGCGATTCTCCTTCCGGCTGCTTTTTTCCTCTCGGTGCTGTCGCCGGAGGCAGAGGAGCCGAATGGGCTGATTAATCTGGCTTATCTGGGGGCTGTCTTGCTGGCTGCGGCGGTGATAGTCCTGGGTGTTGGGTTAATCAGGTCGAAGCTGTGATCTATGCAAACCGCTGCATGCTGTTTCCTAAACAACTTGCAGTGGTTTACCTTTGGAATTGACCATATATCCCGGCTGGCTAACCGAATTGTAAGGAATTTTTTCCGCAGCAAGGCCTTCCCTTCGGCGAATTATTTTGTATAATTTCTACCGTATTTGTAAATAGGCCGCAGATGTGCGGATGTTTAAAAGTGAGGGAGATAGTTATGGTATTGAATGATTTATCGTTATCGACGGAATTGTCAACGGCTGAAATCAAAGCAGCCCTGGAGAATGAGCTTAAAAACTACCTGCCAGAGGGATCCTTCTCGGTTATCCTGCGCAGCTATAACAACGATGTTCGCAACCGGCAGAGCAAAAAGGTAAATTTCACCACCATGATCGTGCTCAAGCCGGAAGGCCGGAAAGCTGCGCTGGAGAATAAAGATGGTCTCGAGGCCGCAGGTTTTCAGGTGACCAAATCAGGGGATGTCAGCGTTAACTAAGTTCGTAATCTTAACCCCGAAAAATTGAACACGACTCTTAAAACAAGTAGACCTCCTGAATCAAGTTGTACCAATAACGAGATCAGGAGGTCTTTTTATTTATCTGTAAAAAAACCAGTCCAACAGGCGCGCAGCGCCTATTGGAAACTCAAAAGTGGGCGTTATGCGTGAGCCTTCTCTTCCAGAATCACATCGACCGGGGTCGTATTGGACAGGTTGTCTGAGACCGGGCAGCGGGCCTCGACGGCGCGCAGGAAGTCTTCTTTCTCTTCTAAGGTCAGATCAGCGTCGATGTTGGTGATCAGGCGGATGCTCTGGAAGCCAGGGCGGTCTTCTGTCGGCTGGCCCATGAACTTCGCGGGGTTCAGGTCACCCTCAACGCGCACATTCAGGCCGCGCAGCTCGATCTTGCGCTCGCAGGCGACCACATAAGCCACATTAAGGATGCAGGCGGCGAAGCCAGCAAGAACGTATTCAACCGGGCAGGGGCCTGCGCCGTTGCCGCCGACGGCTTTG
>Ga0134094_1001783_pt1 | contig 19786 bp, 14 predicted proteins | sample 5_1taG_FD_94458 | JGI IMG/M metagenome (GOLD analysis project Ga0134094, IMG submission 94458) | Switchgrass degrading microbial communities from high solid loading bioreactors in New Hampshire, USA - 5_19_20_110_A1 metaG | ecosystem: Engineered > Bioreactor > Semi-continuous > Anaerobic >... | reverse complement strand
GAGCGCGGAGAAGAAATGCCCGGCGAACCTCACAGCGCTTATCATGAATACCTGTTCAAGTTAAGGAAAATAAAGGACAGGTTATACACAAACGCCGCCCGTATAATTGCTGAAGAGCGGGACGATTACCTGCGCGGCTATTTCAGTCGATTAGCTGAAGAAATTATGGGAGAAAAATAGGCATAGGCCGGCCTGTGCTACAATGATACATTGATACAAAGATACATATGACTTTGGCTAATTTGCGAGATGGATATTCAGGTTGATTTTACAAAGCGCCAACCGATCTACAGGCAAATCTGCGAGTGCATATTGTCCCTGATCCACAGCGGGCAACTGCAGCACGATGACCAGCTCCCCACTGTTCGCGTGCTGGCCTCGATGCTTGGCGTTAACTTTAATACTGTTGCCAGAGCTTACCGCTTGCTGGACAGTGAAGGCTGGATCACCACGCAGCAAGGACGCGGGACCTACATTCTTCGCAGAGAACGAACCGATCCCCAGGCAGGCAGCCAGACGGCGGGCCAGCAGCATGGAACCGAATGGCTGCTTGACAACCTCCTTAAAGTCGCAGAGCTGCACAATATCTCCATCGAGGAAATCTATAGGGCGCTCGAACTTCGCGTGCGGGGAAATCGCACGGAAGGTTCTTTACAGCCGCAGAAACCGGCCCCTCACCATATGCAAAAGAAAAAGATAAAGCGAAAAACAAAACGTCCCGGGCAGCCGGTTGCAAATGCAGCAGCGAATGCAGCGGCAAATACACCTGCAAATGCTCGCGCAGTAGAAATCGACCGGTCAAAGATTGCGCGGGAAAAATCCAACAAGCTCAAACGCAGGCAGCGTTCCGCCAGCCGCCGGTAGAATGGTTCCACGTGAAACAATCCATAAGCCAGGCGCTGGAAGAATGAATGGTTTCACGTGAAACGTTGTATGAGCCATGCGACGAATAGATCATTTGCTTATCACAAAAATCACCCGAAGAGTCGCCATACGAATGCGAGATCCGGCGAAGAAAACGCCGGATCTCGTTAAACAAATAAAGCTGCATGCCAGACTTCGTCTGCACCCCGATGGATGAAAATGGCCAGCATTGTGCGGCGCATTTTCGAGATAAGAAAGATTCAGGCGGTGCCTGCATCTTTCCCTTTTGAGAACACCAGATTGCATACCCAAAGGCCGTGCCTGTTTCACGTGAAACAAACACGGCCTTTCTCTCTGGCTGGACAGTCATTCAGCGAGCCTGTAATCAGCGTTCTCCATTAGTGATACGTATCGACAGAAGAAGGGAAAAGCCGGGTGAGGTTTTCTCGCAGGCGACTGATCGAAAAGGGCGCCGGGTCAACAGAATTGGGCCAGTAGGTGTTTCGGCGTCCCCCTGAATCGCACTTCTAAGAAGTAAAGATTTTTTCCGATTTCCTTATTTTTCCAGCATTTTCCAATATAGAACGTATTTTCTATTTTGACTATACGTATCCGATTACAGCTCCTCTTGCTGGTCTTCTTCGAGATACGCCACAGCCTGGTTTTTCTCGTCGCTCATGACAACGCGCAGGTGATAGCCCTGGCGAAAGTCGCCCACTTTCAATAATCGCAGGCATTCGTAAATTCGATCGTCAATTTCAATCCACTCTCGAATGCGATTTGGCAGATCATCGAAAAAAGCGCGGTTGAAAATGCTCTGATCATCTGCCAGATTGATTGCCAGAGGATAAATCCGCTGCTCTACCAGATCCTGGAAAAAGTGCGTGCCCAATGACGGCTCCGGCGCAGGCCCAATGCCCGGGCCGGTAAGTTCAATCAGCGCGCTGGTATTATAGATATCCCCGAAGTTAACACTGACGCCTAAATCAGAATTTGAGGAGCCCCACCTGCCAGGCGCAATACAGATAAACGACTCTCCTTGCAGGGCATGATTGAGCCGGCTGATAGCCCTTACCAGTTCGTTCCGGCTTTCTCTTGTCGGGAGTGAAAAGTATTGTTCCGGCGGAATATATACGACGTAGTCAACTGCCGGGATCAGTCCCTGAGGCACGACAAAGCGAGTCGAAAAGATGATGTCTTCCGGTTTTAATTTGGCCGGAAGGCTGGCCTGATCTTCGGAGACAAAATAACTCTGAGGCCGGCACTGGAGGATGGTGATACAAATCTCCGGTTTGACTGAGTCCAGGTCTTTAATATGCAGGGTGAATTCGACATCCACCGGTGAATGATAGTGCGCTTCAAGAATTTGCAACATCTTGCGCAGACGTTCAGCGAATGGCGTCCGCCTGAGCAGTTCATCAAAGGTGACCACGAGCTGGCCGGTGCTGCTGCTAACCAGACGACTGCGCAGTGATGTCAGGTAGCCTTCTTCTTCTATCTGGGCAATGTACCGGAGCGGGGGATAGCGCGTGTCCAGGACCTCTCGAATGGGTAATGTGCAAAAGATATTCTTTTCCAGATCGAGCACATCGATGAATTGTTGAGAATACCGCCGGATAGATGCCGGATCTGTCGATGGGCGAAGCAAAGGATGGCTGAGCGCGACCAGGCGGGGAAAGTCATTCCCGACCCGGTCAACAGCGCGCGTCCCCAATCCCCAAACCAGGCGAGCAAAGCCGTCTTCGCTCCGGATATTTGGCGCCCACCGGTACAGGTTCCGGCTGAAGGCAACTCCGGCAGCCTGAGGGAAGAAATACTTGCCGTAAGTCTCGCCCTCGACCACCTGTATCAAAATTGCCATTCGCTCATCGTAATCCTGAAGCCCCTTCAACCGCCGGTAGAGCAGGGCATTCGGGTTGAGCGTAGAAGAATACACTTTGATGATTGCCTGGGTGAGCGCTTTCAAGCAGGCTGCTCGCGATCCCTGGTTGGGGCAAAAAACACTTTCGTACTTCCCCGCAAAGGAGGTCCCAAAATTATCCTCGAGCAGGCTGGATGACCGGACAATCAGCGGGCGCTGACCCACCCGGTCGAGCAGTTCTGATAGATCCGCCAGGAAATCGAGTGGAAATTCACCCGCAGCAAAATCACGCTCGATCTGGGGATATTCTGCGCGCATATCGGCTTCGGTTTTATATTTCTGGTCATTCCAGTGGACCAGATTGTTGATTGCCATAAAGGTATAAAAGACATCCGAGCCGATAAAAAAAGAGTCCGGCACGCTGATACTGCTTCGAATATCCTCGTCACCGGACTCTTCAAGAATTCGCTTTGCCAGCAGCATGCCCGCTGCTTTTCCGCCGATTTTCCCCGTTCCAATTTTCCGGCGGCGAATTTCTACAAGGTCATTGACTGTGAACCAGTCCTTCGCCACGTTGATGTAGCGCAGGTGGTCGCTGATGATGGTGCGGATAAGAACGACTTTCAACTCTTTGAGGCGCGCCTCAAGGTCCGGCCGTTCTGCTGCTGACCGTTCAGCAGCGGGAAGATTTTCGATCATCAACGCCTGTTCGAAGACCAGCTCAAGCGGTGAGATCTCTGGATTCATGGCGAGTGAAAGCTGCTGGGTCTGAACGCCTCTTTCGCTCAGGACTTCCCATACCAGTTGTTCAAATAATTCAAAGGATAAGTGCCGGGCGAAAAGTTGATCTGTTAAAGTCTCGCGAACACGTGACAGGCGGTATTCCCAGACCTCAGCATCCTCTTCGCCGAATGGATTGCGCAGGCCCTCTTGTTGTTGTGTTCTGATGCCGACCAGGCGTACTTCTGACTCAAACTGCTGCGGCGTAATGATCCCGCGTTCATACAGCTCGTCCCGCATTCGGGCACGAATCCGCTCACTCAAGACCGGGTACTGGCTGAGCGCCAGGTAAATCGTAAACTGCCGGTCCGCAGAATCGCCTGAATAGGGCGAACTGGATGAATAGATCATAAATTATCCAAGCTGCATAGGCATAATCACGTGCTGGAAGGTTTCATCGCCAACCGGCTGCACGCGGGCCGGGGACTTATGATCGTTGATCTCCAGTACCAGATTGGGGGTCTTAATGACTTCCAGAACTTCACGCATAAAACGAACATTGAAGGCAACCACAAGGCCGGGACCATCGATGTTCGCATCGATCATTGTTTCGTTGGAGCCTGTTTCTTCAGATTGCGCGGAGACCTCAATCTGCCCGGGCGCTTCATTTCCGGGCTGCAGGCTAAATCGCACGACGTTATTTCCATTTCGAGCAATAATCTCTGCCTGCTTGCAGGCCTTCAATAACGAAGATGTTGAGACAATCGTATGCGACTTAAAGGAGCGGGGCATGATAGCCTTTGGATCCGGGAAGTTCCCATCGATCAACTGCGATACCAGTTCTGCAGAGTCAAGCCGGAAGACAACCTGCCCGCGGCCCGATGGAATTATCATGCTCATTGTGCCTTCAGGATCAGCCGCAATGCGCGCCAGTTCATTGAGCGCCCTGGCCGGAATGATGATGCTGGTCGCCTTGCGAACCGGCTCATCTAATGCAACGCTGCTTACCGAGATGCGGAAACCATCTGTCGCCGCCATTGTAATTTCATTACCGGCAAGTGTCGTAAGCACGCCCTGAAGGACCGGCCGCGCTTCGTCAGAAGAAGCGGCAAACGCAACCTGCTGAACCATCTCCTTGAAATCTGCGACCTTGATTTGCACACCCTCATGAATGTCTGTCGCGGGCATCGGCGGGAAATCCTGTGCATCGATGCCTTTGATCTCTGTGCTCGAGGAACCGCAGCGAACAGTCATTGTACAGTTATTGAGATTCACATTCAACTGGACAGTGTCATTTGGCAAGGTGCTAACGAGGTCGGCCAGCAGCCGGGCCGGAACTGTGATCGATCCTTCCTCTTGAATCTGAGCGCCAATCCAACATGAAATTCCAAGCTCCAGGTTGGTCGCCGACAGGCGCAGCCTGCCCTCATCCGAGGCCAACAGCACATTTGCCAGCACAGGTAGGGTGCTGCGTGGAGATACTGCTCGTGATACAATGCTCAGCCCTTGCGCCAGTTGTTGCTGTGAAACGGAAGCTTTCATGGAGCCCTCTCTAAAAATGAATTTGATATCGACAAAAAGTGCGGTCACGCAGGAACGAATCTTTTGAGAAGTATAGCATACTTCTCTTTTTTAGCGAAAGAGAGCCGATATGATCAGTATCAGCAGCACTGAGACAATTTGGAGAGCCAGTATACCGCCCAAAATAAACCCGATGACGGCCCAGGCGCTCAACCGCGATGAAGCCCGAACAGCTTCTCCTTCTGCCAGCTGGCGAACCGCTCGCGCTGCTTCTTGAGCCAGGCCGGCCATATCTTTTTCTGTCCAGCCGATCCAGTGCCAGTTTTCTTTTGGCAGCGGGATGAGAATGCGCTGCCCTTCATAATCGTTCAGCCACAGCCGTAGAGACTCCGGCGGATCAATTGCAAGGTCTGATGGAATGAGAATCGCTTTTGCTGCCAGCAGCGCCTCATCCGGAGCCCCGCGGTCAACGCTGTTTACGGCTACCGGCAGGCCTGGAGCCGTCTGCTCCAGGGCTGAGATAATGGAACTGGCAAATGCGCTTTTCTCATCGTCAGTTAAGATGAGCGTAGGAAAAGCCGCGTGCAAACTTGAGAGCGTCTGCTGGGCCGCCTGGCCGTCTGCGCGCAAAGCGCGCCAGTGGAAGATCAGGAGGCCGATATCCAGAGCTAACCAGAGAATCAGCCTGCTCACCTCTACGAGCAGGTTATCAACCGATGGCGAAAGAAGCGCGTTTAGCAGCGTGAACAGCAGCCGCCCTGAAAAGACCATCGCGCCAATGACCAAAATGAACAGCACAAGGTATAGATACGCCTTGCGCAGCACCGAGCGCCGCGCGTGGTCGCCAACATCATCCCTCCGTAGTGCCTCGCGCTGCATCCTGCGCCATGGAATCAGCCAGAGCGGCAGCCCGACAATCAATGCCGCCAGCGAGCCGCTAAAAGAGTCGCGGAGCGAGCTGGAGAACCCACCCCCGGCGAAAAGAAGCTCTGAAAGCGATGAGACCAGGCGATACAGCCCTGTAAAAGTTATCAGCAGCCCCAACAAAGCCAGGATATAGTAGTAAAGGCGGTGCAGCGCAAACTGCCGGGGTTGGTCAGGCAGCGCAGCAACCTCCCGCTGCCGCATTCGCCCGTAATAAGCCCACATCACTACAAGGGGCACAACCATGGCTATATCACCGTTATATGTGCGCAGAAAATGATCCGGCGCAATCGGATCACCGAACGCCCAACGAAGCGCTGCGCTGAACAGACTGCCAACTGAAGTCAATATGCCAATCACAGCCAGGAAAGAAATCAGGTAGAGCGATACCAGCCGGAGCTGTGAATTTCGCTCGGAAGGGTCATTGAGAGAAGCCTGAATTTCGTTCCAGAAGTAAGCCCAAATCGGAATCCCTGCCGCCAGGTAGACGACACCTGAGATCAGGGTGGGGGTGCCGCCTGACGCCTGTCCGAGCGCCAAAAGCAGGTAGAGCAGGTTGTAAACACCTGCGACGAACAGAACCAGCCCCGCCAGGAACCAGATATAGCGGTACAGGCGGCGCGCATCACGCAAGAAATCTACCGGAAGGCCAGACTGCCAGTCTGCCTGTAAAACCCGCCAGAAGTAAAAGAAGACCGCAGCATTAATCACAACAGCGATCAGGTGATCCACAGCGCTCAGCTCGCTGCCGATTCCGGCAACAGGCTGTCCAAACAAACTTAATAACCCGCGGTTGATCAACGCCATGAGCGAGTAGACGATCGGAGCAGCAGCAGCGAACAGCGCGCTATACAAAAATACCGCGCGGACCCGGCTTACCCGTTCTTCCGGGTCCTGGATATCGCGGCGGACGGCTCCCCAATGCAGAAGGAAGATCGGTGTACCAACCAGAACAAAAGAAAGCCCTGTCGCAAGCGCGCTGCCATCTGCCGGGCCGCCTGAAAGAATGGCCCGCAGCATACCCACGGTGCCCCAAACCAGGACCAGGGCGCTGATCAGCGAAAGGGAATAGAAATACAGCCTCCTGACGGTAAGCATTGATATCTCCTAAAATGAGGGAAAAATTACGATAAGTGTAATACAAAAGAAAAAGACCGGCGTTAAACAGATCATAACGCCGATCTTGATCAAATGCCAGCGAAAAAACAGCCTGATGACTCCTACCGGCTGCGGCTGCGCAATCGCTCAGCGCGGGACTTTTTCTCCAGTTGAGGCGGAACAGGCAGCAGGCGAAGAATCATCTGGTTCATAAAATCCAGAAAACGTCTCGCGTCGTCCTTAAATGAAAAGGAGGGATTCCATTGACCAGGGCGCAGCGCAATGACCATTAATGGGCCCAAAACGGGGACCAGCAGCGCCAGCAGCCCCCAACAGAGAAATGCCAGCCGGCTCATCTGCCGCTGGCGCAAATAGAGAAATGACAGCAGCGCCATTCCAACGATATCCACAATCAATAAAGTTCGGACCACACCGGCTGTAACCATGCGATTCTCAACTCCTCCAGGAGTCCTCTCCTTTACAGAACATTTGTTTGGTTTTTATTTTATGGATTTTCTATATGGATTGCAAGCAATAATCAATGTTATAATCACCGCACACGGTGGAAGTATGTATCAAAAAATTCGGATATTATTGATCCCTCTCTTGCTCATCGGGGCTGTCGCAGGTTTCGCCTATCCTGCCGCGGCAGATTCACAATCTTCCGAAACCCTACCCCAGGTTGTTTACCAGACCCCTACGGCAAGACCTGACGGCCAGGTGGTCTATGTCGTACAGCCCGGCGATACCTGTTTGCGCATCCAGCTCTTGACCAACGTAACCGTCGATCAACTGCGCGCGCTTAACAAGCTGGATGACGGCTGCACCCTGCGTGAAGGGCAGGAACTACTTCTGGCTGTTATTACCCCCGAAGCAACGCCAACACAAAACCCGAAAGTCACGCCAACGGCTTTGCTGCCGACGCCTACGCCCTTTAAAGGAAATGGGAAAATTTGCGTGCAGCTTTTCAATGACGTGAACGGCAACGGCACGCAAGATACCGGAGAGTATCTGATGGATGGCGGGGCTGTCAGCATCACCAACAGGCTGGGTAACGTCTCAGAAACGGGCTATACAACAGCAGATTTTGAGCCAATGTGTAAAGAAGTACCTGAGGGTGAATACAATATCAGCGTAGCAATCCCAAGTGGATATAACGCCACCACATCTTTAAATAAACAGGCGCTCAAGCTCTCCGCCGGAGACCAGCAGTACCTTGTTTTTGGCGCTCAGAAAAGCTCGCTCGTTGCTGAAGACCAGCCGGTCGAAACGCCTTCCGGCAACAACCTGTTCCTGGCAATTTTCGGCGGAGTGCTGGTTCTTGGAGGAATCGGCCTGGGCGGCTACGTCGCATTTTCGCGGCGAAAATAGCCCGGTGATCAGGCGGCAAATCAAGCTTTGGTGGATATGGCCCCGCTTTAGAACATTTATCCACATTTATCCACTAGTTATCCACAATTTGTTGATAAATATCCAGCAGGCGCTCCGAAAACTGAGCGCTTTGCCAGTTTAAAGCGCGCTGCCGGGCAGCCTGAACAAGCTGCTCGCGAACTTCCTCTTCAACAATCAGCGTAAGCGCCGCCGCGCCAAGCGCCCGCGCATCGCCTACCGGCGCCAGATAACCTGCAGGGCCAACGCGAGCGTCGCTGTGCGGCGTTTCCAATGCAGCCAGCGGGCGTGCGCATGCGAGCGTCTGCAAGAGCGAGTCGCCCCAAGGCAAGACCGGTGCAACGTGAAGCACGACGCCGGCCTGTTGGAACACGCCGGCTCGCTCCTCGGGCGTATTGATCTGAATACTCTTTAGCGGCGCTGAAATATCTTCCGCCTCGATTAAAGCTGCCAGGCGGCCTGCCGCAGCGGGGGGAAGATCGCAGGTAACGACGGCCCAATCTTCCCCTGCGCCGGCAATGATCCAGCGCAAGGCTTTTGCCAGCGTCAGCAGGCCGCCATCATCCGGAAGCCCCGGCACGAGAATATACGACTCTGGCAAAGAAAGAGCATCGAAAGGCCCACCAGCCTGTTCGATAGAAAAACTGCTGTGCGTGCACGGTGGGACCAGAAAAACAGGAATTGACCACCCAGGACTGGGAAGATCTGCCGGCCACAGCAAAGCCCGCGCGGCGGATAGGCCGCCGCGAGCAAGCGATTCTCTCAACCGGGCGCTCAAACGACTCCTCTGGGAAGGGCGTGAGCCGCTTGAGAGACTCGCCGCGGGGCTAATCACACAGGGAACCGGGCTAAACAGCGGGGCGGAGAGGGTCGTCAGGTGGAGCAGCCGCGCGCGCGTCCGCTTTACAATAGCGGGGAGAATCGCCTGCTCCCAGCGCAGGCGGCCTCCGGGTTCATCAGCCGCAGGTTCGATGATCTTCTCAACAGCTTCTGGAAGCCGGCCCGCCGGAAGATCGCCGGGCAGCGCCAGCGCAGGTTGAACCTGTTCAGGCAGCGCTTCAATCAGTTCAATCAGATGGAGCGCAGCCGGGCCGGCAGGCTGATAGACGAGCGGCCAGCCGTCGTAAAGAACCCGTATCACATCAGCCGTACCGCTGCTCCTTCCAGACATCCGCCTCATTGTGATAGCCTGCCTGCTCCCAGAAGCCTTTGCGGTCTTCTGATAAGAACTGCAGGCCGCGCAGCCACTTTGCGCCCTTCCAGAAATAGGGTGTTTTTAAGTCTGAGCGCCCGGGGATCGCGCCGACCACGCCGCGCAGCGGGTAACCGTGTTCGGGAGTAATCGGCTCGCCGTTAAAGTGAGTCGCCAGCAGAAAGTTTTCACTCATCACCACATCCAGAGGAAGATTGGCCGTGAAACCGTACTCCGCGACCTGAAGGACATACCGCGCGCCTGGCTTCAACCGGATCAATCCCTGATCGACCAGCGTGCGAACCGAAACCCCTTCCCACTCGGTGTCAAATTTGCTCCATTTCGTCACGCAGTGGATGTCCATTCTCACGCTGGTCCGCGGAAGCTGTTGAAATTCATCCCAGGTCCACCGGACAGGCGACTCAACCTCACCATCCACTTTAAAGTCCCAGGTTGCCGGATCGAAGGGAGGGATTGGGCCGTAATGCAGAACGGGGAAACGTTCCGTCAGCGATTGCCCCGGCGGCAAGCGGCCTTCACGGCGTACCCGTTCTTCATTCTCTTTTCGGCGAAGGAAACTATTAAACATACTTTCTACTCCTGCTTGAAGCACAACATCAATAAACCTGTCTAAAATTATACTGTCTGCCGCTGCAGGCAATCGAGACAATTGTAGATCAGACTATGACTATATTCACCTAATAAGGTGAAATATATTGTATAATCTTTTGTACCGATACTGAGCTCTCACTGGAAACTGGTCTGGATCTACTGTGGAGAGATGCAGCAGATCCTGGTTCGTTTCCACCAGCGCTGATAAACAAATAGGCAAAAGAGACAATTTCTAGTAAAATTAGGCACGAGGTTTGTGTGAATGAATTTACTTTGACGCGAGAACAACTGGAAGATAGGCTGGCGACGTTACACCGCGCCAGCCTTGAACTGGTTAAGAATATTTCTTTAGAAACACTGCTCGAGAGACTCGCCTACCTCGCGCTGGAACAGGTCGAGGCGCAGTATGCGGCTGTCGGCGTGCTGGACAAGAACGGCAATCTCGATAAGTTCATTCCGGTCGGAATGACCCCCGAGACGATTGTCCGGATGCCGCACCCACCCCGCGGGTTTGGATTAATTGGCGCGCTGATGAAATCCTCTGAACCAATCCGCATTCCGGTGATACAGGACCATCCGCTCAGTTACGGGTTTCCGGAGCACCACCCGGTAATGACTTCATTTCTGGGGGTTCCAATTCTTCAGGGTGAGAAACAGCTTGGGCAGATTTATTTAACCAACAAATTGACCGGCGACGAGTTTACGCTCGAAGACCAGCGCGTAATGGAAATGCTGGCCGCCTATGCGGCAGTGGCAATCTCAAACGCCAGCTATTACCAACAGATCATCGAGCGAGATGAAATTCTGACTCGCAGGAACGAAAACCTTGCCCTTGTAAACGACCTGGCGGTTATTCTGACCTCTTCAGAAGATACAGAACAGGTTTTGGATAAGGTTCTCAAGCAGGTGATCGACTACCTGCGCCTGGATGTCGGTGAGGTGTACCTGCGCCAGGAAGACGGCAGAGTCCTGAAGCTCAGCCTGCACCACGGCGATGAGACTTGCCGGATCTGGGCGCGAAACGAGTTTCTATTTGGAGAAGGCATTGTCGGGAAGACAGCCGAAAACGCAGAGCTGACCCAGTTGAACCTGGACACCCTCCGCGATCCGGCAAATCAAAGAAAGCATTATTTTAGCGAAAGCACTATTTCAGGCAAACTCAAGCAGATTGTCTGCCTTCCGTTAAGCGGGCGGCGGGGAATTTTAGGCGTATTGTGTGTCGGGTCGTGCCAGGAGACGCCGCTTGATGAGCTCGAAATGCAGTTCCTCTCTTCGATCAGCGCCTGGGTCGGCATGGCAATGGAAAATCTGCGCCTGAACGTGCAGCAGCGCCGCCTGGCAGTTTTAGAGGAGCGCGAACGCATCGGCATGGACCTGCATGATGGGATCATTCAGGATATTTACGCCGTTGGGCTGACGCTGGAACACGCTCGCCTGCTCCTGAATGATAATCCGCAGTCCGCAAAGCAACGAATTGAACAGGCAATCAACGATCTAAACAGCACAATCCGCGACATCAGGGCTTATATTCTGGATCTGCGCCCGCGCAAGCTGCATGAGGAGAATCTTACTGACGGGCTGCGCCGCCTGATCGCGGAATTCAAAGCCAACACGCTGATTGAAGCCAACCTGCAGAGCCCGCCGCAGGGAGTCCGTATCCCGCAGACGCAGGCTGTGGCGCTTTTCCATATCTGCCAGGAAGCCCTGGCAAACGTGGGCAAGCACTCCTATGCACGCCATGTAGAAATTTCTCTATGGGAAAGCAGCGATCGCGTGCTGCTTGAGATCAGCGATGACGGCAGCGGATTTGATCTGAATAACACAAAATTCACTTTGGGGCATGGGCTGGCCAATATGCAGACTCGCGCCCGAAACGCAGGCGGTGATCTGGAAATTACTTCTGAGCCGGGCGCGGGCACAACAATATTGGTTTGGGTTCCGAATTTGGATGAAAACGAATAACATTACAGCAGAAGAAAAAGCCCGCTCTGTGCAGGCGATGTTCAATCGAATTGCACCGCGTTATGATCTGATGAACCGCCTGATGACCGGCGGGCAGGATATTGGCTGGCGAAAAATTGTTATCCGCCTGGCAGAGATACCGGAAGGCGGGCGGGTTTTAGACCTCGGCGCAGGGACAGGGGACCTCTCGCGTGAAGCGCTGCGCCAGTCGCCGGGCTGCCGGCCCATCGCCGCCGATTTTACCCTGGGCATGATGCTGGCAGGGAAAAAAGAGAACAGCACGTCCTTTGACTGGTCGTGCGCCGATGCGCTCAATCTGCCTTTCCCAGACCAGAGCTTTGACGCAGTTGTGTCAGGCTTTCTGCTGCGCAACGTTGTTGATCTGAAGCAAGCCCTTAAAGAGCAGCTTCGCGTGCTGAAACCGGGCGGGCGGATTGTCGCTTTAGACACAACGCGGCCCAGGCCCTCTCTGCTCAGCCCGTTCATTCGCTTTCATATGCACCGGGTGATCCCCTTTATGGGAAGGCTGTTGACGAATTCGCCAGAAGCATATGTCTATCTTCCGTCAACTTCCGAAAATTTTCTCCTGGCAGAAGATCTGCAAGAACGTTTCAAAGAGACCGGGTTTATCAACTGCAATTTCCGCAGATTGATGTTTGGCACAATTGCCATTCATTGGGCCAGAAAACCGTATTAGTTCCTTTGCCCCTTTTTCGGCGTATAATCCGAATAGACCTTACATCAAATCGGATCGTAATCACAGGAAGATTTCACATGCCATCCATCAATCCAAAGCACGGGATGGGGACTCTGGTTACGCACGTTTCGGAAATGCGCAATCCGCTGGATGCGCACGTTACGCCCATTTATCAGACCTCAGCATTCAAATTCCCAGACGTACAGACCGGCGCCGCGCGCTTTAAAGGCGAGGAGCCGGGATATATCTACACACGCCTGAACAATCCTAACCTTGAACAGCTCGCATATAAAATCGCCGTCCTCGAGGGGTTAGATCTGCTTCGAAGCTCTGCCGGCGCGCCGGTGGAAGAGGTTGTCGGCGGGCTGGTGTTTGCATCTGGCATGGCAGCCGTCACCGCTGCAATCCTGGCGCGTGTAAAGGGCGGGCAGAAGATCATTGCGCAGACGAATATTTACAGCGCCACCTATAACTTCCTGTGTGACCTGGCGCCCCAATATGGGATCGAGGTGATCTGGGTTGACGGCAAAGCGCCTGAGCAGTGGGAAGCCGCTTTTCAGGCGCATCCAGATGCCGTCCTGGCATATGCAGAAACACCCGCAAACCCCACGCTCTCGATCGTTGATATCCAAACGACCGCAGAAATCGCGCACAGCAGCGGGGCCTGGTTAATGGTCGATAACACATTCGCCACGCCCTATTGCCAGCGCCCACTCAGCGCAGGAGCTGATGTCGTTGTCCATTCGACAACCAAGTATCTCTCCGGTCATGGGCAGGTGATCGGCGGCGCTGTAATCAGCTCGCATATCGACTACGTCAAAGAGCCGTTGTATCAGATGTTCAAGATCCTTGGCGGCTGTCCCAGCCCGTTTGACTCCTGGCTCGCGAATATCGGCCTGAAGACCTTTGAACTGCGCATGCAGCGGCACTGCGAAAATGCGCTTCAGGTTGCCCGCTACCTTGAAGCCCATAAAAAAGTGGCGCGCGTTTACTACCCTCACCTTGAATCCCACCCCGATTATCCGCTTGCTGTGCGGCAGATGCACTACGGCGGCGGAATGATCGCCCTTGAACTGAAGGGCGGGTTCGACGCCGGAGTGGCCTTAATGGAGCACGTGCAGATCTCGACGCTGGTGGTCAGCCTGGGGAACGTTGACACGTTGATCTCTCATCCCGCAAGCATGACGCACTCAAACGTCTCGCCGGAGGCGCGGCGGGCAATGGGCATCAGCGATGGATTGGTTCGCTATTCCACCGGGATCGAAAACGTTGAGGATCTGATCGCCGACCTGGATCAGGCGCTGGCGTTTGCGCCTGGATAGACGTTCGAGCGGGATAAAGCAGGTAGGGAAAACCCTCCAGTGCTTCGCTGAGAACAGTGGATGTAATTAAGATATGGTTTGGTACAATAGGAGCGGGATGAAGAAGCAGCGATTGGTCGTTGGTATTTCAGGCAGCTCTGGCGCGATCCTTGGCATTCGCCTGTTGGAGGCGCTCAAACCCACGCCGGTCGAAACGCACCTGATCATCACGCCTTCTGCCCGCTTGACAATTGCGCAAGAAACAGACTGGAGCCCTGATGAGGTTCTGGCGCTCGCCGACAGGCATTACAGCTACAGAGATCTTGCCGCGCCGATTGCTTCCGGCTCTTTTCGCACCGATGGCATGGTCGTGATTCCTTGCTCGATCAAGAGCTTATCGTCGATTGCAAACAGCTATTCAGCGGATCTCCTGACGCGCGCCGCAGACGTGACCCTCAAAGAAGGGAGAAAGCTGGTGCTTGTCGTCCGCGAAACGCCGCTGCACGCCGGGCACATCCGCCTGATGGAACTGGCATCGCAAGCTGGCGCAATCCTTTTTCCGCCCATTCCCGCTTTCTATGCCCGGCCCGGAAGCCTGGACGAAATGATCAACAACATTGTGGGGCGGGTGTTAGACCGGTTAGGGATCGAAAATGACCTGTATAAAGAATGGGCAGGGATTGTTACTGCAAAGAAGAATCGGACCGATGGACAGAATGAAGCGGATGCGCACCAGACCATGAACGAGCTCTGGTCAGTGCCGTCCATGACTCTGGCAACCACCGGGGCAGATGGGATGCCGCACGCAGCGCCTGTCTATTTTGCCGCCGACCAGAACCGGCAGAACCTGTACTTTTTCTCAGCCAAAGACAGCCAGCACAGCCGTGATGTGGCCGGAAATCCGCGCGCGGCTGTATCGATCCATCCGCAGGTTGACAGTTGGCAGGAGATCCGCGGGCTGCAGATGCGCGGTGAAGTTCATCTGGTAACAGAAGATGCGGCATGGCAGGCCGCATGGGAGAACTATCTGGTAAAATTTCCATTCACGAGCGGGCTTAAAGATGTGATCGCACAGAATGCGCTTTACACCTTCCGCCCGCAGTGGATCCGGCTGATCGATAACCGCCGCGAATTTGGATACAAAGAAGAATGGAACCCGGCATGAGCCACGTTGATATTGTTCAGGAACAGATAGAAGAAAAAAGTCTCGAGAAAGCAGCGCTGCGGGGCAATCCATCGTTCGTGTGGAGGGCCGGGCAAGAACGCCGGCTGAATATGATCCGTGAGGCGGCGGGCGATCGGCTGCACGGGCGCGTGTTTGTCGACGGCTGCGGCGTGGGCATGTACCTGGGACGGCTGGCAAAAGAAGCGCGCCAGGCAGTAGGTCTGGACATCGAACTCGAGCGGACCTTTGATGCGAGCCGGCTGGCAGATCAGGTCGTGTGCGGCGCAGGAGAGCATTTACCCTTTCCATCCAATACCTTTGATCTGGTCCTGAGCCACGAAGTGCTTGAGCACGTCCAGGATGACCGTCAGGCAGTGTGCGAGATTGTGCGCTTGCTGCGGCCCGGCGGGCGGTTGGTGCTGTTCGTTCCGAACCGGGGCTATCCCTTCGAAACACACGGCATTTATTGGAAGGGCAAGTATAAGTTTGGGAATATTCCGCTGGTGAATTACTTACCCCGCGCCTGGCGCGACCGCCTGGCGCCGCATGTTCGCGTTTACTCGCGCGGTGATCTCCAGCGGTTATTCGAAGGACTGCCGGTGAAGCCAATCCGGCAGACGATCATTTTTGGCGCTTACGACAACATCATTGCGCGCAAACCGGCACTTGGCAGGTTCCTAAAAACTGTCCTGCAGGCGCTGGAATCAACACCACTGCGCGTATTCGGACTATCACACTATTGGGTCATCGAGAAGACCGGCGGCTGAGATAAAAAAGCCCAGGGTCTGTTAAAACCAGGGCTTTCGATTCTCTGATTTCGCCGTGCCAATCCAACAAAACTAATCGTTTTGGGGCGGATTGGGACGCAGGTCGTAAATATCATCAACAACCGGGTAATGGCGGCCGCAGGCAGGGCAGACCAGCTCTGGCGGTGTATCTGCCAGGTTCCCATTCCGGCAGGCAGGGCAGCGGAAATATGCGCCCTCAGGTCCAGCGTCTGCCTGGAAGGAGGTCCCCAGGCGAGCCTTTGAGCGGACAAAAACGCTGGGGCTCAACTGCCAGAGATTTCCGGTCAATTGCGCCAGCGCATCCATTTGGACCAGCAGGTTCAGCGGAAGCAGTCGTTTCAGCAGTCCAATGCGAAAGTGAGAGACGGTCAACTGCCGCTCGATAGCAAACCCGGTCACCTGGAGCCAGGCGCGAACCGTCGCCGGATGAAAATCGAAATTCAAAGGAGCAAATTCGATCGGTTCGGGGGAAAACGGATTCCAGGTCTGCCGGCGCAGCGCATAGCGCAAAATGGCCTTTACGTTCAGTTTATTGGCAAATTCGAGAATAAATACCGCATCGTGCTCCAACACCTGGCGAACTTCACTGAGCGCGCGGCGAGGGTCCACCATATGGTGAAGCGTTCGGATCATCGTTGCAGTATCAAAAAGCCCATTAACAAAAGGGAGGTGATACACATCCGCAGCAACATAGCGAAGGCGTGCGCCATCCAGGCCGTGATCGCCCAACCGCTGGCGAGCCTGCTCCAACTGCGTGCGTGAATAATCTAAAAGGACAATTTCTTCGAAGCCACGATAACGGGGGGTATTTCGCCCGGCGCCGGCGCCTAATTCCAGCAGCCGCTTCCCGCCGGGAGGCATCAGGCGGCGCAGCGCGACCGCTTCAACGGCATCTTCATACGCTCGCCCGCCGCGTTCCCAGAATGAAGTCTGGTAATCAGACCCTTCGTAATTACAGACAGGTAGTTTATCCATGATTGTTGCAGATTGTATTACGGTCTACTGCATATCTCGTGAGCAGCCCTTCTCACATGTAGCGAACGCAAAGTCGATTGATTTAGGGGCAGGCTTATTGTGGAGATAAAAGTGCGTCGGGCAGGTTTCCCGGCGGCGCCCAGAGTGACCTCCTTACCGCTGCTTCCTCTCGGACCTGACGGGGTTCGAAGGATTCTGCCGCGCCGGTCCCGCCCGAACGCGGAGTAAGTATACCTTAAAAAAGTCTCATGTCAAGCTGCTTTCATGACGCCAACGACAAACGGGGCCTGATCAAATGGAGGAACCAATGAAACGATGGATTCACCTGCTTGTGCTGGCAGTCTTTCTGACAGCCTGGCTTCCGGCTTCTGGTGAAAACCAAAGCAAGGCGTTCTACCGTGGGGGAGATAAAGTAATGGTCGATGCAGCAGACCTGCAGGCGCTTAAAAGCATTCAAGCCGCAGGCGCTGAGCGGCTTGCTGATTATGGATCCTTCTCATTGTGGCGGATTCCAGATAATGCCGCGCAAACTGCAGGGCTTACAAATGCAACAGCTTCAATGAGCGCTGTTGCCGTAGACGATGGAATTTACCTGCGCGGAATTACAATTCGCCCAGGCGAAGGCGAACCGATCCAACCGCAGCAGCTTCAGCAGAAATCGGGGGATCAGGAAGGTTTCTGGATCGTCCAGTTTGCCGGGCCCATTCAACCAGAGTGGCTTGATATGCTTCTGGGGGCAGGGTTAGAAGTCGTTGCTTACCTGCCAAACTATGCTTATGTTGTTTGGGGGCGCCAGCCTGACGCAGCCCTGAACCAGCTGGCCGCCAGCCATCCTGTGATTCAATGGACAGGCGCCTATCACCCGGCCTACCGCTTATCTCCTGGGCTGCGCGCTGTCGCTGCAGGCGAAAGCCCCGAAGGCCAGCCGGCTGAAACCGTCGATGTAACGGTTCAGTTCTACAACACCATCCACCTAAAGGAATCGGTGGAACGGCTGGGGCAGACGGCAGTTCAGGTCTACCAGCCGCCCGTTCCGGCGCTGAACCTGACAAACATGCGCGTGCAGCTGCCGGCGAAGTCACTGGCTGAAGTGGCTGCCTGGCCTGACGTGTTCAACGTCGAAACATACAACCCGCCCGAATTGCTGGATGAAATTCAGGGGCAAATCCTCGCAGGCAACCTGGTCACTTCAAGCGCCAGCATTGCAAGCGGGCCTGGCTACCTCGACTGGCTGGATTCGAAAGGCTTCCCCAATGATCCAGCCAGCTACCCCATTGTGGCGCTGGTAGACGATGGGATGGACGCAGGCGACGCGGACAGGATTCTCCATCCAGATTTCTTTACCTCTGGAAACACCGCAAACGGCGACCGGGTCGTTTTTATCGACAACTGCACGGCCAATGACTCAGGCAATGGAGTCGGCGGGCACGGGAATCTTAATGCGGGCATCATCATGGGATATAACGCTCAGGACGGATTCCCTTATAAAGACAGCGCCGGATACAGTCTCGGGCTGGGGATTTCACCCCACGGTCAGCTTGGCAGCATGAAGGTCTTTACAAATACCGGCGTTTTTGATATGTCGCAGTGCGACGGGTCCTTTGCAAACATCCTCCAGTCCGCCTATGACAACGGGGCGCGGATTACGTCAAACAGTTGGGGAGCACCGGTCGGCGGCGTTTATGACGCAGATGCACAGTTGTACGATATTCTTACCCGCGACGCAGCCGCAGATGATTCGGGCAACCAGGAGATGCTGCACATATTCGCAGCAGGGAACAGCGGGCCGACCTCCGGGACAATCGGTTCCCCGGCAACGGCGAAAAATGTAATCACCGTTGGGGCAACTGAGAACGTCCGTGACGAAGGCGTGGCAGACGGCTGCCTGACTGTAGAGGGGAACAACGCGGATGATATCGCCAGGTTTTCCTCTCGCGGGCCAACGGCAGATGGGCGGGCAAAGCCAGATATCATGGCGCCGGGCACACACGTCCAGGGACCAGCCTCGCAAGACCCTGGGTTCAACGGCAACGGCGTTTGTGGGGGCGGTTCATCAACCGGATCGAGCCCCACCCCTTATTACCCGGTGGACCAGACGCTCTACACCTGGTCTTCTGGCACGAGCCACTCAACCCCGGCCATCAGCGGTGTCGCGCAGCTGGCATATGAATATTACAGCCGGATAATGAATCCTGGCGAGACGCCCAGCCCGGCTATGCTGAAAGCCCTGATCCTAAATGTTCCGCGGTATCTCACCGGCGAAGGCGCCAATGATACGCTCCCAAGCCCCAGTCAGGGATGGGGAAACGCCAACATGGGCCTGCTGTTCGACAATACGCCGCGAATTATCTACGACCAAACCAAGATACTGCAGCGAACCGGCGATGTATTCACAATTTCAGGAGAGATCAGCGACCCGAACAAACCGCTTCATATCAGCCTGGTCTGGACAGACGCAGCCGGAACCCCGACAGCCAGCAGCGTTCTGGTGAATGATCTGGACCTGGAAGTCATTGCCTTTGGAAACAAATATTACGGCAATGTATTCAGTGGAAGGTATTCCACAACCGGCGGGACGGTTGACAAAAAGAACAATGTGGAAAATGTTTTCCTTCCCGCCGGAGAGGGCGCGTTCCAGGTGAAGGTAACTGCCAGGAACCTGGCGGGTGACGGGGTGCCCGGAAGCGGCAGCAGAACCGACCAGGACTTTGCCCTGG
>Ga0134094_1001780_pt1 | contig 19805 bp, 10 predicted proteins | sample 5_1taG_FD_94458 | JGI IMG/M metagenome (GOLD analysis project Ga0134094, IMG submission 94458) | Switchgrass degrading microbial communities from high solid loading bioreactors in New Hampshire, USA - 5_19_20_110_A1 metaG | ecosystem: Engineered > Bioreactor > Semi-continuous > Anaerobic >... | reverse complement strand
CAGCCGCTCGCTGGCAGGCAGCGCCTTGCTGAGCTTTGATCACCTGCACCGCCGCCTGCGCGCGGACAGCGCCGATTACGTTCAATCGGCTGCGATCCGCTTCCAGCCCGGCAAAGGGCAGGTGACCTTCTGGAGACCCGGCGAGCCGGGCCTGGCAGCCGCGGTAGAGACTCCCTCAGCAGAACCTGCTGCAGAACCTGCCGCTCCTATCGAACTCATGCCCGGCTCGCAGCCGGTTAGCGCCCATGTACCGCCTTTTGTGGACGATGAACCGCCGGTTGACAGCACAGCGGTTGAGGAAACTGCTCCGCTGTGGGAGAGCAGTTCATTTGATCCGCAGTTCCCCGGCGGGCAGCCCGAGCAAGAAATCCAGCCGGCCGGCCCGTTTGGCCGCGCCACCCCGGCAGTGTTCCTGGGCGAAGCAGCCGCTGCGGCTGAAACCCCTGGCGCAATACCTGCCGAGGGCCTGTCGCCGCGCCCACCACGCCCTGACATGCCCGCGCAGGAAGCCGCGCCGGTCGATGCAGGCGCAGTGAAAGGGCAGAGGCTTCAGCCGAAGCCTGCTGCCGTTCCTCCGCGAGCTGCAAGTTCGAAAAAGCGAATACTGCCTGCTGCATGGGCCGCTGCCGGCAGCCCAGAAGATGATCCATCGATCCGGAAACAGGCAGCCGGGCTAAAGCCGCGGCAAGAGCCGAAGCAGCAGCCGGCCGGGCCTGGATGGAGCGAGGGCCTGCGCCGCGGGCTGGCCGCGATCTGGCGCGCTGGGAGCGCCGCTCGCCGCAGCGTGAACAGCGCGGTAAGCCGCATTGCTGCCAAACTGACTCCAGAAGCGAAAGAGCAGCCGCAGTTTGCCCAGCCGCTGGTTCGCGTTTCTCCAATGGGAATGCTTTCCATCGCGATTATGATTCCTGCGGTGGTTGTGACGGTGGCGATGGTCATCTACTTCCGCGCAGGTTCCCAGGAGCGCTATCAGGCGCTGTATTTGCAGGCTGCTGCTTATGCCCAACAGGCCAGCCAGCTGACCGACCCGGTGCAGCAAAGGCAGGCATGGTACAGCGCGCTTGAAAAAGTGCGCGCTGCCGAGAAATTTGTCAAGACAGAGGAATCGCGGCTGTTGAAAGAGCAGGCGCTCTCTGCTGTGGATGAGTTAGAAGGTTTCAGGCGGCTGGTGTATCAGCCCGCGGTGGCCGGTGGTTTCTCGAAAGATGTCAATATTACCCGGATGGCTGCTGCCACCAACGACGTTTACCTGCTTGATTCAGGCATGGACGGCAAGCAGGGGCGTATTTTGCGCATCATTCGAACGTCGAGCGGGTATGAAGTCGATACAAAATTTAGCTGCGGCCCGGGTAAGGCGGGCGGGTTGATCGTCGGCCCGCTGATCGACCTTGTTTTGCTTTCGCCAAATAATGAGACGCGGGCAACGGTGATGGGCATCGATGAAAACGGCACGCTGGTCTACTGCACGCCGAACAGCAGCGGCTTTGAGGCCCGTGTTCTCCCGCAGCCCGACGCCGGTTGGGGCAACATCGCCGGGATCTCGCTCTACAACGGAACACTCTACGTGCTCGACCCGGCGAGTAATGCCGTGTATTACTACTATGGGTCGGACGGCCTGTTTGAGCAGAAGCCTCATCTTTACTTTGGCAACAGCGTCCCGCAGATGAACGATGTGATTGATCTGGCGGTCGATCAGGAGTTTCTCTATATGCTTCACGCAGATGGGCGAATGACGGTATGCGTCTCATCAGGCGGGTTCGAATTCGCTCCGACGCGCTGCACCGATCCGCAGCCGTACGGCGATACCCGCGTGGGGTATGAGCCGGCGCCCATCACGTTCGCCGGCGCGCAGTTTACCCAGATGCAGTCCACGCAGCCGCCCGACCCCTCGCTCTTTACGCTCGACGCGGCCAATCAGTCGATTTATCATCTCAGCTTGCGGCGGTTGAACTTGCAGCGCCAGTATCGCCCGATGCCAGACGCTGATTTCCCGCTTCCAGAGGGCGCGCCAACGGCATTTGTAATCGCCCCGCTCAACCGGACAGCCTTCCTCGCCTTTGGAAACCAGGTGTATTTCGCGCCGATTCAATAACCGGCTTCACTGCCGGTTTTTTAACCATTCCACGATCTTGCGCGAATCCCAGGTATTGATCACCTGATCCGGCTCAACCCAGGCGCGGCGGGCGACAGAGACGCCGTACACGCTCTCATCGTAAGTCGCGGGCTGGTGCGCGTCGGTATTGATTGCCAGGGGAATGCCGAGACCGGCAGCGCGGCGAGCGTACACATCGTTCAGATCCAGGCGAGATGGGCTGGCGTTGATCTCCAGGGCCACCCCGGCCTCCTTGGCGGCTTTGAGCACTGCATCCCAGTCCAGGTCGGCCCCTTCGCGGTTCGGCAGCAGCCGCCCCGATGGGTGCCCAATAATATCGACATGCGACGAGCGGATGGCCTTCAGCAGCCGGGCTGTGATGGTCTCCCGCGGCTGGCGCAGGCTGGTATGCAGCGAAGCGATGACGATATCCAGTTTTGCCAGCACTTCATCCGGCAGCGCCAGCGAGCCGTCTGCCATGATATCGACCTCAATCCCGTGCAGCAGGGTCAGCGAATCGCCTAATTCAGCGCGGACTTGTTCGATCTCTTTCTGCTGCTCTTCAAGCCGATGGGCATCGAGCCCGCGCGTAATGCCCAGGCTGGCGGAGTGATCGGTGATCGCCAGGGTGGTATACCCCTTTGCAACTGCCGCACGGGCCATCTCCGCAATGGATGCAGTACCGTCGCTCCAGGTTGAATGGGCGTGCAGCTCGGCTCGCAGGTCGTTCACCGTGATCAGCCGCGGCAGGCGTTTCTGCAGCGCTGCCTCGATCTCGCCCCGGTCTTCGCGAATTTCCGGATCCATGATCGGCAGGCCCAGCACCTTGTAAATCTCTTCTTCTTCGGCAAATAACAGCAGCTCGCCGTCCTCTTTCAACATCCCCTGATCTGACAGCGAAAGATGCTTTTTTAGCGCCATTTCACGCAGGCGGACGTTGTGGGCTTTAGAGCCGGTTGCATACAGCCACAGGCTGCCAAACTTTTCAGGCGGTTGGGCCCACAATTGAATGCGGACGCCGTTCTTCAACTCTACCGATGATTTATTCTCGCCTTTGGCGATGACCCGGGCAACCTCATCATGGTGGATGAAATTCTCCATCACGGGGCTGTCAGCATCACAGGCGACGACAATATCCAGGTCGCCGATTGTCTCGCGCCAGCGGCGCAGGCTGCCGCCTACCTCGGCGCGGCTGACGCCCGGCTGCGAGCGTATCCATTCAAGCCAGCGGCGAGCGTGTTCCCATGCGGTGCCAAGCGTCATGCGGTCGGTGCGCCGGCCAAGCGCTTCGATTCCGGCGATAATGCGCTGCTCCGATTTCTGCCCCATTCCCGGCAGTCCGCGCAGTTTGCCCTCTCGCGCCGCCTGCTCAAGCTCTGCCAGATTGGTAATGCCCAGTTCTTTCCAAAACAGGCTGGCCTTGCGCGGCCCCAAATCTGGCACTTCGAGCAGCTCCAGCAGGCTGGGCGGGACTTCAGATTCGAGCTTTTCTAAGAATCTCAGGCTGCCGGTGTCTAACAGCTCTTGAATTTTCTCTGAAATGGCCTTGCCGACCCCTGGGATTTTATCCAGCCGCTTTTCGGCGGCGACGGTATTGATATCTTCTCCCAGCACGCGCAGGCTTTCGGCAGCCCTGGTATAGGCGCGTATTTTGAATACCACCTCGCCCTTAATCTCCAGCAGGTTTGCAATCCGCTCAAAGATATCGGCGAGTTCAGCGTTTGTATAAGTCTTGTTTTGATGTGTCATTGCGACTGCATCCCCTCATCAAAATTGTGGATATCATGCCGTTCTGGCGACGGTTCCGCCGGTTGCGGCAACTGCCGCGGCAAATTCTAGAACCTAATCATACACCATAGTCGTATAATTAGTTATTGAACGAAATTTCACAATAAAAGGGCCTGTCTCGATCCATCGATGACCCGAGCGGTTTGAATGGGAGGATAAATGGCTGCCGTAAAGTTTGGGATTACACTGCCCTATTTTGACGCGCGCAAGTGCGCCAATCTGGCTCGCGAGGCTGAGGAAGCCGGCTGGGACGGCGTTTTCGTGGGGGACGCGATCTGGACGATTGATCCGTTAATTCAACTGGCTGCCGCTGCCATGACGACCAGCCGCATCCGCCTGGGGACGATGGTCCTCGCGGTTCCGCTGCGCAAGCCCTGGAGCCTGGCGAGCGAATCGCTAGCGCTGGACCTGCTCTCAGAAGGGCGCTTGATTCTGGGGATGGCAACCGGCGCAGTATGGATGGGCTGGCAGGCATTCCTGGATGTCGAGAAGGATACCCGGGTTCGGGCCGAAATGCTCGATGAAACGATCGATATTCTGACGCTGATGTACCGGCGCGAGCAGTTCGATTATGACGGAAAACACTACCACCTGAAACTCACCGAGTTGGATTTGATGCATTACCCCCCCAAACCGGTCCAGCAGCCGCGCATCCCGATCTGGATTCCGGGAGTCTATCAGCGCAAGAAGTCGATGGATCGCGTTCTGAAATGCGACGGCCTTCTGCCCGCGAAAATGAACCAGGAGAAACAGTTTGTCGATGTTACCCCAAGCGACCTGGCGGAAATGAAAGCCTATATTGACGCGAATCGCACGCTCACAACGTCGTTTGATTATGTGATTGAGGGGAAGACCGGCGGAATGAGCCGCGATCAGGTGCAGGAGACTTTATGCCCGTGGGTTGAGGCCGGAATGACCTGGTGGGTTGAGTCGCTGTGGACCGTTCCAGAAGAGGAACTGGTTGCGCGCCTGCGCCAGGGGCCGCCAGAACTGGAATAGTTGTGGTTAATAAGGATTCTTTAAGATTCGCCGCCCAGCGGCGAATTTTTTTAAAGACCTGGCGAACGCACCCGTGAATGACGCTGAAATTCTGAAAACCTGTGGAATTTCCGCAATGTTCGATGGGCATTTTTGGGGGTTTCCCCGATGCGGGGGGGTAGGGAATTGTCATGTACAAATAATGACAAATAGGAGTTTGTAAACGGCTGCTCTATGGGATAATTTCAACAGCAAGTGTTACAAGCCATCAAGTAAATCGGGGGGGTTTTACTCAAACTGTGCAAATAACCAGCCTGGAGCAGTTTCGGCTTTGCCCGGCTTAAGCAGTCTTGTTCCACGCTGGTTTTGCTTTGGAGACTTGGTTGGGAATGAAAGACCACAACTGGGAATACCCATTGAACGACCGAGCTGTAAGAATTTTACTGATTGATGACGATGAGGATGACTATATTCTCTTTCGTGATCTTTTCGGAGAGCCAGATAAAAAGCGATTTGCGATTGAATGGGCACCAACGTATCAGGCAGGCGTGGAAGCGCTGCTCACCCGCGCATTTGATGTCATCCTTGTCGATTACAGCCTGGGCGGGCGTTCTGGCGTTGACCTGATCCGTGAGGCATCGCCGAACTGCCGCTGCCCATTCATCCTGGTCACAGGTCACAGCAGCTATGAACTGGACCTGGAGGCAATGCAGGCAGGTGCGCTCGATTTTCTTAATAAAGCTGAACTGACCTGCACCGTTCTGGAACGCTCGATCCGGTATGCCATTCAGCAAAAGCACACCATGAACCAGCTCTCTTCAGCAAACGATGCCCTGGCGAAAGCCAACCACGCGCTCTTGAAGAGCCGCCAGGAGCTGACTCAGCTTCTTCAGGTCTCTGAAAAAGTGCTGGCTGAGCGAACGGTGAAAGAAGTGCTGCAGATCATCGTCGATGCAGGCTGTAGTTTAACGGGGGCGCGCATTGGCACTTCCTGGTATGGCCTGACCGATGGTAAATTCCAGGTGGGCGCCTGTTCCAGAGGCCTCAATATTCACCCGCTCCCTTGCGATTTTGTTCAACAGATTGAGAACGACGGCGTACATATGGACCTGCTCCATTCGACGCCGTCTATTCGTCTCACGCAGCAAGAACTGCTGCAGTACCCCGCCTGGTGGGATCTGCCCAGAGATCACGTGCCGTTAAACGGCCTGTTAGGCGTACGGCTGGTCAACGTGCACAATGAGCCGTCGGGGCTGATTATGGTATCGGATAAAAGCGAAGGCGAATTCACAGCCGAAGATGAGGCGATTCTCGCGCAGCTGGCAGCCCTGGCTTCATTGAGCTTGCAGCATATTGAGGCACGCCAGGCTGCGGAGCAGTCGGCGGCGCAGGCAAAGGAAATCGCTGCGGAATTAGAAGCCATATTCAATTCCATATCCGATGCCGTAATTGTGTTTGACGAGAAGGGAGAGGCGGTCCGCACCAACCCGGCCGCCAGGCGCCTGATCGACCTCAACCCCATCGAAATGACTTTTCGAGACCTGGTTAATTCTCTCGAGGTTAAGCACGGTGAGTTCAGCCCGCTGGTGCTGACAGACTTTCCTTCAAAGGCAAATATGCTGGGCCAGCAGGCGCGCGGCGAGCGCTATAAAATCCGCACCGAATCGGGTGAAAGCTTTGATTTCTTTACCACAGCCAGCCCTATCCATGATTCGGATGGAAAGATCAAAGGGGTTGTGTCCGTCTGGCATGATGTGACAGAGCTCGAGCGTTCGGTTCGCCGCCAGTTAGAACTGGAGGAAGAGAACCTCCGCCTGGAAGATCGCCAGATCCAGCATCTGGCACAGATGGAAGTGCAGCGGTGTTTGCTGGAGCACCGCGAGATGGAACGCCAGCAGATTGCTCGTGATTTGCACGATGGCCCTGTGCAAGAGCTGCTCAGCCTGGTGTTTGCGACTCAGGCGGCAATCTCGCTCACTGAAGACAAGGCCGTGAAAGACTCGCTGTTAGACATCCGCTGCCGGGCGCAGAAATTGGTGAACGACCTGCGAGCCTTCTATAAGGAACTGCGGCCGCCGACCCTGGTGAAGTTTGGCCTGGCCCAGGCAATCTCATCACATGCTGAAGAGTTTAACAGCAAGTTCAGCCGGTTAAAACTGGATCTGAACTTGATGGAAGACAATGCTGCGCTGCCGAACCGCGTTCGACTGGCGCTCTACCGCATCTATCAAGAGAGCCTGACCAATATCGTCCGCCATTCGCGGGCTGACCAGGTGAAAGTCTCGCTTTTGACGGAAGACTGCGGGCTGGTTCTTGAGATCCAGGATAATGGGAAAGGGTTTGAACCCACAAGCGACTGGGTTGCGCTGGCGCGGCACGGGCATTTGGGTCTGGTTGGGATGAAAGAGCGAGCCGAAGCAATTGGCGGCGTTTTATCCATTCAGTCGAACCCCGGCAAGGGAACGAAGATCAGGGTGACGGTTCCATGGGGGAGTGATAACTGACCACTTTGTAAGGTATCGAATTCTCCATTCCTCTCGACAACAGCGGATCTTAATGTATAATTAATCTTGTTTAATTTTCTCTTAGGAAAGCTAAGAACTAAGGCAAGTCCGCTGTTTCGAGGTATTTGTACGACAGACCCAACACGAATGGAGAACCCCTTTATGTCAGGATTCACCTCCCGAACCAGGTCTCTTGGGTTGGCGTTGATTGCTGCTGCCTTCGTTTTGGCTGGACTGGTAGTGTTCGTGATGCCGGTTCATGCGCAGAACAGGCAGCCGGAGAACGAGGATTGCCTGGTCTGCCACGACCAGCCCTCTTCGCTCCACTCGCTGCCCAGTGGAGAGCTCCTGGATGTTGAGATTGATCCCGAGGCGTATGCTGCTTCCTCTCACGGCATGGAGAATATTCTCTGTGTCGAATGCCATACTGACATTACCGATGATTATCCCCATCCAGAAAACCCAGATGTGCAGGATCGCCGTGATTATGTGTTAATGTATGCCCAGACCTGCCAGGAGTGTCATGAAGACCAGTACGAAGAAGTGGCTGACAGCTTGCATACCCGCGTGCTGGAAGCCGGAAATAAAAATGCACCAGTCTGCTCCGATTGTCATGACCCGCATACACAACCACGGCTGACCGGCGAAGATGGCTTAATCTTGCCGGATCGGGCAGCCCTGGCAGCGCGGACTTGCGCCCAGTGCCATAACGCAATTTTTGAACAATATGAGAACAGCGTGCATGGTGAGGGAGTACTCGTCGAGGGCAACCCGGATACGCCCACATGCACCTACTGCCACGGCGTGCATGAGACGATCGACCCGAACACAGCCCAGTTTCGCCTTCAGTCGCCGGATCTATGCGCCGGCTGCCATACGAATGAAGACATGATGGCAAAATATGGTCTGTCAACGCAGGTATTGGATACCTACGTTTCAGATTTTCACGGCACGACCGTAACCCTTTTCCAGAGCCAGCATCCCGACCAGCCGACCAATAAGGCGGTTTGCTACGACTGCCACGGCGTGCACGATATTGTCTCTGTCAATGACCCCGAACGCGGTATTGCGATTAAACAAAATATGCTGTTAGCCTGCCAGCGCTGCCACCCGGATGCTTCTGAAAACTTCCCGGCGTCCTGGATGTCGCATTATATTGCCACCCCGGAACGCAACCCGCTGGTGTACTACGTGGACCTCTTTTACAGGATCTTCGTTCCCACCGTGCTGGGCGGGATGGCTGTGTTTGTTATCACCGACATCGCGCGGAAAACGGGTTTAACCCGGCGAATTAGCGGATTGTGGGGGAAGAAGGGAACAAGGAGTGGATCATGAGCGAAGCGCAGAATACGATTCAACGATTTTCTCTTGCTCAACGGATTGAGCATTTCGTCCTGCTGGCATCCTTCACAACGCTCGCATTAACCGGACTGCCCCAGAAATACCCGTTGAACGAGATCTCCCAGGCTGTCATTTCATTCCTTGGCGGGATTGAGACCATCCGGGTGATCCACCGGGTTGCAGCGACTGTATTTCTGCTTGAAGCCGTCTATCACGTCGTCGTGGTGGCCTATAAGCTCTTTGTTCAACGTAAAGAAGCCAGTATGGTCCCAACACTCAAAGACGCGCAGGATGCGATTCAGGCATTCAAGTACAACCTGGGGCTGACCAAAGAACCCCCGAAGATGCCGCGTTATAACTTCACTGAAAAAGCTGAATATTGGGCGATGATCTGGGGCCTGGGCGTGATGGCGGTGACCGGTTTTATGCTCTGGAACCCCATTGCCACAGCAAGAATTCTCCCAGGTGAATTTATTCCGGCAGCCAAGATCGCTCACGGCGGTGAGGCGGTGCTGGCAGTGCTGGCGATTATCCTCTGGCACTTTTATCACGTGCATATTCGCCACTTCAACAAATCGATCTTTACCGGACGGCTTGACCGGAAGGCAATGGCTGAAGAGCACGGCGCCGAGCTAGAGATGATTGAGTCGGGGCGGGTACCTGAGCCGCCGCCGCCCGCGGTCGTCCAGCAGCGAATGCGCATTTTTACGCCGGTTGCGGGAGTTGTTTCACTGGCGATGCTTGCAGGCGTCTTTGTGTTTGTGACTTTTGAACAATCAGCCATTACGACGATTCCGGGGCAGCAGGCGGAGGTGTTTGCTCCGCAGACGCCGACGCCCCTGCCGCCAACACGGACTCCCAGGCCGACCGCGACTTTGGATCCCAACGCTCCGCCGCCGGTTGTAGGCGTTGTCGGCTGGATGGGTGGAATTGAAATGCTGATGCAGGAGAAATGCACCGACTGCCACGGCACCGACGGCGGTTTCAACGCCGAAACCTATGATGATGTCCTCGCTGCCGTGACACCCGGTGAACCATATGACAGCGAGCTGGTTGAAGTGCAGCTTCCGGGAAATCACAGGGGGCAGTTTACCGAAGAAGAGCTCGCTTACGTGATTGAGTGGATTCAGGCCGGCGCGCCGCTGCAAGGAACCGGGGAAATTGTACGGAGAGAACCCCCGACAACCTATGCCAACGGGCTGGGTGATCTGTTCTTACAGCGCTGCGGCAACTGCCACGGGTTTGCAGGCGGCTTTAACGCCCGCACGTATACCAGCGTGATGCGAGCCATCCAGCCGGGCAACCCTAATGCCAGCCTGCTGGTTCAGACGCAGCGAGACGAAGACCATCCCGGCCAGTTCCGTGACGACGAACTGGATTGGGTCATTCGCTGGATCGAAGCCGGCGCTCCGGAAGAGTAATTTCCAGGTTGATGCTCCTGAAATGAGAAAATCGCGGGTTAATTCCCGCGATTTTCGTATTAAAACGCGCTGTCTTTCACAGCAGTTTAAGTTCGCAGCCTGGTTCCGCAGGAGCGGCAGAAGCGGTCGTTCGGGGCGGCTTGCCTGCCGCATTGGGTACAGAAGATGGCTTCTCCATCACCGGCTGCGGCAGGCGCAGACCCCTGCTTATTACGCGGCGCGTGCCGGCGGCGAGAGACCGCGCTGGCTGCCTGCCGGATATTGGGCCTGCCGCTCGAAAGCCAGAGCCAGACCAGCCCGGCTGCGATCAGCAGAAGGCCGCCGCCGAGGCCAAACCACGGCAGCATATCGACGAGCGCCGGCTGCCCCGCGGCGCTTCCGCTGATGGGCTCGTTGGGCTGGACGGGCTGAAACTGGACCGGGTTTGTCAGCGAGTCATCAGGCTTTTCATAGGTGACCTTTAGCTCGAATGTTGTCCCTGCGTCCACCTGCCCGGCCTGAAGTGTGTAATAGGTGAGCCCATCACCTTCTACCTGTCCGGGGCCTAAGCTGGGCTGAAAAGTCATTGCGCTGGCTTTGACCGGCTGCTGAACTTTCAGCGCCAGGTTATTGACAGTAAAATCGCCGGGCCAGCGGTATGTGTAATTGCGGGTGTTTCCATCTTTCTTCAGCGATGAGTCGTAGTATTCAACTCGCACGTTGGGGACAGGGGCGGTGAACACCAGCTCCGTCCACTGCCCTGCTGCGTTCAAGTCGTAGTTCAGGGTGTACAGGCCGGCAACGTCCTGCATGGCGACAGCATGCACCCGCGCCGACGACGGGATGCGCAGTGAAAGCTCTGCGGGCAAGCTGACCTCGCTGGAGAGCGTGATATGATACATCACCAGAACCGATGGCTCGTCATACTCGGGCCAGATATCGACGCGAACAACATCCATAGAAACAGCCTGCCTGGACTGGGCTGCCGCCGCGGTGGGCTGGAGCAGACTGCCGGCGATCAGCAGAAGCAGCAGAATCTTCAGCAGGGAGGGGAGAGAAGAACGCGGGAATGGTAAGGGTAATTTCATATCCAATCCTGATTTAAATTATCGGTAAGTATAGCATAACAGGAACAGACCGCGCAGGGATGGTTCTCGAGGGTTGGTTGGGGCGTGTTGTGCTGATGCTCAGGTGGACGGGCCGTCAGCGAATTGCTTCGCGGAAACGAATGAGGCAATATGCAGACGGTGTCTGCATCAGGATGAATGAAAATGGCGAGTCGAGACAAGATCTCATTTTCATGATAACTGTTATGCCTGCCGGGCGGCAACGCGACGCAGTCGCGCAGCCACGGCTATTATTCCGAAACCCCCACCTTCGTGAGGCTTTGGAATACTAGCGGCGGTTGGAAACCGCCGCTACGCCATTCGTCTGACGGCTCTTATCCGGTTCATAGACCAGCCGTTACCTTCTTCTCCTGGCTCTGCACCTCACCAAGCCTCCGGATCCAGGCGAGGGCGTAAAAAGATCCATGTGCCTGCCCATAGATCTTTTTCCAGCTTAGATTGAAGATTGAAAACAATCTATATATAGGTTCATGGCCGGGGATGAGGTTGAAGCGGAGGATGAGGTCGAACACAGCGGTTTTTCGGAAAAACAGATATAATCTCTTAATCCTGTATGCGTTCATCATCGATGCCTTTGAGCCGGCAGCAGGATAGAGGAGGGTATTCAAAGATGCACTTATCCGTTAAAGCGCCTCATGGCACCGGGCGCAGATTGATGATCAGTCTGGTGATTCTGGCGCTGCTGTTAAATATCGGCCTTCCGGGTGTGTCCGCCGCGACAGGCGCAGGTTCTCAACCGGAAGATCAGGTGCAGCAGGCAGTTCCGTCTTTCAGGCCTGTTTCTTGTGCTACGTTCGAGCCAACAGCCGGGCTGGTTGAAGGACAGGATGTCGAGTGCGGGTTTGTCACCGTGCCTGAGCAGCATGATCAACCCAACGGCCCAACAATTGAACTGGGCGTCGTGATTCTGAAAAGCCTGAATCCTGATGCCCCTCCTGACCCGATTTTGATCCTTCAGGGCGGGCCTGGCGGATCGACGATCGAGACCTACACTTTTCTGTCCGTGACGAATCCAGCCCTGCGCCAGAACCGCGATATTATCCTATTTGATCAGCGCGGCACGAGCCATTCCAACCCATCGCTCTACTGCCAGGAGGTATTTGACCTTTCTGTAGAGCTGCTGGATGATGACCTGACGCAGGAAGAATCGAACCGACTGACGATGGAGGCGTTGCGTGAGTGCCGCGACCGCCTGGAAAATGAAGGCGTTAACCTGGATGCGTACAATACCCTTGAGAATGCGGCGGATGTCGATGCTGTACGGCGCGCGCTGGGGTATGAGCAGGTCAATTTGTACGGCGTTTCGTACGGCACGCTTCTGGCCCTCAATGTAATGCGCGACTATCCAGAAGGGCTGCGCAGCGTGACGCTGGATTCGGTCGTCCCGCCGCAGGTCAATTTCATCCTGAATACAGCTCAGACACAGAACCGGTCATTCGAAATGTTGTTTGATGCCTGTGCAAGCGACCCCGAGTGCAGCGCGGCCTATCCGAATCTGCGCGAGGTGTTCTATGAGCAGGTCGACCGTTTGAATGAAGACCCGGTGTTTATCACGGTGACCGATACAAAGACCGGCGAGTCCTATCGCGCCCTGGTTGACGGCGACTCGCTGGTGGCCGCTGTTTTCCAGATGCTGTATGCTACCGAGATTATTCCGCTTTTACCGCGCGTGATCTATGAGGTGCGGGCAGGGAATTACAGCTTTTTAGAGCGAATATTTTCGCTGCTGGTGTTTGACCAGTCGATCTCAGTGGGCATGTATTACTCAGTCATGTGCTCCGAAGACGCTGATTTTACCCCTGATGAATTTGATCTGAGCAACCTGCCGCCTCAAATCCTGTCGATGGAAGAGGACACCCCCGAGACCTTCCTGCAGACCTGCGATCTGATTGGGGTTAAAGAGTTAGGTCCGCAGATGGATGAGCCGGTTGAGAGCGACGTTCCGACGTTGATTCTGTCGGGGAATTTCGACCCCATCACGCCGCCCGAATACGCTCAGCAGGCTGCAGAAACGCTTCGCAACAACTATTTTTTTGTCTTCCCATTTGCCGGGCACGGCGTTTTGGGTTCGGTCGACTGCGCTGACCAGATTTTTATCGATTTTCTGAACAACCCGCAGCAAGAACCTGACTCCACCTGCCTGGCTGAAAACGTAGTCGCATTCAGCACGCCAGGTGCGTTGGTGCGCCTGCCGAAACTGTATCCAATGCTCAATTTAGAGGGGACAACCTGGGTTGAGCTTGGACTCTACTTCCTGGCGCTGCTGTTCCTGCTCACAGCCCTGGTCGTCTACCCGGTGGTCTGGATTGTTCGCCTGCTGACTCGCAAACCGGCCCCACCGGCTTACCCGCTGCAGGGCAATTTCGAGCAGGTCAATACGCCGGGGGTCTATGATATGCCGGAGGCGTACGGCGCTCCTGCTTATCCGCAGGCGCAGCCCGCGCCGGTTCGAGAGCGCCCGCGCGGCCTCTACAGGCTGGCGCCCTGGGCTTCCGCTCTGGTCGGGATACTGCTGTTGGTCTTTACTGTCATCTTAATCGGCATTCTCGTTCAGATGATAACCGCAAACGATCTCCGCATGCTCATGGGCCTGCCCGGCACTGCTCGCCCGCTGTTCATTTTGCCGCTGCTGTCGGCGCTGCTGGCGCTGGGGATGATCGTCATCGCTGTGACTGCCTGGGCGCGAGGCGCGGGCTCGGTTTGGGGCAGGCTGTACTTCTCGCTGCTCACGCTGGCTGCGCTGGCCTGCGTGGCTGTTCTCACCTACTGGGGCATGACCACCGCTGTTTTCACCGCATAAGGAAGCGGGGCTTGCCTGAAGATACAATATTCCAGCGGCCGATCGATGGATCGGCCGCTGTGTTGAATCTCATCAATAAAAAGAAGGGGTTGTCCAGGTGCTCCTTTGGACAACCCCAGGGGTCAACTTATTCTTCAGCCCACAGCCTGATATCCCCCTTCCCTCACTGCGTTGTATGGCTGATTCGTACATTTATTCCCGGTACGTCGAGAATCATACGATAAACCGGACTGAAATGCACCCGTCGAGCGGGGAGTTCTTCCCTGGTCTTTTGGACAGTATACGGCTGCTCTTTAAGATAGTTTCCTAGCATTAAAACGCGTTTCGCCACCTACTTGCCCCCAGTGTAGTGGCGAAAACCGTGAACAGCGTATGTTAACCACGACCACCGCGAAAATTTAATTTGGGCTGGGCTCCCGGTGGAAGGGGGTGGAGCTGTTCTTACAGGTAAGAACCTCGTAATATTATTATAATTAGATCAAACTATTTTCCTATCCGGACTTATCCCTGGGTGGCCTTAGGGAGAACCCTACTGTGGTAATTTACGAGGTAATGTGACGCGGGTATGACCCCAGGACGCGCAAGAAGGTCGCGTATTCTTCCAGGTGGCTCAGCGCGCGCGCAATGGTTGGGCTGGCGGTCGATCCTGAAAAATCAATATAGAAGAGATAATTCCAGGGCGTGCCGACCAGGGGACGCGACTCGATCTTTGTCAGGTCGATATCGCGCAGGGCAAACACGCTCAACGCTTTAAACAACGCGCCGGGCTTGTTTTCGAGGGAGAAGACGATGGTTGTCTTGGCATTTTCACCGGGATCAACCGGCTCGCGGGCGACGACCAGGAAGCGGGTGTAGTTTTCAGGGTTATCTTCGATCCCTTCTTCAAGGATCTGCATGTCATAGACCCCGGCTGCCCGCGACGAAGCGATCGCTGCCACGCCGGCAGCGCCGCTCTCTTTCAGGTGTTTGACCGCCCCGGCGGTGTCGTAGAACACTTCAGGAGTCAGGTTGTGCTTTTTGAGATAACCGCTGCACTGCGCCAGCGCCTGTGGATGGCTGATCACCTTGCGGATATCGCTCAGCGCCGCGCCGGGTTGGGCAATCAGGCAGTGCTTTACGCGCAGGAAATGCTCGCCGGTGATCCAGAGGCGATTGGCTAACAGCAGGTCATAGTTCTGGTGAATGCTGCCCGCCAGCGAGTTTTCAATCGCAATCAGCCCGTAATTCGCGCTGCAGCCCTCTACCTGACGAAAGACCGCATCAAAGCTTTCGCACGGCAGGGTGATGGTCTGGCTGCCGAAATGCTCGAGGACGGCTGCTTCTGAGTAAGCGCCCGGCTCGCCCTGAAAGGCAACGACCGGAGGAGTCAGCGGTTCGGTTTGAGTCATGACGTTATTATATCCATGATTGAGTCTGATATAATCACGCCAGAGGTTGTTTCCCCGAGACAGGTGTTTTTTAAGGGTTTTGATTAGCAGGTGCATTGTGACCGTAGATTGCCGGGGATGCTGTTTTGTGTCTGAATCAACGATGGAGGAAAAAAGTGATGTCATTAGGGTTTAGTTTGAGCATGATCGTTGTCCTTTGCGTAGGGGCGCTTGTGGTGTTTGGTTTGTTCGCTGCGCTGGCGATATTTCTGCGAAAAGATCACTGATGGGAATGGGCCGATAGCAATACGATAGAACCGAGGCCGCACACCGGTTAGGGCGGTCTTTTCTATTGATATTCTATTGACCCTCCCTTGTTCTTTTGCTACAATTGCTACAACAAATCGATACAGCACCCGCCAGAAGGAGTAGACCGGCGGTATCCTGACAGAGAAAGGGGTCTGGCGAACAGGTTGAGAGCCCCCGCGGGTATTCCACGGTCGAAGTCGTCTGGTGTGACTGCCGAAGAAAGCGAGCCGCAGGCTTGCAAGTAGACCGGCACGGGTGAGCCCGTTACAGCGAAGCCTGGATGATGGTCCGGGCAGTGAGAGCGCGGCGCGTTATGCCCGCGAAATGAGGTGGTACCGCGGAAGGAGAGTCCTTTCGTCCTCATGTGGACGAAGGGAATTTTTATTTTAACGCGGTCTATTCTGGAGGTCGTCAAATGTCGCTGTCAAAACGCTACAACCCAATTGAATCAGAGCCTGACCTCGAAGCCCGATGGCAGGCAGAAGGCATTTACCATTTTGATCCCGAATCAGGCGCGCCGGTGTTTTCCATTGACACGCCGCCGCCGACGGTCTCAGGTCACCTGCACCTGGGGCATGTTTATTCGTACAGCCACGCTGATTTTATCGCCCGCTACCGGCGCATGAAGGGCTTCAACGTCTACTACCCAATGGGATTTGATGACAATGGGCTGCCCACCGAGCGGCTGGTGGAAAAACGCCAGAAGGTGACCGCGGCGGAGATTGGGCGGCAGGCGTTTATCGAGCGCTGCCTGCAGGTCTCTGAAGCGGCGGAACGCGATTACCGCGCGCTGTGGCAGCGGCTGGGGCTTTCGATCGACTGGCGCCAGACGTACCGCACGATTGATGCACGCTCGCGGCGCTGCTCGCAGCTCTCCTTTATCGACCTGTATCGCAAAGGATTGGCCTACCGCTCGCAGTCTCCGGCGATCTGGTGCCCTGAATGCCGCACGGCGATTGCTCAGGCGGACCTGGAAGACCGCGCTCGCGCGACTGAATTTGTGACGCTGCCGTTCCGTTATGAAGACGGAAGCAGTCTGGCAATTGCCACGACCCGGCCTGAACTCCTGGCTGCCTGTGTGGCCGTCTTTGTTCACCCGGATGATGCGCGTTATGCAGGACAGGTGGGCCGGCTGGTGACGGTTCCGCTCTACGGTCATCAGGTTCCCATTCTGACCGACCCTGCCGCTGACCCCGAGAAAGGGACCGGCGCGGTGATGTGCTGCACCTTTGGCGACCAGACAGACGTGAGCTGGTGGCTGGCGCACCGCTGGCAGGGCCAGAGACTGCCCCTGATCACCGCGATTGATGAAAGCGGGCGAATGACAGCAGCGGCCAACTCGGAAGCCGCGGGCGAACTGGCGGGGCTGCCGGTCGAAACCGCGCGAGCACGGATCAAAGAAGCCCTCGAAGCGCAGGGATTGATCCTCGCCCGCCAGCCGGTGGAGGGTACGCTGCGCGTGCACGAGCGTTGTGATACGCCGGTGGAATACCGCATTCTCAGCCAGTGGTTTATCCGCATTCTGGAGAACAAGCAGAAGTTCCTTGAGCTGGGCGAGCAGGTGCAGTGGCACCCGGCCCATATGCACGCCCGGTATAAGGCCTGGGTGGAGAATCTCAGTTGGGACTGGTGCATTTCGCGCCAGCGTTATTTTGGCGTGGCATTTCCACTCTGGTACTGCAAGGACTGCGGCGAGACCATCCTGGCGGACGAATCGCAGCTTCCGGTAGACCCGCTCAGCCAGAGTCCTTCGCATCCGTGCCCTGCATGCGGCTCGACAGCCTTCACGCCGGAAAGCGACGTGATGGATACATGGGCGACCTCATCGCTAACGGCGCAAATTGTCACCGGCTGGCTGGATCAGCCGCAACTGTTTGAGCGCCTCTTTCCGGTGACGCTGCGCCCGCAGGCGCACGAAATTATCCGGACCTGGGCCTTCTACAGCATCGTGAAATCCTATTACCATTTCGGCAAACTGCCCTGGAGCAATATTCTGATCTCGGGTTGGGGAATCGCCGGAGAGGGCATGGGCAAGATCAGCAAGAGCAAAGGGGGTGGTCCGCTGCCGCCCATGGAGATGATCCAGCGTTATTCTGCTGACGCTGTGCGCTATTGGGCTGCTTCGACCGCAACCGGCAAGGATTCGGTGATCAGCGAAGAGAAGATCCAGATGGGCGCGAAACTGGTCACCAAGCTGTGGAATGTGGCCCGCTTTGCGGAGCAGTTCCTATCCGCCAATATGTCGCAGCCGCCGGATGATCAACTGACGCCTGCCGACCGCTGGATCCTCTCCGGCTGCCGCCGCATGGTCCAGCGGGTGACTGCCGCATTTGAGGCGTATGAGTACGCCGCGGCGAAAAATGAGATCGAGAACTTCTTCTGGCGCGATCTGGCAGACAATTATCTGGAAATGGCCAAGAGCCGACTGTATGATGAGGCTCATACAGCGCATACCGGGGCATGTTATACGCTGGCAACAGCGCTGAAGACGCTACTCAAGCTGCTTGCCCCGCTGCTTCCCTTCGTGACGGACGCCATCTGGCGCGAGCTGTTCGCCGCGGAGGAGGGCATTGAGAGCATTCACCGCGCAGGCTGGCCCGCGGTGGAGGCAGAGCCTGACCCTGATGACCTTGCTCTTGGTGAGGCGCTCATCGCGCTGGCTTCTGCGGTGCGCCGGTATAAGAGCGAGCGGTCGCTCAGCCTGGGCAGCGAGCTGCCGCTGCTGCAAATTGCGGCTCGCGGAAGCCTCGCCAACCGCCTGAGCGCTTCGATCTCAGATGTGATGAGCGTCACCCGCGCGTGTTCTGTGGTGCTGGTGGAACAGCCTGATTCAGCCCTGACAAGGCTGCAGGTCGATCATCCTTCCCTGCAAGTCGCGATTCGAGGATGAAAGGAGGATTTATCAGGGAGCTGCCCAACCATGCTTCTTGGGCAGCTCCCTGCCGGTATAAGCAGCACTGCTCCCAGTGCTGCGTCAGCATTATTGACGCGGGTGTTTTCCTCGATTATAATTTCACCCGTTGCGTTTGAGCCGGGAGGAGTAGGCCGATTGAACCGCTACCAGAGATGGGATGCAGATGCTGGAAGCTCCCTTAGCAGGCACGGTTGAAGTCGCCCGGTGACCATTGTGAATATGATCCTAACGAGTGCGCGCCGGCTCGACCGGGCCGTGTGCGAACCGAGGTGGTACCGCGGAAGTTTCCCCTTTCGTCCTCGCAGCTGTGTCATGGCACCGGCTCAATGGAGAAAGGGTTGTTTTTTTAAGATCCACACCGCTAAGATCATTTCTACCTGATAACTGTGGAGTTCTATGTCTACATTTGATCTTCCAAAAGCATACGATTTTTCAAATACTGAGCAGCGTATTTACGAATGGTGGGAGCGCGCCGGTTACTTCAAACCGGCAAATGACCCAAACAAGCCGGATCACGACCCGAGCATCAAGCCGTTTGTTATTTCCATCCCGCCGCCGAACGTTACCGGCGAGCTGCACCTGGGCCATGCCATGTTTGTCTCCATGGAAGACCTGATGATCCGCTACCAGCGGATGAAGGGCGTTCCGACGCTTTGGGTGCCGGGCACCGATCACGCGGGGATTGCCACCCAGCTTCAGGTGGAAAAAGCCCTGGCAAAGGAAGGCATTCACCGCGAAGACCTGGGCCGCGACGAGTTTGTCCGGCGTACATGGGAATGGAAAGAAAAATACGGCGGCATCATCACCAGCCAGATTCGCCGTTTGGGCGCTTCCTGCGACTGGGATCGCGAGCGCTTCACGCTTGACCCGGGCCTTTCAAAAGCCGTGCGAGAGGCATTCGTCAGCCTGTATGAAAAGGGATTGATTTACCGCGGCCCGCGCATGATTAACTGGTCACCTGGGCTGAAAACGGCGGTCTCGGACCTGGAGGTTGAATATTCGCAGGAGCCGGGCAAGCTGTATTACTTCAAGTACCGTCTCGCCGGTGAGGACTCAGAAGACGCCTATATCCCGGTCGCCACGACACGCCCGGAGACCATCCTGGGCGATACAGCCGTCGCAGTTCACCCGGAGGACGAGCGCTACCAGAAGTATGTGGGGCGCAAGGTCGTTGTGCCTGTGCTG
>Ga0134094_1001779_pt1 | contig 19817 bp, 20 predicted proteins | sample 5_1taG_FD_94458 | JGI IMG/M metagenome (GOLD analysis project Ga0134094, IMG submission 94458) | Switchgrass degrading microbial communities from high solid loading bioreactors in New Hampshire, USA - 5_19_20_110_A1 metaG | ecosystem: Engineered > Bioreactor > Semi-continuous > Anaerobic >... | reverse complement strand
TGGCTGCGGGACGGGCTGAACATCATCGAAAAGTCCGCCGATTCCGAAGCACTGGCAAGAAGCGTGCCGGACACCAACGGCGTGTACTTCGTGCCCGCCCTAACCGGTCTGGGCGCGCCCTACTGGGACCCCTTCGCCCGCGGCACCATCATCGGCATCACCCGCGGCACCACCAAGGCCCACATCTGCCGCGCCACGCTGGAGGCCATCGCGTTCTCCATCAAGGACATCATTGACGACATCGCCAAGCACACCGGCAGCGCCGTCAAGGAAATCAAGATCGACGGCGGCGCGTCGGCGAACAACCTGCTTGCCCAGTTCTTCGCGGACATTCTGGACTGCAAGGTCGCGCGTCCCGCCTCCGTGGAAGCCACCAGCCTGGGCGCCGCCCAGATGGCGGGGCTGTATGCCGGCATCTGGACGGAGGAGGACTTCGAGAACGCCGTGGAATACGACGCCGAGTTCACCAGCAGCATCACCGCCGAGGAGCGCGAGGCGCGCTACGCCGGCTGGTGCGAAGCGGTCAAGCGCAGCGCCAACTGGATCAGGCATTGATGCCGCACGGATAGAGCGGGGAGGGAAAAGGCCGTTCCGCGCACGCCGCAGCTGCGGGGTGCGCGGGGCGGGAATTGCGCAGGCTCTGTCGGCAGGGGGTCCAACCTGCCGACATCGTCTGGGAAAGGAATGATATGCGTTGACGGACAACGAACTTGTCGCGAACTTTGAAAAAGCGCTCAAAGAAAGCGGTTTGCCCGCCGAAAAGGTCAGGGCAAAGGCCGAGGACGGCATCCTGACCCTTTACGGAGAGGTGGACAGGTGGGCTACGGCGGTGGACATCGGCCACATGGCCGCCAAGCTCCCCGGCGCAGTAAACGTGGTGGTGGACATCACATCCCCCGACCTTCCGAAGAAGGAAAAGCGGGATCTGGCGCCCTATCGCGCCCTGGGAGTTGCCGACCGCGCGGACGTGGTCATCATCGGCGGCGGCATCACGGGCTGCGCGGCCGCCCGCCAGCTTTCCAAATACAAGCTGGACATTCTGGTGCTCGAGCGGAAGGAGGACATCTGCGAAGGCACCACCAAGGCCAACAACGGCATGGTGCACTCGGGCTACGACTCCAGGCCCGGCACGCTCAAGGCGAAATACAACGTCCAGGGCAACGCCATGTATACCCAGTGGGCGGAAGAACTGGACTTCAAATTTAACAGGACGGGGTCCTTCGTCCTCGGGTTCACCGAGGAGGACCGCGCCACATTGGAAAAACTGTGCGAAAACGGCAAAAAGAACGGCGTCCCCGGCATCGAGGTGATTTCGGGCGACCGGGCGCGCCAGATCGAGCCCGGCCTTTCGGACGCCGTCACCTGGGCGCTGTGGACGCCCACGGCGGGCTACGCCGAGCCCTATGAGGTCGCCCTCGCCTGCGCGGAAAACGCGGTGGACAACGGCGCCCGCTTCAAGCTGAACTGCGAGGTGCTGGACGTTCTGACCGAAGACGGCCGCGTCCGCGGCGTGCTCACCACCGAAGGCATCATCGAGGCGCCGGTGGTCATCAACGCGGCGGGCGTGTACGCGGACGAAATCGCCGAAATGGCGGGCGACCTCTTCTATTCCATCCACAACCGCCGGGGCACGCTGGTGATTCTGGACAAGGAAAACAAAGGGAAGCTGCACACCTATTCCGGCCTTGCCCCCAGCAACTACACCAAGGGCGGCGGCCCCATGGCCACGCCGGAGGGCACGCTGCTCCTCGGCCCTTCCGCCAAGGAAGTGCCGGACAAGGAGGACCTGGGCGTGGACGAGGACGACCTGCGTTTCGTGCTGGACAAGGCGATGATGCTCACCAAGGGCATCAGCCCCGACACGGTGATCACCTACTTCAGCGGGGCGCGCGCCGCCACCTACAACGAGGACTTCATCATCCAGAACTCCCAAAAAGTCAAGGGGTTCATGCACGTGGCGGGCATTCAGTCCCCCGGCTTTGCCTCTGCGCCCGCGATTGCGCAGCGGGTGGAGGAGCTGTATCTGGAGCTGAACCCCGACGCCGAGCCGGACCCGAACTACAACCCCATTCGCAGGTGCAAAAAGCCCTTCCGGGACTGCAACGCGGAGGAACGCCGCGCGCGCATCGCGGAAAACCCGGCCTACGGCAGGGTCATCTGCCGCTGCGAGACGGTGACCGAGGGCGAAATCCTCGACGCCATCCACGGCAAAATTCCGGCGCGGACGCTGGACGCCGTCAAGCGCCGCACCCGCGCGGGCATGGGACGCTGCCAGGCGGGGTTCTGCGGCGCGCGGGTGCTGGCCATCCTCGCCCGGGAACTGGGCAAGCGCCCCGACGAAATCACGCTGAAAGGGAAGGGTTCTGAGGTGCTCATCGCCGAAAACCGCCCGGCCAAAGGAGGCGAACAGCAATGAAAAGCGCCGAACTGGTGATCATCGGCGGCGGGCCTGCGGGCCTCGCGGCGGCGGTCAGGGCCAGAGAACTGAACGTCGGCAGGATCGTGCTCATCGAGCGGGACAGGCACCTCGGCGGCATCCTTCAGCAGTGCATCCACGACGGCTTCGGCCTGCACCGCTTCAAAAAGCAGCTTTCCGGCAGCCAGTACGCGCAGAAATTCATCGACGAGGTGGAAAAGGGCGGCATCGAGGTGCTGACCGACACCATGGTGCTGGAGCTGACGAAGGACCGGCAGGTTACCGCCACAAGCACAGCACACGGCCTTGTGACCATTCAGGCGGGGGCGGTGATACTGGCGATGGGCTGCCGGGAACGCACCCGTCCCCAGGTGCGCATTTACGGCGACCGCCCGGCAGGCGTGCTCACCGCGGGGGCGGTCCAGCGGTATATCAACGTGGAAGGCTGGCTGCCCGGCAAGCGCGCGGTCATCCTGGGCTCGGGCGACATCGGCCTCATCATGGCCCGCCGCATGACGCTGGAGGGCATCGAGGTGGAGGGCGTCTACGAAGTGATGCCCCATCTCGGCGGCCTTCGCAGGAACAAGGTCCAGTGCCTGGACGATTACGGCATTCCGCTGCACCTTTCCACCACCGTGGTTTCGGTGCACGGCAAAAAGCGGCTGGAGTCCGTCACCGTGGCGAAGGTGGGGCCGGACAAAAAGCCCATCAAAGGAACCGAGCGGGAGATTCCCTGCGACCTTCTGGTGCTGTCCGTCGGGCTCATCCCGGAAAACGAGATCAGCCGCGCCGCCGGCATCGAGCTGCACCCCGTGACGAAGGGTCCGGTGGTGAACGACGCCATGATGACCAGCCTGCCCGGCGTGTTCGCGGCGGGCAATGTGGCGGCGGTGTTCGATCTGGTGGATTACGTCTCCCAGACCGGCGAGAAGGCGGCTATGGGCGCGGCGGAATTCCTGAAAAACGGCGCGGCGGGCGAGACCGTGGACGCGACTTGCGGGGAGAACGTCTCCTTCGTGTTCCCCCAGAAGGTGCGAAAGGACGCCAAGGGGCGGCAGATTGAGCTTTATTTGCGCGTCAGGCAGCCGTTAAAGGGCGTCACCGCCACCGTCACCTGCGAAGGCAGGACCCTGTATGCCAAAAAGCACGCCGTCGCCAACCCGCCGGAGATGATCGCCATCAGCTTTACGCCCGAAGCGGAGCTAACAGGCCCCGTCGTCGTGGACGTGAAATAGGGGGGATCGCCATGATTGAGAAAAACTACACCTGCATCGTCTGCCCGATGAGCTGCGATCTGACGCTGCGGGACGACGGCGGCGCGCTGACCGTCACCGGCAACGCCTGCAAGCGGGGCGAACTCTACGCCAAGAGCGAATACACCGACCCCAGGCGCATGGTCACCACCACGGTGAAAATCGCGGGGGCGGATATTTCCCGCCTGCCGGTGATCAGCACCGCGCCGGTGCCCAAGGGCATGCTTTCCGACTGCCTGCAGCTGCTGTACCGGACGGAGGTCAAGGCTCCCGTCCGGGCGGGGGATGTCATCATCAAAAATATTCTGAATACGGGGGTGGACATCATCGCCGCACGCACGTTGAAAAAGGATAAGGGGGACGTTACCGCGTTCCTCGCCGCAGTGGCGCAAAATTGCCCTGAAACCGAAATTCTGACCCGGCCGGAGGACCGGCTCATCTATTCCCACGGCTGCTATCCGAAGGAATACAAGTGGATGCGGCAGGGGGCCTACCCCTATGTGACGGACGCGGTGCTCCGCCCCGCCACGGAAGGGGAAATCTCCGCGATTTTGAAGCTGGCGAACCAATACGACATCGGCGTCATCCCCTACGGCGGGGGCAGCGGCATCGTCGGCGGCAGCATCCCCTACAACGGGGAGATCATCATCGACACCAAGCGCCTTCGGAGCTTTTCCATCAACCCCGTCAACTGCACCGCCACCGGCGGCTGCGGCCTGACCGGGGCGGAGTTCGAAAACCTGCTCAACGAGCGGGGCTACACCTGCGGCCATTACCCCCAGTCCTTCCAGAGCGCGGTGCTGGGCGGCATGGTGGCGACAAGGGCGATCGGCACCTTCTCCACCAAGTACGGCAAGATGGACGACATGGTGACCGGCCTGACGGTGGTGCTGCCTGACGGCGACATCCTGACCACCCATCCCGCGCCCAAGCGCTCCACAGGCCCCGAGCTCACCCAGCTCTTTCTGGGCAGCGAGGGGGTGTACGGCATCGTCACCTCGGTGACCATGCGCATCTACCCCATCGCGGAAAAGCGCATCTTCGCCGCATACACCTTCCCCACCACGGAGGACGGGCTTTTCGCCATCCGCAGCTTTGTGCAGAAGGGGTTCAAGCCCGCCGTGGTGCGGCTGTATGACGAGGAGGAGGCCTCCCACAAGATCGCCCACTACGGGTTTGAGAAGGACTTCGCCCTGCTGATCCTCGTGTTCGAGGGCGACGCGGACATGACCGAGCTGGAGGCCGGAAAGGCACACGAGATCTGCCTTGCGGCGAACGGCAGGTACAAGGGCGAGCGCGCGGCCAAAGAGTGGTTTGACACGCGCTTTTCCACCAAAAAGATGCTGGATTACGACGTCATCACCGGCGGCACCGCGGACGCCGTGGAAGTCGCCGCGCCGTGGGACTGCATCGCCACCGTGTGGCGGGAGATGCGCAGGGCCCTCAAGCCCCTGTGCGCCTCGCTGGACTGCCACTTCTCCCACGTGTACCACACCGGCGCCAGCGTCTACGTAATTTTCCACTCGCTGACCGGCGGCGACGATTATGACGGCGAAAAGCGCTACGACGAATGCCTGCGCATCGCCATCGAGACCAGTTTGAAGTACGGCGGCAACGTCTCCCACCACCACGGCGTGGGGACGGCGAAAGCCGAATGGCTGCCCCTGGAGCACGGCGAGGCGGGCATGAAGGTGATGAAGGCCGTCAAGGACGCGCTGGATCCCAAGGGAATACTGAACAAAGGAGTGCTGGGACTATGAGGAGCTTTACCTTGGAAAACATGGCCGCCTCCGTCGACCGCCAGACCATTCACATGGACCAGGGCGTCACCTACAACCCGGAATACCTGGCCTCCGGCAGCATGCGGTTTTATCCGTCGCGCATCGCCCAGGTCGCCCGGGCGGTCTGGAAGGGCGAGCTCGAGGCGACGGAGTACGGGGCGGACACCGTCTTTACTCCCATCCTGTCCGGCCTCGGCGAGCGGTGGCAGAACTTCGGGGAGGACCGCAACGAATACCTGCTGGTCAGCCTGCTGTTCCGCGAGCTGTTCGTGCAAAAGGGCTTCAAAAAGGACGCGGCGGAAGCGCTGCGCCAGACCGTCAGGCAAAACGGCGGGCACATCCTCCCCGTCGAAGGGGAAGCGCGCACGCGCTGGGAGGCGTTCCTCCCCGCGTCGGACGACAGCGCCGTCTGCCTGCTGGTGGACGATGCCACCCTCGCCTACGCGTCGGGCTGCGCCTACGAGCTGGGGGCGTTCCTGAAAAAGAAGGGCGTTTCGGTGCGGAAGGACTTCGGGCCGTTCTTCGTGGGCTTTGAATACTTTGCCGCTGGGCTGATCGACGAGGGGATCGCGCACCTTCGCGCCCTGGTGGAAAAGCTGGAACAGGACGGGGTGCACACCGTCATCACATTGAGCGGCCAGAGCCAGTACGCGCTGACCACCCTTTGCGCCGCGCTGGGCATTTCGCACAGCCTTCGGGTGAAGCACGTTCTGGAGTACGCGGACGAGCTCGCCATCGAAAGGGCATACCTTCTGCCCGGCAGCTTCTGCTGCCGCTACCTGCCGCAGGTGTTAAAGAAAATCGACGCGCTGACGGCGTCCGAGGGCGAGCGCAGGGTGAAAAACAGCAAGGAGTTCCTGCCCCTTGTGGAAAACGGCAGGCGGGTCAACCTGCCCAACATGTGGCTGGCGCCCCTTTGCGCGGAATACGTTCCCTTCGGCGGAGACGAAGCCGTAAGCAAAGGGATTCTGGAAAACGGAATCCGGGAGATCAGGCGCGACGGCTACTCCCAGCTGGTGGTCTTCGACCCCTTTGCGTTCCGGGCGGCGCAGGAAGCGGGACTGAAACCGGTATATTACCTGTCCCTCATCGGCTGAAGCTTGAACGCCGCGGGGATTGCTGATACAATGGCGGAAAAAGGGGCTGCGGGCGCTTGAAACAGGCGCATGGGCGGCCGGCTTTCCCGGCGTCCCCGCGGCATTCATCTGCGGTTTTGTCGGTTTTGCGGGCGGCTTTCCGCCCGTGTCATCCCCATGTGTCGTGTGCGAGGCGGCCCCCGTGAAAGCGGGGGCATTGCGATAGGAGAGAACATGCTGACCATCGAGCGAAGAAAAAGCATACTGGACAAGCTGTATCGCGAGGGTTCCGTCAAGGTCAACGAGCTGGCCGCGCTGTACGGCGTGGGCGGGGAGACCATCCGCAGGGACCTGAAGGCCCTCGCGGCGGACTGGGACATTTCCGTGGTCTACGGCGGCGCGTACCTCAAGAACAGGGGCAACGTGGGCAGCGTGCAGGAGGAGAACATCATCCACAAGCGCAAGGAGAACTACGAGGCGAAGCAGATCATCGCCAAAAAGGCGGCGGACCTGGTGGTCCCGGGGGACATTATCGCCATCAACTCCGGCAGCACCGTGGAATACATCCTCGACTACCTGGGCGGCAAGACCCCGCTCTCCATCCTCACGCTGAACGTCAACCAGGCGGCAAAGGCTGCCATGCTCCCCGGGGTGGAGGTCTACCTTCCCGGCGGAAAGGTGCGCTCCTCCTCCGGCATGACCATCGGGCCGGACGCCGGGGACTTCATCCGCAACTTCACCATCAACAAGTGCTTTTTCGGCATCTCCGCGGTCAGCCTTTCCCGGGGCATCACCCATCCTGTCATGGAGGAGGTCCCCAACAACCGGGCGCTGCTGTCCGTATCGGAAAAGGTGTACGTCGTGGCGGACTCCTCCAAGTGCGACAAGCTCTCCCTCTACAGCATGGCGAAGCTGGACGAGGTGGACGCTTTCATCGTGGACGACCAGTTCCCCGAAAGTTACCGCAAATACATGGCCTTAAACGGCATTGAGGTCATCTGAACATGCAAAAACCCGGGCTTTTCCCGGGTTTTTCGCGCATTCGGCGGGGAAAGGGCCCAATGGCGGTCAATTCCCCGCTTTTCCCCCGCGCAAATGGCTGAAAAAAATCAGATGTGGCGAAAAAAGTCTGCTTGGAGATTTTTTCTGAGCATGGTATGATTCCAGTAGATCAGGCGGGGACTGATCGAATACGAAAGTGGAGGTACGAGCATGAAGTACGAATGCGCCTGCGGCTACATCTACGATCCGGAAGTCGGCGATCCCGACAACGGCGTTGCCCCCGGCACTGCCTGGGAAGACGTGCCCGAGGATTGGGTCTGCCCCGTCTGCGGGCTGGACAAGAGCGCCTTCGAGCCCGTCGGCTGAGGTCCATGCCCAAAGCCCCCGCTGGCGCGGGGGCTTTTGTGTCGCGCTGCGGGCGCGGCGGATTGGGGTATACTGGCTGTAAGCCCTGATCAACCTCATGGAGCATAGAATGAAGCGAAGCATTGTGTCCGCCCTTCTCATCGCCGCGCTGTTCATCGGGTGCGCGGCGGAGGGCGGAAGGGAAGGCGAGGAAAGGATGTACCGGAAAATCACCGCCGCGCAGGCGAAGGAACGCATGGAGCAAAACCCGTACGCCGTCGTGCTGGACGTGCGCACCCGGCAGGAGTACGAGGCTGGGCACATTGCGGGGGCGGTCCTGCTTCCCCTCGAGACCATCGGCGAAAACCCGCCGGAGCAGCTGCCGGACAAGGACGCGGAGATCCTGGTCTACTGCCGCACGGGCAACCGGAGCGCCAAGGCCGCGAATAAGCTCGCCGCGCTGGGGTATGCCAACGTATCCGACTTCGGCGGCATCGCCGACTGGCCCTACGGCACCGTCAAAGGCTAGCACAGGGCGGTCAGGCCGCAGCCGCGCAAAGCAAAAGGCACCCACGCCCGGGGTGGCAACGCCGGGTTTTGCATGCCTTGACGTGATGCGCCAAAAACCGCGCGTTCGGGGATGACAAAAGGCCTCTTCCCCCGGGAAGGGCCTTTTGCGCCTGTTTGGTCACTTGATGGGGATGCTGGCGACCCCACGGATGTGGGGCAGGGGGTCCACGGCCTTTTCGCCGATGTACAGCTCGAAGTGCAGATGGGGCTCGTCCGCGCTCTCCGCGATGGCGCTGGAGCCCACGGCGCCGATTTCCGTGCCCGCCTTGACCGCGTCACCCGCTTTGAGGGAGGGCAGCGCGTCAAGGTTGGCGTACACGGTACGGAAGCCCTCGTGGCGTATGGAGATGGTGTAGCCCATCATGATGTCGTTTTCGACGGACTCCACCACGCCGTCCGCCACCGCCCGCACCGCCGTTCCCCGGGGAGCGGCGATGTCCAGCCCCTTATGGCTCGTCCACTGCTTGAGGGTCTTTGAATAAAGCAGCGTAGCGTCCGCAAAAGCTGTTAGTATCTCGCCTTCCACGGGGGCAAACAGGAGGTTTTCCCCCTTGGGCGATGCGGCGTCCTCCTCTTCGGGCTCAGGCGCGGGCGCGGACTCGGGCGTCGGCGCGGGCGACGGGGTCGCGGCGCCTCCGCCGATCATGGAGGCGGGGGGCGTGGGGACGACCACCGGCGCGGGGGTGGGCGTGGCGTTCTGGACCTGTTCGAGGGTCTGGTCGCCGGACTGGCCCGCCTGCAGCACTTCCTCCTCCTCGGCGGGCGGCTGGGCGAGGGTCACGAAGGCGGTGACGCCCACCACCGCCAGACAGCCCAGCAGCACGAAGTAAAATCCTTTCTGCCGTATGAATGCCGCGGCTTTTTCCATGAAACCGCGTCCGTCTGTGCGAAAGCGCATGGAGATACCTCCCTGTATTGGTATAGTCTTCATTATTGCCGCATTTTCGCGGATTGATACCGGGGCGGCGGCGGAACGGTTGTTTCCTCACAAAAAAGGTGTTATAATGCCCCCTGAGGTATTTTTGCATGGACTTTGTCGCTATCGATTTTGAAACTGCCAACAGCAGCCGGAACAGCGCCTGTTCGCTGGGCGTTGTCATCGTGAAAAAGGGCCGTATCGTTGACAGGCGCTATTCGCTCATCAATCCCCAGACCAGTTTTCAGCGGTACTGCACCTATATCCACGGCATCACCGAGAGCGCCGTCAAAAACGCGCCCACGTTTTCGGATATTTACCCCGTTTTGTTCCAGATGCTGGACGGGCAGGTGCTCGCCGCCCACAACGCCCCATTCGACGTGGCGGTGCTCAAGGCATCCTGCGACGCGCGCGGCCTTCCCATGCCGAAGGTGGACCCCTTTTGCAGCGTGGAGATGGCGCGCATCGCCTGGCCGGAGCTGCCGCACCACAGGCTGAACACACTGGCGGAGCAGTTCCATCTGGATCTGCGGCACCACAACGCCATCGGGGACGCCACCGCCTGCGCCCAGCTGGTGCTGCTGTGCGCCGACCAGTTCGGCGCGAACAACATCGCCGAGCTGCGCGGCATGCTCGCCATCAAGGACTACCGGAACCGCGAGGAGGCCAGGGCGCGCAAGGCGCGGGAGGAGGCCGAGGCTGCCGCCATCGCCGCCATCGAGCGGGACGCCGCGCTGCGGGAAGAGGCGAAGATCCCCGCCCTGTTTTAGGCATCTGCTGTTTTCACTGCTGCAAGCCGTGTCTGCGCGGCTTTTTTGCTTGGGCGGCAGGGGCGCTGCCCGGGACGCACTGGGAATGGAAACGAAAATGTTTCCGGCAGAAAAATAACGCTTGACAGCGCCCGTCACAGCGCGCATACTGGAAAGGTATTCAAAAGAACTGCTTTATCCCGTTTGACGCGGATTCAGCCGTGCGCAAACGGGTTTTGTCTTGCGTTTGGGTACGAAAAAAACATCAGGAGGTACCCAAATGAATCGCGGTACAGTAAAATGGTTTGACGCCGGCAAGGGCTACGGCTTTATCGGCAGCGACAACGGCGGCGAGGACGTGTTCGTGCACTTCTCCGCCATTGTGACGGAGGGCTTCAAGTCCCTTTCCGACGGGCAGAAGGTCACGTATGACGTGGAGCTCGACCCGAAGAACGGGAAGAAGACCAGGGCGGTCAACGTCCGTTTCGCGTAAGCGGCCTGAAACCAGCGGCGCCCCGCAGGAGAACCTGCGGGGCGCCTTTCTTTTGCGGAAACCGCAGCGGCAGGGCGTTTTGCCGCCGCAGAGCGCGCGCAAACCCTACACCATCGCGTGCGCCGACAGCCTTGACAGCCCGGACGGCACGTTCCTGCAATAGACAGAATGGTATTAGGTGACGGAGGTGGGGCCTTTGCCCCGCCGGGGACTGAACCGGAAGGCTGTCATCGCCGCCGCTGAATTGATCGAAGAAAAGGACCTTTCCGCCTTTTCGCTGAACGGACCCGGTTTTCGTGTTGGCGCCGGGCAAGCAGATCGCCGGCGCGGCGCAGGCGACCATGCTTTCCAATTTGGTGGCGCTGTCGTACCATTTGCTGCGCCTGCTGCGCAAAAAGGGCCGGACCGCCATCGCCCTGCACCCGAAGTTCGTGACGCTTTCAAAAGGCATTCCCAGGGAGGTTCTGCTGACCGGGCTTCCCAGCGCCCTCGTGCGCCTCATGGGCACCGTTTCCAACGTCACGCTGAACCATCTGATGTCCGCCTACAGCAACGAGGCCATCGCCGGCGTGGGCATCGCTTATAAGGTCGACAGGCTCACCTTCGGCATCGCCGTCGGCATGACCCAGGGCGTGGTGCCGCTGATCGGTTGCAACTATTCATCCGGTAACCTTCCGCGGATGAAAGCAGGCCGTCAAACGCCTCTTGAGCCTGGGCGTAGCGGTTGCCGGCGCCGCGCTGTTCACCTGCGTCCAGCCCATCGTGCGCGCCTTCATCGACAACGCCGCCGCCGTAACTTCCAGCCAGAGGTTTCAGCGCATCATCCGCATCACCGGGCCCTGCATCGCGGTGACGCTGACCATCAGCACCGGGTTCCAGGCCGTCGGCAAGAAGGTGCAGCCGACGATGCTGTCCCTGCTCCGAAAGGGCGGCTGGACGTGCCCTTCCTGTTTCTGATGAACGCGAAACCGGGCGTGAACGGCATCGTCAGGGCGACGCCCATCGAGTACTTCGGCGCCATGGTCATCGCGCTGCTGCTGTTAGTGCCTTTCTGGCACAGGCTGCAGAGCGCCCCGAACCTCTGAAGAACCGCCAAAAGGCCGCGCACCCGCGACAAATGGCCTAAAGATGCAGAAGCCCGCCGGAAAGCGGGCTTTTTCGCTGCGCGTTGCGGCGATAACCGGTCACAGTACGGCGAAACTACGGCATTGCGCTTGACACGGCGTTGGTTTGATATTAAACTAACACGTGTGGCAGCAAAGGCGACAATGTGTGCCAAGGTAGTACCTTCCTTAAAGAATCCGCCGGCTTTGGCCGGCGGGTTTTTTTGACATTTGACAAGGTGCTAATGAATAGTATAATTATGTTTGTGCTGTTTGTTGGCCATAGCAGCGCGTCTTCGCCCGTCAGCCTCGGCTGGCGGGTTTTTGCTTGTCAGAATGAAACGTGCGAACCATGACGGACTGCGGCGGGATAATCAACGATTTGCAGGTGGTGTTTTGCTGACTGGTTTGCGGATTGGTAAGATGCACCAAGCTTTCTTGCTCTTTTGCATGAATCGCGTGAAAACAAGACTGGCAACCGCAATCAGGCCTCCAATTGCAATAAGCGCTATGGTAATTCCAAAAATCACTGGCATCGGGGGAACCGCTGCGTATTCCATTGCGTTGTTGTAAAACCCAAGCCCTGAGTTTGTTTCAAAATCCAGCTTGATAGCGGCGTTTTTCAAAAAGAAAAGCGAAAAATACTCGGCTATCAACAGCACAACTCCAACCAGGGCGGTTATCCATCCGGCGGTGAAGCATCTTCTTTGAAAATTCATCTTAACGCACGCCTCCAGTTTGGTGTTCACCGGACTGTAACAGGAGTCAGATGGATTGCCTGAAACACAGGTTCCTAATAATTCGTCAGACGAAACATGAAATGTACTGCACAGCAAAAGAAGCTTGTCTACATCCGGCGTGGATTGATCTGTTTCCCATTTGGAAACGGCTTGTCTCGATATTCCAATAAGGTCAGCGAGCTGTTCCTGAGATAATCCAGCTGCTTTTCTTAACTGCTGAATTTTTGCTCCGATTGACATTTTCTGCCCTCCTTTGGAGTTATGCGTTCATTGTACTCATTGTCTCCATGGCAATCCACCATGCGCACTTTGAATGTTCGCCACTCACAGTGGCATCCTCATTTTTGAGGACATATTCAATTGATTTAAAAGATAATAAGAATATAATGAAAACCCGTTGTCACAGTAAACCGGATTATGAAGAAAAGCGGTTTGCAGATCAGAACGGAAATCATGCGCCTGTTTTTTGCTCAAGCAATCTTATGCAACACGCAAAGCCAATGCAAGCACCAATAGGGCATTCACCCCTATTCTATAATGAAAGCCGAAAAGCAAAACACCGGAAAGGTTTCTTTCCGGTGTTGCTGTTTTTGGCACTTGCCGCTGTCCGGTCTTATTTTTTTATGTAACTCTTTGAAACATAGCCGGTGACGGCCTTGCCGTCAATCGCAACCTCAACCTTGTAAAAGCCGTCTTCGACTGCGAGGATGGTCACGGTCTGGCCGTTTTTCAGATACAGAAGCGTGGCGCCGTTGGGGGACTTTCTCAGGCGCAGGCTGCCGCTCTTCAGGCTGACCTTGCCGGCGCGCTCGGTGACGGTCACGGTGACGCGAAGGGTTTTGCCGTCCTCGGTGGTGAGGATTACCGTATCCGACCCGGCGGAAAGGGCGGTGATTCTGCCGCTGTTTGCCACGGCGATGGCACCATTGTCCTCCTCAAGCTCTGCGGAAACGATCTTCCTGCCCTTGACCTTCAGGGTGAGCGTCTGGCCGACTTTGAGCGTCCGCTCGTAAGAGGGCTTGTCCGTCACGGTGACGGCGAGCTGACCGCGCCTGCCGCTTTTCGTAAGGACGGTGATGGTTGCGGCGCCGGGTTTTTGGCCCGTGTACGCGCCGTCCGGCTCCACCGTCAGAACGGACGGGTCGGAGCTTTGCACAACGGAGATGGCTTCGCCTTCGGGCAGGGTGAGCTGCGCCGTTTCGCCCGCTCGGATGGTCTTTTTGCCGCCGAGGGTGACGCCTTCCACCACGGTGAGCTCCACCACGGCGCCGGTGTCGCCGCCTGTGACGAACACCTTCGCCGTGCCTGCGCTGAGGCCGGTGACGGTGCCGTCCGCGTTGACGCGGAGGATGCGGGAATTGTCCGTCCACAGGCGGGTAACGGGCGTGCCGTCGGCCATGCGGATGCGGGTGGTTTCGCCCTTCATCAGCGGCGACGATTCGGCGTAGGCCGCGCCGGTGCTCTGGATGACGGTCACCATGACGCTGCCCGTGCCGCCTTCGCCGGTGCGCACTTCAATGGTGGCGGTGCCGGGGGCGATGCCGATCACCCTGCCGTCGCCGGTGGCGAAGGCCACGGCGGGATTGCTGCTGAAGGCATTGGAGATGGTTTCGCCGGGCACATACAGCTGCACGGACTCGCCCGCCGCGAGGACGGTTTTCGCCGCGAGAGGGGTCACCGCATGGGAAGTGGCGGGTTTTGGGGGGCCTTCGGGCACGTCGGCGGTCACCGTCAGGGTGTGCTGATCAAACAGTATCAAAGACCCGTTGGAATCGAAGTAGAAGAAGAAGTTGAGCTGCTTATGGTTCATGCTCACCTTCGGCGTGAAGTAGATGCCGGTGCTGTCGTCGCAGCGAATGGTGAAGGCATGCGTCACATCGTTGCCGGCACTGTCCTCCACTTTGATTACGATCGGGAAATCATAGGCGCGGACGCCTTTTGGTTCGTTCACAATACCAAAGAGCATGGTTTCCGCGGTCGTCAGCTCAACCTCGTCACTGTAATGCGGCTCAATCGGGCTAAGAATTTTTGTGATCTTTGCGCTCAGATTCACCGAGCCCCCTGAACTGCCACCCGTTTGGAGAGTGATGGTTCCCCTGAGCGAACGCGGTTCTTCAAACACTTCCGGCTTCAGGGGGATCACCTTGCCGTCCGTGCTCCCTATCAGTTCACTTGAGGTGCCCGCCGTCCAATTGCAGTTTAAGTTGATTCCTTTGCCGATGATTTGGAATGTGTTGTATTTAAACCCCGCGTAGAGCGTTTCCGGGAAAGCATCAAAGTGGAAAAGGAAGGCTCCCCGGATGGTAAAGCCGGTGGGAATCCGTTGATCATTCCTTTCCAGCCAGATTTCATATGGCCGCTGCAGAATCTCCCGCAGCGGATAGATGTTGGAACCCTCCAATGATCTGAAAGAGCACAAGTAGAATTCTTGATCATTATTTCCTTTAGCAGACAGTTCGCTTTTGAGTGGTTCGGCAGAGGCCGGCGGTACGGGCCGAAGTACCAGATCAACATCGTTGTCACCGAAGTACTGCTGCACCCAGCTCTTCATCACCGAATAATAAAAAACAGATGCAGATCCGCCGTGTCGTCATAGTTTTTCTGTGGAATGACCTTGATTTCCAGGCCATCGCTGGACGATAAGGCGGTATCCGCGGTCTCGGTATATCCACTCCAATAAGTCCCGCGAAAGGGGGATTGCCCGTTGGAACTGAGGTAGATCTCGCCTTGGGCGACTGTTTCATCTGTAAAGCGGAAAGTCAGATCTATCGCCGCCGAACCAAAGCTGCTTTTGCAGTACAAGTAAAACTCTGTTCGATTCTCCGCAGGAATGGGGACCGTTTTGATTCCCAGCAGAAGTTCCGCATCCGGGGGAAGCGTCACCTCCTTCAGGTCATTTTCTCGGCCGCCGAAGTCAAACAGACGGGAGATGTTTTCGGGGAGGCCAATGATCATGGGAAGGGGGGTTGCTTCGCTGTTGTCTAACTCCTCTTTGGGAGAGATGGTACCGTCCGCATATGCGGTCACGCTCAAAAACAGCAACAGCATCACAGCGGCCGCAATCCACAGGATACGCCTTTTCTTCATGGATACCTGCCTTCCTCGCGCAATACGGCGAATAATATGTTACTTTACTATTTTATGTCAGTCACATAAGCCTTTCAAGGGGAAGGGTACGATAAATTGCGTAATACTTGCAAAACTCTTTCATGTTCCCGCAGGGCAAAGAGGTGGCCTTTGCAACCCTTCGGGACGGCGCTGTTCACCTTCGGCGGGCAAAAGCCCGTTTTGCGATGCGAACTTCCATGGTTGCTCCGAAGCGAAACTGAATTCTTCTGAATTGCAGATATCCCATAAACAGGGATTTGCTGTTGCTTCTTTTGATTGCAACCCTACTGATCAGGATAACGATGGTAAGAACTACTGCATAGATGGTGTGGGGGAGAATGGCAGCATGCGAGCGGATGGGCGCTGACGCTATCTCCCGCACGTTGGAGCTGCCCACCGCAGGACTCTGCGTCATCAACGCCGTGACGCTGGCGGGCGAACGGGTGGATATGATGCGGTGGAAAAAGTCCCAAGGAACAGTGTAAAAAAGCAGTTCCGAACAACGATGAAGGCCTGCCACTACAGGCAGGCCATGTATCATGTGGACTGAATAACTCCGTCGGGGTATGCTTCCCACGGAGTGGATGGATCAGCGACGACAGTTGAAGAAGCATCTGCAAATGTTACAGAGGATCCCGGTGCACCTGTTATTGCAGCGTCTGCACCTGCCGCGTTCAAAGGCGTCGAACTCGCGATCGCTCGTGAAACCGCGGTTGTCGTACGCGTCGTTCTCGCGGCGGCCTACTGACTCGTATTCACGGTTATGGCGTCTATTGTGGCAGCAACTCATATTGCAATCACCCTTTTAAAGTATTTGGCTGAGATGTCGGTTACTATAATATATGTAGTTGTGCAAAGATTGCTATGCACAAAGCAATGTGAAAACAGCGGCATGACACTGGAATCGCCCAGTTTGTTTTCGCAAATGCAAAAGGACCGCCCCGAAAGACAGGCCTTTGCATCTCTGTAAGCAGGCACTCCGGCTTCGATTTTGCTGAGCTTGCCATCTGGGTTTGGAGTGACGTAGCGCCATTCTTTCGGAGCGATTACTGCCGCGCCGGACACTCATAACAGTGTACCGCCCGCACCCCATAGGCCGTTGAAGTCGTCGTTGAAGTCATTGTTTAGACCTGTGATGGTTTCGTCAAGCCAGGCTTTGATGTTGGTGGATGTGTTTGGGCAGGCTTTGAGACCAGCAATCAAAGGGATGGATCGCGTCCTTGAAAAAGGACATTTAATTCCGGCGCTTTAGTAAAGAAAAGGAACGGGTTTTTATGCAAGCAGGCAATTTGCAGGCAGGCCGTCCATTTGGAAGGCAAAACGAGCGCAAAAAAAAGAAAAACGGACAAAAGAAAAACCCCCGAAACACAGATGTTCCGGGGGTTTGCAATGTGGCGCGCCGGACAGGAGTCGAACCTACAGCCTTCTGGTCCGTAGCCAGATGCTCTATCCATTGAGCTACCGGCGCATCGACCTTGATTATTATAGAGCCCATGCGTCGGTTTGTCAACAGCCGCGATCAAAATTCTTGTCACCGGTCAGAACAGCTGCCGGCGGGCCGCCAGGTTGCGGATTTCCGTCAGGACCTTTTCCTTCTTCTCCAGCGCGAGGCGAACATCGGGACAGTCGATTTTTGCTTCGCGCCGCTTCTTCTGCGCGTTTTGCGCCGTTTTAACAAAAAACATAATAACAGTGCTGCTCATGACTTATACTCCATTGAAATCGGGAATTCCGGTGCCAGCAGATCGTCCAGCGAGATCTGCAGCACGCGGGACAGTTTGTAAAGGGACATGATGTCGGGGAAGGAAAGACCGTGCTCCCACTTGCTGGCCGCCTGGGGGGTCACGCCCATCAGCATGGCCAGTTCCCTCTGCGACATCGAGAGTTTCTGCCTTAAAGTTCTTATCCTTTCACCCAGAGGGCGATCCATCGTCCATCATCCTTTCCTGAAGGCATAATAAAACAGCGGCATGATTTGCGTCATACCGCTGCGATGTGCTGATGGAGTCAGGAAAAAACAGTCCCTATTCCGATGCAGGGCGCAGAGGTACGGCGCAAGGGTATACGAGGGCATAGGAAACAAAGCCGCCCACACGGCCGGTCTGGATCTGGTTGATCCCGCCGTTGTTGATCCCGCTATTGAGCATCCAGGCTTTTCCGATAGCGAACTTGGACATTCCCGTACCTCCTTTCATGAGTGCGTTTCAGTTTCTGGCATTAGAATACCATGTTTTTCATCGGATTGCAATCAATTGTTGGTTGATTGTCTACTTTTTTTGCAAATATATTGCCAAACTGTCTGCCTTCGGTCACAGGCGCGGCGGCATCCTTTGCTTTACGAAAGCGCCAAAGAGGGGTATAATGATTCTGGCGCAGGAAAAACCTGCGAAAACCGCAATCCTTTCACTTCATTACAGCACAAGCGCCGGTTCGGAAAAGCGCAGACTCGTTCGGAGGAAAAAACCATGTCCTGTCACAAGAGAAAAACAGTCGTCATCACCGGCGGCGCGGGCGGCATCGGCCTTGCCATCGCCAGGCGCTTCGCCGCAAAGGGGCACAACATCGCCCTGGTGGACGCCAGCGCCGAAAAGGGCGAAATGGCGCTCCGGGAACTGCAGGGGGAGGGCGAGTTCGCCTTTTTCCCCTTTGACGTCACCCGCCTTTCGGAGTGCGAAGGGCTGTTTGGCCGCATTTACGAGCGCTTCGGCAGCGTGGACGTGCTGGTGAACAACGCCGGCATCTCCACCCACAGGGGAACGACGGAAACCATCACCGAAAACGACTGGAACAGGATCGTTTCCGTCAACCTGAGCGGCCTGTTCTTCATGGCGAGGGCCGCGGGGATTTACATGGCGAAGTCCGGCGGCGGCGCCATCGTGAACACCGCCAGCATCCGGGCTTACCTCGCCACCGGCGACCGCACCATCTACGCGGTCACCAAGAAGGCGATCCTCACCATCAACGCGGAACTCGCCGCGGATTTCTGGCGGTACGGCATCCGGGTGAACTCCGTTTCCCCGGGCTATGTGCTGACGGAGATGACCAGGGTGCACCTGCAGGAGGAAGGCTGGCTGGACAATCAGCTCAACATCATCCTGACGGACCGGATGCTGGTGCCGGAGGACATCGCCGAGGTGGTGGAGTTCCTCGCCTCGGAGGACGCCATCGCCATCAACGGGTGCGACATTCCCTGCGAAAGCGGCACCATTCCCTGCAGGGGCAAACCCAGCGAAAGCGGCGTGTAAGGAGGGAGAGCCATGAAACAGCTGATACTCAACGGTGCGGGAAACATCGCGAAGGCCGCCGCCATCCGCATGGCGGAGCTGGGATGGAAAGTCTCCGTATTGGACGAGGACATTCAAAAAGCCCTCGACCTTCTGGACGCGCTGCCCGAATCCTGCCGGGGCGTTGCCGCCAAGGTGGACTGGATGGACGAAGCGGGCATCGTCGCCGCGGTGGAAAAGGCGGGCGGCGGGCAGGCGCTGCTCAACTCGGCGCTACACATGGAGCGCAAGCTCGCCAAGCACATCAAAGCCGGCGAACTGGAGGGGCTGTTTGCCAGGAACGTCGCGCCCATGTTCTACTGCGCCCGCGCGTGCGCGCCTTACATGAAGGAAAGCGGCGGCGGGAGGATCGTCAATCTGTCCTCGGTGCACGCCCACGTTGCTGACGGGTACCATCTGGGCTACGCGGTGAGCACCGCCGCCGTCAACGCCCTGACCAGGGAACTGGCGGCCTCGTACTGGAAGGACAACATCCAGGTGAACACCGTTACCACCTGCTTCGTGGACGGGCAGTTCCCGGACGAGCTGGACATGGACCAGCGCCAGAGCCCGGAGCGGATCTCGCTGCTGGGCCGCCGGGTGACGGCGGAGGACGTGGCGGGCACCATCCGCTTCCTGCTCACCTGCGAGACCAAGTGCATCAACGGCGCGGAAATCCGGGCGGACGCAGGGTATCTGACCACCCAGTACCGGGTGGGGGACGCGCCCTTCGTCAAGATCACCGGCTGAAGCCAAAAAGAACACCTCCAGGGCCCTCCCTGGAGGTGTTTTTGCGCGAAAGCGGGTGGAAAAGCCCGCGGCGATGCACTATAATGGTTCCCAGCAAAGGCATCGGAGGCTTTTTCCCATGGTCATACTCTTAACCGGCGCCAGCAGCGGCATCGGCGCGGCCACGGCAAAGGTGCTGTGCGAACAGGGGCACAGGGTGTACGGCACATACCGCAAAAATCCGCCCAAGGACCCGTGCTTTGTGCCCGTCTT
>Ga0134094_1001770_pt1 | contig 19862 bp, 16 predicted proteins | sample 5_1taG_FD_94458 | JGI IMG/M metagenome (GOLD analysis project Ga0134094, IMG submission 94458) | Switchgrass degrading microbial communities from high solid loading bioreactors in New Hampshire, USA - 5_19_20_110_A1 metaG | ecosystem: Engineered > Bioreactor > Semi-continuous > Anaerobic >... | reverse complement strand
GCCCCTTCGTTCGACTCCGCGCCGGAGTTGGCAAAGAAGACCTTGCTCATCCCCGTGCGCTCGACAAGCGCTTTGGCAAGGCACGCGCCCGGCTCCGTGTAAAAGAGGTTCGAGACGTGCTGCAATTTCAGGGCCTGACCCATGACCGCCTCGGCCCAGCCTCTGTCCCCGTAGCCGAGGCTGCACACGCCGATGCCGGACGTAAAGTCCACGTACGCCTTGCCCTCGGGGGAATAGAGCGTCGCCCCCTCGCCGCGGTCGAGCGCCACGTCAAACCGCGCGTACGTCTCCATGACGTAATTGGCGTAGAGCTCCTTTATCTGCTGGCTGTTCATGTCGCACCACTCTTTCTTTTCAAATCTAATAAATCATCGTTCCCGCGCCTTCGTCGGTGAACATCTCAATGAGAATCGAGTGCGGGACGCGCCCGTCGAGAATGTGCGTGCGGGCGACGCCGCCTTCGATGGCGTCGGCGCAGCAGGCCACCTTCGGAATCATACCGCCGGAGATGACGCCCTCTTCCATCAGCGCGGGGATTTCGTCCTTCCGGATGGCCTTGATGAGCGTGTCCTCGTCCTTCGGGTCGCGCAGGACGCCGCGCGTGTCCGTGAGGATGACGAGCTTTTCCGCTCCGAGGGCGACAGCAAGGCGGGACGCGGCGGTGTCGGCGTTGATGTTGTACGCCGTGTCCTCGTCCACGCCGCGCGCGACGGTGGCGACGACGGGAATCATCCCGTCCTCGATGGCCTTTTCTACGACGCCGGGGTTGACCTTCACAATCTCGCCCACAAGCCCGTAATCGACGCCGTCTTTCGTCATGCGCACAGCCTCGATGAGGCTCCCGTCCATGCCGCACAGGCCGATGGCGCGGGCGCCCTTCCGGATGAGCGTGGAGACGAGGTCCTTGTTCACCTTGCCGCACAGCACGCCCTGCACGATGTCCATCGTCTCCTTGTCGGTATAGCGCAGGCCGTTTACAAAACGCGCCTCCTTGCCGACTTTTTTAAGCATCTCGTTGATTTCCGGCCCGCCGCCGTGCACGAGCACGACGTGGATGCCCACAAGGTGCAGGAGGATGATGTCCTCCATCACGGCGTCAAACAGCTCGGGGCTGATCATGGCGTTGCCGCCGTATTTGATGACGACGACCTTGCCGTGAAACCGCTGTATGTACGGCAGCGCTTCGACGAGCGTCTTCGCCCTCTCGCAATTTGAGTACATGCGCGCCCTCCTCCCCTTTACGTCCTGTAGTCGCCGTTGATTTTGATGTAGTCGTACGTGATGTCGCAGCCCCAGCAGGTGCACGAGGCCTTACCGCCTTCAAGGCGGATGTCAATCGTCACGTCGTGCTCGGAGAGGATTTTCTTTGCCAGGTCTTCGTCAAACTCCAGCCCCCGGCCGTTTTTGCACACGTCAATCCGCCCCGCCGCTGACTCAAAGGCGACGTCCACAGTGTCCGGGTCAAACTCCACGCCGGAGTAGCCCATCGCGCACAGCACGCGCCCCCAGTTGGCGTCCGCGCCGAAAATGGCGGCCTTCGTGAGGGTGGAGGAGATGACGGATTTCGCGAGCGTCTCGGCGTCCTCCTCCGTCCGAGCGCCGGTGACGGTGCAGATGACGAGGTGCTTTGCCCCCTCCCCGTCGGCGGCCATGTCGATGGCAAGCTTCGTGCACAGCGCCTTGAGCGCCTCGACGAATACATCGTAGTCCGCGCCCGGGCCGGCAATCGGGTCGTTGCCCGCAAGACCGTTTGCAAGCAAACACGCCATGTCGTTTGTGGAGGTGTCGCCGTCCACGGAGATGCGGTTAAAGCTCACGCGCACGGCCTCCAGCAGGGCGCTTTTCGCCGTCTCGGGCGTCATGGCGCAGTCGGTGGTGACAAAGCAGAGCATCGTGCCCATGTTAGGGTGGATCATGCCGCTGCCCTTGGCAATGCCGCCGATGCGGACGGTCTTGCCGCCAATGACGGTCTCGACGGCGTACTCCTTCTTCACGGTGTCCGTCGTCATGATGGCGAGGGCCGCGTCGTGCGAGCCGGTGCGGCTGAGAAGCGGCACGAGCTTTTCCACGCCCTGCTCAATCTTTTCAACGGGCAGGCGCTGCCCGATGACGCCCGTCGAGGCGACGACGACGTCCCGCTCGTCTAACCCGAGCGCCTTTGCCGCGGCGCAGCAGGAGCGGCGGGCGTTTTCCTCCCCGTCCGGCGCGCAGGCGTTGGCGTTGCCGCTGTTGACGAGGACGGCCTGCGCGCGCCCGTCGGCAAGGTGCTCCCTTGTCACGAGGAGCGGCGCGGCCTTGACGGCGTTTTTCGTGTACACCGCCGCCGCGGCGCACGGCACGTCGGAGACGATGAGCGCAAGGTCCTTTTTGCTTAAATTGCTCGTTTTCACGCCGACGTGGATGCCGGCGGCCCGAAAGCCCAGGGCGGCGCACACGCCGCCTTCGATAAACGTCATAACCATCCCTCATTTCAGCCGGCGCTGTACGCCGGTTTTACAAAAGCCCCGCCGTTTCCGGCAGGCCGAGCATGATGTTCATGTTCTGCACCGCGGAGCCGGATGCGCCCTTGCCGAGGTTGTCAAACCGTGAGGTGACGACCGTCATCCCCTCGCGGCCGCTGACCGTAATCTCCATGAAGTTCGTGCCCTTGCCCCAGCTCGCGGTAAGGTACCCCTCCCCCAGCGCGGGGGCGACGGAGATAAACGTCTCGCCGGCGTAGTAGCCGGAGAGGGCCTCGTGGATTGTCCTTGCCGTCGTGCCGGGCGGGAGCAGGTCGTTGTGGAGCATAATCGTTGTGGCCATGCCGCAGTCGTAGTCGTCCACGACGGGGACGAAGACGGGCTCGCGAGTGAGCCCTGCGATTTTCGTCATCTCCGGCAGGTGCTTGTGGCTGAGCGTAAGGCCATACAGCCGCGGGGCGTAAAGCTCCGCCGTTTTCTCCTGTTCGTACTGGTAAATCATCTTCTTCCCGCCGCCGGTGTACCCCGTGAGGGAAAAGCAGGTGAGCGGGTAGTCCTTCGGCAAAATCCCGAGGGCGACGAGCGGGTGCGTGATTGAAATAAAGCCCACTGCATGACATCCGGGATTGGCGACAAACCGCGCCGACCGGATGGCCTCGCGCTGTCCCTTGTGAAGCTCCGGAAACCCGTAGACCCAGCCGGGGGCGGTGCGGTGCGCGGTGGACGCGTCGATAACGCGCGTTTTCCCGTCTTCAACGAGCGAGACGGCCTCCCTCGCCGCGTCGTCCGGCAGGCACAAAATCACAAGGTCGGCGCGGCGAAACATCTCGCGCCGCTTTTCCGTGTCCTTGCGGCTTTCCGCGTCGATAGAAAGCAGCTCAATGTCGTCGCGGGCGGCAAGGCGGCGGGCGATCTGGAGCCCCGTCGTCCCCTCGCTGCCGTCGATGAACACTTTAGGCTTCGTCATGGACCGTCACGCCTCTCTCCTCTAAAAACTTGCGCACGCTCTCAAGCTGCGCCCAGACGGCCGTGGGCGCCGGCCCGCCGGGGACGTTCCGGCTCGCCACGCACGTCTCAAGGCGCACGGCCCTGAACACATCCTCGTCAAAAAGGGGCGAGAAGGCGCGGTAGTCCTCGAGCGACATCGTCTCGAGGGTCAGGCCCCGGCGCACGCAGTCGGCGACGATGTTGCCGACGATAGTATAAGCGTCCCTGAAGGGCAGCCCCTTGCGCACGAGGTAGTCGGCGCAGTCGGTGGCGTTGATAAAGCCCTCGAGCGCCGCGGCGCGCATGCGGTCGCGGCTTATTGTCATGGTCTCGAGCATCGCCGTAAAGACGGGCAGGCAGGAGAGCACCGTGTCCACCGCGTCGAAGACGGGCTCCTTATCCTCCTGCATATCCTTGTTGTACGCGAGGGGCAATCCCTTCATCGTGGTCAGCAGCGCCATGAGGCTCCCGTAGACGCGCCCCGTCTTCCCGCGGACGAGCTCCGCCACGTCGGGGTTTTTCTTCTGCGGCATGATGGACGAGCCCGTCGCGTACCGGTCGGACAGCTCGATGAACTTAAACTCCCACGAGCACCACAGGACAATCTCCTCCGAAAGGCGGGACAGGTGCATCATGAGGATGGACAGGTCCGACAGCAGCTCGATGACGTAGTCGCGGTCGGACACGCCGTCCATGCTGTTTTCCGTTATGCCCGCAAAGCCGAGCGCCTTTGCCACGCGCATGCGGTCGATGGGGTACGTCGTGCCCGTGAGCGCGCCGCTGCCGAGGGGCGATAAGTCCATGCGCTCAAGGCAGTCCTCCAGCCGCGTCACGTCGCGCCGGAACATGGAGGCGTAGGCCATCATGTAGTGGGCAAACGTCGTCGGCTGCGCCCGCTGCAGGTGGGTGTAGGCGGGCATGACGGCGTCCATGGTGTGAGACGCGATATTGTGCAGCGCGCGGATGAGGTGCAGTATCTCATCTATGATTTCGCGGATGCGGCGCTTGAGGTAAAGCCGCAGGTCGAGCGCGACCTGGTCGTTGCGGCTGCGCGCCGTGTGCAATCTCTTGCCCGCGTCGCCGATGCGGCGCGTCAGCTCCGCTTCGATGCTCATGTGGATGTCTTCGTCGGCGAGCTTAAATTCGTAATTGCCCGCCTCGATGTCTTTGAGAATCCCGCCGAGCGCGGCGATGATGGCGTCAGCCTCCGCCCTGTCGATAATCCCCTGCGCCGCGAGCATGTCGGCGTGGGCGATGGAGCCCTCGATGTCCTCCCTGTACATCCTGCGGTCGAAGGGAATCGAGGCGTTGAGCTTGTCGACGAGGGCGTCCGTGTCGGCGGAGAACCGGCCGGACCAGAGTTTCATGGGTATTAGTCCTTTCCGAGTTTTTCCTTCCGCTGCTGGTCGAGCAGCGCTTTCGTTTTAATCGGCAGGCCGAACAGGTTGATAAAGCCCTCGGCTTCCTTCTGGTTGTAGTCGCTCTCGCCGAAGGAGGCCAGCTCCTCGCTGTAGAGGCTGTAGTCGCTCCAGACGCCGGCGTTGATGATGTTGCCCTTGTAGAGCTTCAGGCGCACCTTGCCGGTGACGGTCTTCTGCGTCGCGTCGACGAACGCCGAGAGGGCCTCGCGCAGCGGCGTGTACCACTGCCCGTTGTAGACGAGGCTGGCAAAGTCGATGGCAAGGCGGGCTTTCAGGTGCATGGTGTCCTTATCGAGGCAGAGCGTCTCGAGGACTTCGTGGGCGTGGTAGAGAATCGTGCCGCCCGGCGTCTCGTACACGCCGCGGCTCTTCATGCCCACAAGGCGGTTTTCCACCACGTCGAAGATCCCGATGCCGTGCCGGCCGCCGATTTTGTTGAGCGTGCGGATGATGTCCGCGCCCTTCATCCTCTGCCCGTTGACCGCGACGGGGATGCCCTTTTCAAACTCAATCTCCACGTACTCCGGCTCGTCGGGCGCTTTCTCGGGCGAGACGCACATCTCCAGAAAGCCCTCCTTGTTGTACTGCGGCTCGTTGCCGGGGTCTTCAAGGTCGAGCCCCTCGTGCGAGAGGTGCCAGAGGTTTTTGTCCTTGGAATAGTTCGTCTCGCGGCTGATCCTCAGCGGGACGTTGTGGGCCTCGGCGTAGTCGATTTCCTCGTCGCGGCTTTTGATGTTCCACTCGCGCCACGGGGCGATGATCTTCATGTTCGGCGCGAAGTGCTTAATGGTCAGCTCAAAGCGCACCTGGTCGTTGCCCTTGCCGGTGCAGCCGTGGGCGATGGCGTCCGCCCCCTCCTTGAGCGCGATTTCCACGATGCGCTTGGCAATCACGGGTCGGGCAAAGGACGTGCCGAGCAGGTACCCTTCGTACCGCGCGCCGGCCTTGAGCGTGGGGAAGATGAAGTCCTCCACGAATTCGTCCACCAGATCCTCAATATAAAGCTTCGAGGCGCCCGTCTTGAGCGCCTTTTCCTCGAGGCCCTCAAGCTCTTCGCCCTGCCCGACGTCGGCCGAGACGGCGATGACCTCGCAGTTGTTGTAGTTTTCCTTCAGCCAGGGAATGATAATGGATGTGTCAAGCCCGCCGGAATAGGCGAGGACAACTTTTTTGATTTCGCTCATGGTTTCTACCTCCAGACTTTATATGGGTACTATAGCACCGCGCGGAAGAATATTCAAGGGGTTTGCGTGAATAATTTTCACTAATTTTGCGTCCAAAACAGGCTTACATTGAATAAAATGCAAAATTGCGCTGTATATTATTCATTTTTATCCGCGCGAAAAGGCAAAACAAACCGGCCGGCTTTTGCCCGGCCGGCCGGTTTTATGCACGTTATTGCACATTTTTATGCGGTTTTTGCGGCATAGACAGGCATTTACCTGCGGCCGCCGCCGCCTCCGCCGAAGCCGCCGCCTCCACGGAAGCTGCCGCCGCCGCTGCGGCCTCCGAAGCCGCCGAAGCCTCCGCCCCGGCTGCCGCCGCCAAATCCGCCAAATCCGCCGCCGCGGCTGCCGCCGGAGCCTCCACGTCCCGCTCCGCCGCCGCCAAAACCGCCGCCGCCGCGGAAGCTTCCGCCGCTGCGGCTGCTAAACCCGCCAAATCCACCAGGCGGCCTCGGCCCGGGGCCGCGCGGGCCGCGCGGAGGCGGGGGCGGCGGAGGGGGCCTCCGGCCCGGTCCGCCAGGGCCGTACCACCACGTCCTGTACGGACGCCTCGGCAGGAAGATAAACCACGGGTAGTACCGCGGAATCGGCATGCCGAGGTGGGTGTAATACGCCCTGTAGCGCCGCCTGTCAGAGGCGATGGCGGAGGCAATCACGATGAAAATGATAAACAAAACGAGCAGAAACCACACCACGGCAAACGCGGACACGCGCGGGCGCGGAGGTACATAGACGGGCCCGCCGCTGCCGCCTCCGCTGCTGCCGCCGCTTGAGCCGCCGCCCGGCGGAGGCGGCGCGGCGCCGCCGTTGTCGTCAAACACGCCGTAGTAGTCGGCGTACCACGAAAAGAGCGCCTCGAGGATATTGTACGTGGCGGTCTCATAGTCGCCGGCGTCGAAATTGGGCCAGAAGTAGCGGTTTAAGTAGTCTTCCGCCATGGAGTCGGTAAAGGAGCCGGATATGCCGGCGCCCACCGTGAGCCAGCCCTTGCCCTCCTTCGTGGCCATGAGCAGAAGCATGCCGTTGTTGGCTTTCGCGTCGCCCACGCCCCACTCGTTGAACAGCTGCATGGCGTATTCGTCGGCGTACATCCCGTCGAGGTACTCCACCGTCACGACGACGATCTGCGCGCCGTCGCACCGCGCCTCGAGGTCGATGTTCGATTCGATGATTTTCTGCTCAAGCTCCTTGGAGAGCACGCCGGCGTAATCGGCGACGTAATACTCCTCGCTCTGGGAAACGACCGCCGCGGCCGGCAGCGCGCCGAGCACAAAGAGCGCAATCAGGAGCGCAAGCGCCCCGAAAAGTTTCTTTTTCAACTGATTATCACATCCAATTACTCAAAATACTGGGGGTACGGCGCGGAGACGATTTTGGTGAGAAGGTTCATGGGGAACCACTCAAGCTGCCGGCGCAGCTCGGCGACTTTCAGGTTGTAGGGGTTTTTCATGATCGCGCCCTGCGCGCCGTACATCTTGTCGTTATACGCGCTGAGCATCTTCCGTTCGCGCTCGTCGAGGCCGGCTTTCTCCAGCGCCTCAGCGCACGCGCGATACGCCGCCTCAAGCTCGCCGTTGGCCTTCGCCTTTTCCGCGATGGTCTTAGCCTCTGAGAGCCTGCGCCGCGCCGCAAGCAGCCTTTGCGCCATATCGGTAAGCTCCGTGTTGCCCGCCGCGAGGGAGGCAAGACCGTTTGACGCGGTCAGGCGGTCTTCCAGGAAGCCCGCGATGCCCGGCTCCAGATAGGTGGTATAGACGCCCTCGTAGAACATCCGCTCGACCTTCGCCGTCGCCCTGCCGACGGACACGCGCACGCCGAGGAGCGTCGAGAGGATGATGCCGACAGCCGCGATGACGGCGGCCGTTTTTCTGCTTTTCAGCCTTTCCATTTCCCTTTACTCTCAGCTTTTCTGAATATCCATGAGCTTTTGCTTGAGCTCGCCCTCGATGCGCCGCAGCTCGACCTCCGCCTCGCGGCGCTTGGCCGCGCCTTCCGTCTGGATCCGGCGCACTTCGTCGAGCGTCTCGATGAGCATGCGGTTTGTGTGCTGCAGCGTCTCGATGTCGGCGATGCCGCGCTCGGACTCCTTGGCGATCTCGACGGTGCCCATCTTGAGCTTTTCCGCGTTGGAGCGCAGCAGGTAGTTCGTCATGTTCGTCACCTCGCGCTGGGCCTCGAGCGCCTGCTGCGAGTGGTGGATGCCGAGGGCGAGGACCATCTGGCTCTTCCAGAGCGGGATGGTGTTCACAAGCGACGTCTGAATCTTCTCCACCATGAGGGTGTCGTTGTTCTGGATAAGGCGGATCTGCGGCGCCATCTGCAGGCAGATGGTGCGGGTCAGTTCCAGGTCGTGCAGCTTCTTTTCAAAGCGGCTGATCATGTTCTCGTAGTCGTTGACCGCCTGCGCGTCCTCGGGCTTGCCAGACTCTATCGCCTTCTGCTTAAGCTGCGGCAAAACGAGCTCCTTGCACTGCCGGAGCTTTTCCTTGCCGGCGAGGATGTACATGGTCAGCTCCTTGAAGTACGCCTGGTTCATCTTGTACATCTCGTCGAGCATGGCCGCGTCTTTCAGGAGCGTGTACTGGTGCTTTTCCAGTTCCTCGGCGATTTTGTTGACGTTGACCTCTACTTTGTTGTATTCGGCCTTCATCTCCTCGCGCCGCCGGACTTTCCGCGTGATGCCGAAAAGCCCCTTCTTCTCCGTCTCCTCCTGCCCGAAGCTCTTCAGCTGCAGAACGAGACTCGAGAGCATCTCGCCCACTTCGCCCATGTCCTTCGTCTTGACGCTCCCGAGGGTGCTTGCGGTAAAGTCCGCGATTTTCTTCTGGGCCGCCGCGCCGTAGGTGAGGACGGTGTTTGTGTCGGTGATGTCAATTTTCTCCGCGAAATCGCGCACCATTTTCTGCTCCTGCTCCGTGAGCACGCTCATGTCGAGCTTCTCAACCGGCGCTTCCTGCGCCATAGTGGGAGTTTCCGGCGCCGCCGGAGCGGGCTGGGACATAAAGCCTTCGGGTCCAAGCGTCAGCTGCGGGACATATTCGTCGCTCATAGTCGCAACTCCTTTTCGTGATGGTGTGTGGGGAGACGGAGGTTATTCCCCGTCGTAAATGCCTTCCTTTTTCATAAAGCTCCTCAGCGCCGCGATATCCGTCTTGATGTCGAGCGCTTCCGAGCCGTACAGGCCGTCGTACTGCTTCTTAAAGCCGGCGATGGTCATGTCGAGCACGTCCTCGATGCGCTGCCGCGTTCCGGCGATATTCTCTCCCGAAACGCTCTCGTCCACGCGCCCGAGCCGCTCGTAGGCGTACAGGAGCTTCATCGTCACGGGCAGGTAGATGGTGGCAAAGCGCCGGACGGAATCCAAATCGCCCGGGTCTTCAAGCAGGTGCTCGAAGATTTTTTCCGTCAGGCCGGCAAGTCTCTCGAGCTTTTCGCGCACTTCGCCGCTTGACGCCCCGCGCCCGATGCGGCGCATCTCCGACGCGGCCCGGCGCCCTTCCTCAAGGAGCTTGTCTATCTCGGGGTTGCCGGACATCTCCGGCTCCGGAAGCACCTCGACGTATCGCACCTTGCCCGGGAAGAGCTTTGAGAGCACGAGATACACGGCGGCTCCGATGATAAAGAGCAGAATAAAATACACCGGCTTGTACACGGGGAAGATGAGACAGTATAAAATCCAGTAAACAGCCAAGCCGTAAATCGGGACAGCGGACTTCTCCCGGATTTCCAACGGCGCCGCCTCCTTTGTGAATTTTCCTGATTTAGGATATTGTATGCCCCTTTGGATTATGTGTCAAGCATTATACAAGGCAATTGCGCGGCCGCTTTACCTGTGATATGATAAGGAAATGACAGGATAAAATATTCCTGCGTGCGGCACGCGGGGCCGCCCGCGGCCTCAAACGCCGCAGGCAGCCCCTATTTCAAAAGCGAGCGGCGCGCCAGCCGCTTTGGTTTATCATATTCCGGCCGCGTCGGGACGTTCCACTTTCCGCGCGCCTTATTAAGTCTGATTGAAAGGGTCTGTGACCATGATAAAAATAGCGCCTTCCATACTCTCCGCCGACTTTGCCCGCCTCGGCGAGGACATCCGCACCGTCGAGACGGCCGACTACCTCCATTTCGACGTGATGGACGGCCTGTTTGTTCCCAATATTTCCATCGGCATCCCCGTCCTCCAGTCCGTCCGGAAGGCGACGGACATGGTGCTCGACGTCCACCTGATGATTACGGAGCCCGTGCGCTACGTGGCCGAATTCGTCAAGGCCGGCGCGGATATTCTGGTGTTCCACGTCGAGTCGCAGGCGCCGGACAAGACGCAGGACGCCATCCGCAAAGTCAGGGCGATGGGCGCGCGCGTCGGACTTTCCGTGCGCCCGAAGACGCAGTGGGAAATCCTGCTGCCGTATCTGGACAGCCTCGACCTCGTCCTCGTCATGACGGTGGAGCCCGGCTTTGGCGGGCAGGCGTTCATGCAGGACCAGCTGCCGAAAATCGCCGCGCTGCGCCGGGAAATCGACCGCCGGGGCATCAGGTGCGAGCTGGAGGTCGACGGCGGCATCAACGTGGAGACGGCGCGGCTTTGCGTGGAGGCGGGGGCGAATGTGCTCGTCGCCGGCAGCGCCGTGTTCGGCGCGCCCGACCGCGCCGATATGATCGCGCGGCTGCGCGGCGCGGCTGGAAAGGACGAGCCGTCATGAGCGCCTTTCCTCCTTCCTTTGAAACCCTCGTGGAGAAATTCGCCTCCCTGCCCGGCATCGGCGTCAAATCGGCCCAGCGCCTGGCCTTCCACTTCCTCTCCCTGCCGGACGAGGCGGCGCAGAGCTTCATCAGCGCCCTGCAGGAGGCGAAAAACTCCGTCCGCTACTGCAAGGTCTGCCAGAACCTCACGGACTCCGACGTGTGCGCGATCTGCTCCAACCCCCGGCGGGACGACCGCACCATCTGCGTCGTGGCCGACCCGAAGGCCGTCGCCGCCATCGAGCGGTCCCACGAGTACAACGGCGTCTACCACGTGCTCCACGGCGTCATCTCGCCGCTGAGCCACATCGGGCCGGACGATATCCGCATCAAGGAGCTCATCGCCCGCGTAACGGAGCACGACGTGGACGAAGTCATCATGGCCACAAATCCCGACACGGAAGGCGAGACGACGGCGCGGTACATCGCCCGCCTTCTCCAGCCGTTTAACGTGCGCGTCACGCGCCTCGCGTACGGCATCCCCGTCGGCATGAGCCTTGAGTACGCCGACGACCTGACCCTCATTCGCGCTTTGGAAGGCCGCCAGGCCTTTTAGGGCGCGCCCTTTTTGCGCGGCGCGGGCCTGGATAGGCACGCCGTGGCGCGGCGCGGGCGGTACTTACCGCAACGCCTCACGTAGCTGGCGCGCCCATTTATGCGCGGGGATTGCCTCTTTCAAAAATTGGCGGAAGCGCCCTTTTGCGTGCCGCGGGCCGGACAAGCGCCCTTTTGCGCGCCGCAGTATGGACAAGCGCCCCTGTGCGTGCCCGCCGGAGCGCGTACTTGCGCTACTGCGCGCGCGGCGGTGCGCGTGTTTGTGTCCCTGAGCGCGCGGAAAGACTTTTGCATGAAAAGCGCGCCCTTTTGCGTGCCGCTGAGCTGGAAAAGCACCCTTTTGCGCGCCGCAGTATGGACAAGCGCCCCTGTGCGTGCCCGCCGGAGCGCGTACTTGCGCTACTGCGCGCGCGTCGGTGCGCGTGTTTGTGCCCCTGCGCGCGCGGAAAGACTTTTGCATGAAAAGCGCACTTTTTCGCGCCGCGGGCCGGACAAGCGCCCCTGTGCGCCCCCTGCGGAGCCGCGCACCCCTGCGAGGCCGCGTGCGTCCATGAGCGCGCGGAGAGACTTTTGCATGAAAACAAAGCGCGCTATTGCGCGCCGCGGGTTTTGGCGAGCACCCTCTTTTTACGCCCGGCGAGCGCGAATTTGCGGGAAAAATGCCCCAAAACGCGCCGAAATGCCCGCCGGAGATGCGCCGGTGTTTGACAAAGCGGGTTTTTGCATATTATAATTATAAAAATGGTTCAATTTGGATATATTGTTCGTGTCCCCCAAACTATGTGTACGCGCGCAGCAAGACGGGCTCGTGGGGCGTTTGGGCAGGCTTTGTGCGCTGCCTTGTTTTTTGCCTAGACTTGGGATTTCGGCATTAAGGTACGGTCGTACTTTTTTATACCAGGAAAAACTGAACCAAAGCCGTCTTGAGAGGGCTTTTGCCCGGCGAAACAGGGCCGGGGCGCGCCCTTTTGGTGACGGCCGTGCTCGTCATGCCCGCACTCGATACATAACGCTAATTTTGACTTAAGGAGTATTATTATTGCATGTCAGAAAAACTGAAAATCATTTCACTCGGTGGGCTGAACGAAATCGGCAAGAACATCACCGCTTACGAGTTTAACGGAGATATTCTCGTCGTCGATTGCGGCCTCGGTTTCCCGGACGACGATATGTACGGCGTCGACATCGTCATCCCCGACTTCACCTATCTCGTCAAGAACCAGTCCCGCGTCCGCGCCCTGCTCGTCACGCACGGGCACGAAGACCACATCGGCGCCATTCCCTACCTGCTCCGGCAGATAAACGTCCCCATCTACGCGACGGCTCTGACGGCCGGCCTCATCAACGTCAAGCTCGCGGAGCACGGCCTGATGGACACGGCCAACATCACCGTCGTCACCCCCGGCCAAACCGTCAAGGCCGGCGTGTTCAAGATTGAGTTTATTCACGTCAACCACTCTATCCCCGGCGCCGTCGCCCTCGCCATCAAGACGCCGGTGGGCATGGTCGTCCACACGGGCGACTTTAAGATTGACACCACCCCCATCTCCGGCACCATGGCGGACCTCACCCGCTTCGGCGAGCTGGGGCGGCGGGGCGTCCTGGCGCTCCTTTCCGACTCGACGAACGTCGAGCGGTCCGGCTATTCCGTCTCGGAGAGCAAGGTCGGCGAGCGGCTCGACGAGCTGTTTGCCGGCTGCGCGTCGCGCATCCTCGTCACGACGTTCGCCTCGAACGTCCACCGCATCCAGCAGGTCATCAACTGCGCCGCGAAGCACGGCCGCAAAGTGGCCGTGACGGGCCGCAGCATGGAGAACATCATGCGCGTCTCCTCGGAGCTGGGGTTCATGAACGTGCCGAAGGGCACCCTCGTGGAGGTCAACCAGATCAAGGGCCTGCCGCCGGAGAAAGTCGTCATCATCACGACGGGCAGCCAGGGCGAGGCCATGAGCGCCCTGTACCGCATGGCGTTTTCCGACCACCGGCAGGTGGAAATCAAGCCCGGCGACCGCGTGATCATCTCCGCGTCGGCCATCCCCGGCAACGAGAAGACGATCAGCCGCGTCGTCGACGAGCTCTTCCGCCGCGGCGCCGAGGTGTTTTACGACAGGTCCGACGACCTGCACGTCTCCGGCCACGCCTATCAGGAAGAGCTGAAGATGATTATGGCCCTCACCCGCCCGAAGTTCTTCATCCCGCTCCACGGCGAGTACCGCCACCTCGTCACGCACGCCAGGCTCGCCCAGCAGATGGGCATCGAGCCGAAGAACATCGTCGTGACGGACATTGGGCAGGTCCTGGAGCTGACCAGCCGCAGCATCAAGAAAACCGGCACCGTCCCGGCGGGCAAGGTGTTCGTCGACGGCACGGGCGTCGGGGACGTTGGCGCCGTGGTGCTGCGGGACCGCAAGCACCTCGCGCAGGACGGCATGATCGTCGTCATCGTCAACGTCTCCAGCAGCGACGGCAGCCTCATCAGCGGGCCGGACATCATCACGCGCGGGTTTATCTACGTCAAGGAGTCGGAAGACATCATGCGCGAGCTCAAGGACGTCGTCCTCGGGGTCATCAACGACTTCGCCGTGAGCGGCACAAGCGACTTTGCCGCCCTCAAGGGCGCCATCAAGGGCGACCTGTCCAACTACCTCTATAAGAAGACGAAACGCAACCCGATGATCCTGCCGGTGATAACGCAGATATGAACATCCAGATTTTCGGAAAATCAAAGTGCTTCGACACGAAAAAGGCCGAGCGGTACTTTAAGGAGCGCCGCATTAAGTTCCAGAGCGTCGACCTGCCCCGCTTCGGGATGAGCCGCGGGGAGCTGACGAGCGTCATTTCCGCCGTCGGCCTCGACGCGCTCGTCGACGAAAAAGCGCCGGGTGCGGAGCTGGTTAAGTACCTCGCCACAAGCGAGGCGAAAATCGAAAAGCTCCTCGAGGAGCCGTCCCTTATCAAAACGCCCGTCGTGCGCAACGGGCGGCAGGCCACCGTCGGCTACCGCCCGGACGTCTGGAAAACGTGGGAATAAAAGACGCCGCAGGCTCCGCGCCTGCGGCGCTTTTTCGCGCCGCCCAAGGCCTTCCCTCCCCCGCCTCGCACGGCGCAGGCGTGAATATGTATGCCAAAATGGGCGCTTCACGGCGGGTTTCATGCATAATATTCATTTTATGATGAATATTCATTCATCATTCTACACAAATTTGGCCGGAGAAAACAGTCAAAATTTAACGCAGATAGCCCTTGTTGCGCGGGGGGCTTTATGTTACAATCAACGGAAAGCATTCCACAAGGAGGGGCGCGCATGCCAAAAGCGTATCTGATACTCGAAAACGGCACCGTTTTTGAAGGCGATGCGTTCGGGTACGACGGCGAGGCGGTCGGCGAGCTTGTTTTCAGCACCGGTATGACGGGCTATCTGGAAACGCTGACCGACCCGAGCTATTTCGGGCAGATTGTGATTCAGACATTTCCGCTGATCGGGAATTACGGCGTGATTCCCGCCGACTTTGAAAGCGGCGGCTTTCACCTTAAAGGGTATATTGTTCGGCAATGGTGTCAGGAGCCTTCCAATTTCCGCAGCGAAGGCGATCTTGACACTTTTTTGCGCCTGCACAAAATCCCCGGCCTGTGCAACATCGACACGCGGGCCCTCACGCGCATCGTCCGCGAAAGCGGCGAGATGAACGCGGTCATCTCCAAAAAGCCGTACCTGACCGGCGAGGAAATGGCGGCCCTCAAGGCCTACGCCATCGAGCGCGCCGTGGAGAGCATGACCACGAAGGCGCGCTATGAGATCGGGCCGGAGAGCGCGCGGTACCGCGTCGTCCTCTGGGACTTCGGCGCGAAAAAGAGCATCGCGGAGGAGCTTGCCGCCCGCGGCTGCCGCGTGACGGTCCTGCCCGCAACGGCGGCGGCGGAGGAGATTATCGCCCTAAAGCCCGACGGCATCATGCTCTCAAACGGCCCGGGCGACCCCGCCAAAAACACGGGCATCATCAAAGAGCTCAAAAAGCTCTGCGAATACAAAATCCCCACCTTCGGCATCTGCATGGGGCACCAGCTCCTCGCCCTCAGCCAGGGCGCCAGGACAAAGAAAATGCACTACGGCCACCGCGGCGCCAATCAGCCCGCCCTCGAGACGGCGACGGGGCGCGTGTTCATCACGAGCCAGAACCACGGCTACGCCGTCGTCACCGAGACGCTGCCCGAGACCGCCGAGGTCAGCTTCGTCAACGCCAACGACAACACCTGCGAGGGCATCACCTACAAGAACATGCCGGCGTTTTCCGTCCAGTTCCACCCGGAAGCGTGCGCCGGCCCGCTCGACACGCGCTGGCTCTTTGACAAGTTCATTTCCATGATGGAGGAGGCCCCTAGACATGCCGCTCAATAAGGACATCAAAAAGGTCATGGTCATCGGCTCCGGCCCCATCGTTATCGGGCAGGCGGCGGAGTTCGACTACGCCGGCACGCAGGCCTGCCGCGCCCTGAAGGAGGACGGCATCGAAGTCGTGCTCGTCAACTCCAACCCCGCCACCATCATGACGGACAGCCACATGGCCGACAGGATCTACATAGAGCCGCTGACCCTGCCCGTCGTGGAGCGCATCATCGAAAAGGAAAAGCCGGACAGTTTGCTCTCCACCCTCGGCGGGCAGACGGGCCTGACCCTCTCCATGCAGCTGGCGCGCAGCGGCTTTCTGGAAAAGCACGGCGTGCGCCTGCTCGGCGCAAAGCCCGAGACCATCGACAAGGCGGAAGACCGCCAGCTCTTCAAGGAGACGATGATGGCAATCGGCCAGCCCGTCATCCCCTCGAAGGTCGTCACGACCCTTGAGGACGCAAAGGCCTTCGCGGAGGAGATTGGCTTTCCGCTCATCATCCGCCCGGCGTTTACCCTCGGCGGGACGGGCGGCGGCATCGCGCATGACATGGAGGAGCTTATCGAGATTGCGGGCAACGGGCTGCGCCTGTCGCCGATTCACCAGATTCTCGTGGAGCAGTCCGTCGCGGGCTGGAAGGAAATCGAGTTTGAGGTCATGCGCGACGCGCTCGACAACGTCATCACCGTCTGCTCGATGGAAAACCTCGACCCCGTGGGCGTCCACACGGGAGACAGCATCGTCGTCGCCCCGGCGGTGACGCTTTCGGACAAGGAGTACCAGATGCTCCGCAAGGCGGCCATCGACATTATCCGCGCCCTCAAGGTCGAAGGCGGCTGCAACGTCCAGTTCGCCCTGAGCCCCACGAGCTTCGACTACTACGTCATCGAGGTCAACCCCCGCGTGTCCCGCTCCTCGGCGCTCGCCTCGAAGGCGACGGGCTACCCCATCGCCAAGGTGGCCACGAAAATTGCCGTGGGGTATACGCTGAGCGAGATCAAAAACGCCGTCACGGGCAAGACGAGCGCCTGCTTTGAGCCGGCCATCGACTACATCGTCGTCAAGTTCCCGAAGTGGCCCTTCGACAAGTTCGTCTACGCCCAGCGCACCCTCGGCACCCAGATGAAGGCCACGGGCGAAGTCATGGCCATCGGCGCCACCTTTGAGGAGGCGCTTATGAAGGCCATCCGCGGCGCTGAAATCGGGCACGACAGCCTCATCGACAAAACCTGCGCCGGGCAGGACACGGAGACCATCCGCCGCCGCCTGCACGACGTCACCGACGAGCGCATCTTCGTCGTGGCCGAGGCGCTGCGCCGCGGCATCTGCGCCTGCGAGATAAACGAGATTACGAAAATCGACACGTGGTTTATCGAGAAGATTCACAACCTCGTGAAAATGGAGCAGCGGCTGCGCCTCGGGTTTGACGACGAGACGTACATGAAGGCCAAGCGCATGGGCTTCCCGGACGCCGTCATCGAGCGCCTGTCCGGCCAGAAGGTCACAAAGCCGGCCCGCGCCGTGTTTAAGATGGTCGACACCTGCGCCGCCGAATTTTCCGCCGAGACGCCCTACTTCTACTCCACCTACGACAGCGAAAACGAAGCGGCGGAGTTTATCGCCGCGAAAAACAGCCCGAAGAAAACCGTCATCGTCTTCGGCTCCGGCCCCATCCGCATCGGGCAGGGCATCGAGTTTGACTACGCGTCCGTCCACTGCGTCTGGTCGCTGAAAAAGGCCGGGTACGAGGTTGTCATCGTCAACAACAACCCCGAGACCGTCTCCACCGACTTCGACACGGCCGACCGCCTCTACTTCGAGCCGCTGACCCCCGAGGACGTGTGGAACATCATCGAGACCGAAAAGCCGTACGGCTGCGTCGTCGCCTTCGGCGGGCAGACGGCCATCAAGCTCACCTCCTTCCTCGACAAAAAGGGCGTGCGCATCCTCGGCACGCCGGCCGACAGCATCGACGCCGCGGAAGACCGCGGCCGGTTCGACGCGCTCCTCGAACAGCTCCACATCGCCCGCCCGAAAGGCGCCACCGTCATGACGGAGGAGGAGGCCCTGCGCGCCGCGGCGGAGCTGGGATACCCCGTTCTGCTGCGCCCGAGCTACGTCCTCGGCGGGCAGAACATGATCATCGCCTTCTCGGAAGAGGACGTCCGGGAGTACATGGCCATCATCCTCGCCCAGAACATCGAAAACCCCGTCCTCATCGACAAGTACCTCATGGGCACGGAGCTTGAGGTGGACGCGATCTGCGACGGCGAGGACATCCTCGTCCCCGGCATTATGGAGCACGTCGAGCGCGCCGGCATCCACTCCGGCGACTCCATCGCCGTCTACCCCGCGTGGAACATCGACGACGACATGCGCGAGCGCATCATCGACTGCACGCGCCGCCTCGCGCTGGCGCTCAAGACGGTGGGCCTCATCAACATCCAGTACCTCACGGTGGACGGCAAGCTCTACGTCATCGAGGTCAACCCCCGCTCGTCCCGCACCGTCCCCTACATCAGCAAGGTGACGGGCGTGCCGATGGTGGACCTGGCCACGCGGTGCATGCTGGGCGAAAAGCTCGCCGACATGGGCTACGGCACGGGGCTTTACAAGAAGTCGCCGTATGTGGCCGTCAAGGTCCCCGTCTTCTCCTTCGAGAAGCTCAGCAACGTGGACACCATGCTCGGCCCCGAGATGAAGTCGACGGGCGAAGTCCTCGGCATCGCCACGACGCGCGAGGAGGCCCTCTACAAGGGGCTGCGCGCGGCGGGCTACCATCTCAACAAGTCCGGCGGCGTGTTCGTCACGGTGCGCGACCGCGACAAGGCGGAAATCCTCCACGTCGTGCGGAAATTCGCCGACCTCGGCTTTACCATCTACGCCACGGAAGGCACCGCCGCGGCCTGTCGCCGCGTCGGCATCGACGCCATCACCGTCGGCAAAATCCACGACAGCGAAAACAACGGCCTGAAGCTCATCGAAAGCGGCAAGGTCAACTACGTCATCTCCACCTCCACCCGCGGCCGCATCCCCACGCGCGACAGCGTGAAAATCCGCCGCAAGGCCGTCGAGCGCTCCATCCCGTGCCTGACGTCCATCGACACGGCGGGCGCCGTGGCCGACTGCCTCAAGAGCAAGTATTCGCAGGAGACCATCGAGCTGGTGGACATCAACAACATGCGCCGGCACCGCATCGAGCTGCCCTTCACCAAGATGCAGACGTGCGGCAACGACTACATTTACTTCAACTGCCTTGAGACGACCATCGACGCGCCGGAGAGCCTGTCCATCCGCCTGTCGGACCGCCACCTCGGCATCGGCGGCGACGGCGTGGTGCTGATATGCCCCTCCAGGATTGCCGACGCCTCCGTGCGCCTTTACAACATGGACGGCACCTTCGGCGGCATCGGGGGCAACGCCCTGCGCTGCGTGGGCAAGTACCTGTACGACAACGGCATCGTGCCGAGAAGGACCATGACCATCGAGGCCGGCGGCAAGGTCACCACCCTGCACGTCTACACCACCGGCGGGCGCGTCTCCACCGTCACCTGCGATATGGGCATGCCGGAGCTGCACCCGGCGAAAATCCCCTCGCTGTTTGACGGCGAGCGCGTCATCGACCGGCCGATGCAGGTGGGCGGCCGGGAATACCGCGTGACGTGCCTGTCCATGGGCAACCCGCACTGCGTGGTGTTCCTGCCGAACATCCACGCCCTCGACCTTGAGGAAATCGGCCCGCAGTTTGAGCACCACCCCCTCTTCCCCGAACGGGTGAACACGGAGTTCGTGCTCGTGATGGACGACCACACCCTGTCCATGCGCGTGTGGGAGCGCGGCAACGGCGAGACGCAATCAAGCGGGACGGGCGCGTGCGCCGCAGCCGTCGCCGCCGTCCTGGGTGGCTACTGTAAAAAGGACACGGACATCACCGTCAAGCTCCTCGGCGGCGACCTGAAAATCCGCTACAGCGACAGCGGCGTGTTCATGACGGGCGACGCCATCAAGTGCTTCGACGGCGTGGTGGAAATCTAACCCGCGCGAAAGCTAAACCCCGGGTTTGCCCGGGGTTTTTCTCTGAGCGGCGTT
>Ga0134094_1001769_pt1 | contig 19865 bp, 10 predicted proteins | sample 5_1taG_FD_94458 | JGI IMG/M metagenome (GOLD analysis project Ga0134094, IMG submission 94458) | Switchgrass degrading microbial communities from high solid loading bioreactors in New Hampshire, USA - 5_19_20_110_A1 metaG | ecosystem: Engineered > Bioreactor > Semi-continuous > Anaerobic >... | reverse complement strand
CCTTTGGTAGTGAAATGCCCATTGTATTGGCATAGTTCTGCATTATAACCGCCATCTGTTCACGGGTGATGGGCTCATCGGGAGCGAACATTCCGTTGCCTATGCCTTTAACGATACCGTTTAGCCTTGCCCATTCTATATACCACATGTAATAAGTGTCATTTTTCACATCCGAGAAACTGCTCGATTTATATTCGCTCACATCGGCCCTTGCCAGCCTTCCCAGTACTGTAACAAACATTCCTCTGGTCATCGCAATGCCTGGGCTGAATGTAGCCTTGGACGTACCATTGAATAAGCCACGGCTTACAACAAACTCAATATCATTTTTTGCCCAGCTGCCTTCAATGTCCGTAAAAGCAGACGCAGCACCGTTATACCCCACACCGTATAACGAGAAGTGGTTTGTCCTGAAGCGCAGCACCTGCTCCCCGCTGTCATATACCGAATCGGTAATCCAGTGCACATTTTGGTTTTCGTCAATGTAAACCGCGCATACATTCACTGCCTTCTCATTTTCTCCCAGTGTGTACGGGATGGTTACCCATACATTTCGGTCTCCGAAATTCCGCACCTGTGAGTTGCTGCCATAGTTCACCCTAATGTCAAATACCGGGCGATCGCCTATCGCAGTCCTGGCCTCTTCGTTCAGCCGGCTGTTGTCTTGCTGTGTTGCAGTTATATTTGCATCAGCATTGGCCTGCCTGTTTATTTCCTTGACTGTTTCGATGTCCATGCTTAATCTGATATCGGGATTATCAACCACAATGACCGTTGTGGTGATATTATTTGCAATAATTGCTTCCTGCACTTCCTTCGGCAGATTGACATTTACTGCACCCGTAACTTTTCCTCCTGTTTCTATTGCCAGTACAAGGATAATGCCATTTTGCCCGTAACCGTTTTTCTCTGCTTCGGCCTGTGCCTTATTAATGGCGTTAATTACCATTTGACGGGTTACTTCTGCTGTAACGTTATTATTGCCGTCCACCGTAACAGGAACTTTTATTTCAGCCTGTGTCTCAGAGTCAGGATTATCGGCGGCAGGAGGTATAATGATGACAGTGCTGCCACTACCCGATGAACTGCTGCCTTGGCTGCCTTTTCCGCCACCACTGCTTCCTCCGGTGTAACTGAAAGTTGCCTCAATGGTGTGATTCCCTGTTACATTACTGAAGGTATAGCTTGTAATTCTGCCTTGACTTACGCCATCCACCTTCACATCGTAAATGGAATAGTTGCCGTATGGTGTAATGGTAAAGGTCTGACTTGCCCCTTCATTTACCACCACTCTGCCGCTGGGTGAAATGCTTCCGCCTGCACCTGCAGTTGCAGCGATGGTATATGTAGTGGCTTCTGAGTAAACTCTGACATCAACATTTTCAATTCTAATCACACTGCCTGGTAATGTTGCCGGTGATGTCAGCTGCTGTGCAAGAGGTGCAACCTTTCCTCCCGCCATACTGCCCTTAGTTGCTATGCTGATAGTGGTGACAGGCATCAACACTGCCTGTACTGTTGCAGTACCTTCGGACATTGCATATAAGGTGCCATCCGCAGCTACTTGTACTACATCTCGATTGGAAGAAATGTATTCAACAACTGTTTCATCCCTCAGCGCTGCTTTTTCGCCTTGGACTCCTCCAGCCGCCTTTTTGTAGGAAATATTATGTTCTATCCTTCCGGTGGTTCCTTTTTGAATAGAAATATTCTTTTCACTGACACTAAAGCCTGCTACTTCGTTCATAACTTCAACAGCCCTTGACGGAGCGCTTCTGACAACAGTAATTTCGTCCTTGACAACTCCGGCACCAACTTTAACCTGGGCTATTTCCCTGATTCCTTCGAATGGCTGCCCATCCCCGGATGCCGTTTCAGTGAAACATGAGCCCGGGATTTCCAGTTCTGTTGAGAAATACGAACTTTCTCCCTGTTTCAGTGCAACAGGCACAACATCAATGGTGTTCTCAGCACCATACTTATCTGCGATGCTGATTTCAACATTCAAAGTATCATCCTTATTTCCGGCATTGGTTATAATTCCGTCCAGTATGATTTTACCGATACCGGTGAATTCATACCTTAAATCTGAAATCTCGGGAACTGCTTCAAAAGTAAATGGCTTCTGAGCTTCAATACTTTGATCGAATCCGTCACTGTCAACATATCTGAGTACGGTTTTAATGCTGACATCACCATTGTTTTCGGGCATTTCGAATGATATTTGAGGATTAAACTGATCTCCGCCCACAAGCGCAGACTTGCCTGCATCAGAAGCTCCGCTGTCCATATAATTTGATAAATTATATTTCGTATCAATTAAAGTTTCCACTCGGTCTGCAACCTGATAGAACTCCACTCTGGCATTATAAACTGCATCGATACCGGTATTCTTTACAAATGCGCTTACCGTTACATTTTGTCCTGCCTTTGGCTTTTCATTTCCAAACTTAATTGAGCTGTCATCGAACTCAACCCCCGAAGCAGGCCTGAAAGTAAGCAATCCAAGTTTTCTGTCTTCCAGATCGGGCTTGAAAACTTTACCGGTACCTCCTGCGCCATTTATATTTTCAAGAGTTTGAATATACTTGATAAATGCAATTTTTAAACCGGCATTTCCTTCTAATGCGGTAACACCCAGTTCATCATAATTTGCACCCTGTTCGGAAGTGATTTGAATTGGTTTGCTCCATCCAGCTTTACCCGTAGATACATAGTTTTGCCCTATTATCGGATCTCCTGCTTTTGCCCCGCCTATAAAGCCATTTACATCAGGAGTTTTTGTGTAATCAATTTTCTGGTACACTCCATCCACATAAACTCCTGCAGGATAGTATCCTTTGCCCTTCGGATATACATATTGACACTTCACTACAGATTTATTTATCTTAACTTCAAATTCCTCTTCACCATACTCGTTAATGTAATCCAGCTGAACTCTTTCAATCATGGTTTGAGGTTCCCAGCGTGCAATGAATATCTGCTTTTCTCTGGCCTGGTTTTCAGGGTCAGAAGCTCTGCCGGCGTCCCCGGTATCTTTTAATACTGTCTGATTCTCAGTCCAAACCAGATATATATCCCCATCATCGCTGGCAACAACATCATAGCTTGTAATTGCTCTGTCCTGAGTTGCTTCATTATCCTCGGAAGGATTAGGATTTATATCCTTATCTACAGCAAGCATAATCTCTCCCCACTTGCCTGTAGAAGCTTCCTTGCCCTCCATTTGAGACGAGCCTTCCAATTCCAGGTAGTTATCGTTGTTCCTGTCGATAATATAAACTTCAAATCCGTAACCCAGGTTTACTTTCTTCAAGCCATACTTAACAAGCCCGGAAATATCCATATATGCTATACTTCCATTTCTGTTCCAGAACAGGTAGGTGATTCCGTTGGAGCGTACGAACTTAGGCTGGGAATCCTTAACATAATATTCCGGACTGTCTACCCCATTAATTCTTACTTTGTCGGTAGTCAGCCTTATAGGGTGGCTAAAGGAATTCTCGGAAAAATTGTATATCTGCATATAGATTTCCTGGTCATTGTCTGTTTTAAGGTTCCAATCTTCATCTGTACTGTAAGCAAACAACGCCAATCCATTGTAAGATATAACCGCAGTATCCACAACACGTGGATCAAGTGGTGACCTACGCATCACAGCCTCTTGAGTTACTGTTATCTCAGGAGGAGATGAGATGCTATTTCCGTCATAGTCGGTTGAGTTCCTTCCATCGGTAATAGTCCTGATTTCTGTTATATCTATCATTTGGCTCACATCAAGGAATCTCTGTCCATACCAGTCTTTCTTATATTGCTCAAAAGTATAATCCAGCGGAAGCAGGCCGTTGTCAATCTGAAATTGTATATTATTATTAAATGTATCTTTTTCTGCTGGTGTGTAGTCGTTGCCACCATTCCATACCCAATTTCCTGACGCATCTTTTCTGGCAAACCTGTATGTTATTAGTGAGAAAGCATTAACTATATCTCCAATTACAAGCTGTGCATCTTCATTACTTATCTGGCTTCCCGATTCATCTATTGAACCTTCTTCAATTTCGGCGCCATTTACTCCGTCGTAGTAATCAGATTTTATATAATAGAGCAATATAGTTTCACTTTCGGGGTCATAGGCTGCCTTTGGTGAAGTATCTCCGCAATAGTCTCCCAGCATAATTCTCTGACCAAATTTGTTTATTTCGGTTCTGCCACTGGTATGAGTAATTTTCATCGGCTCGCCCATTCCTTTTTCTACACTGTAGAATGCAGCGCTTATATCCATATGTGTAAGAACGTCAATTTCTTTATCGTTTACGGTAAATTCCCTGCTGGCATCCGACCATGTAATAAGTACTTCCCCGTTGCCCAAATCAAGTACATCGGGTGCTTCATCGAGAGTACCGTCATCATCAATCAATCTGGGCACTGACGCAGAACCATCGGCAGCTATAATCGAGTAATATACCGCAGTTCTGTTTTCGTCGGATCTATTAGGTACATCGTCAACAAATACCCACAGTATTTCACCATTAGGCAGGTTTACAAGTTTATTTGAAGGATATGGATATGCCCCGTTTTCACGTACAGCACGTTCACTTACACTTCCAAAGCCATTGCTGTCCGCCATAAGGGCTCTGAATAATCTTGGACTCTCATCACTTATCCATTCGCTTCTGTTGTAAGCATAATCTCTCGTAAGCTGGTCAAAACCCGACAGAGGTTCGTAAAGCTTGCTTCGTGAAGCCCTCAGCGCTTTTTCAGCTGTGACACCCCAGGTTTTTGAGATTATGGTCCATTCTTTTGAGAAAATGAAAAATCTCACTCCGAAAGCCGCCGTAAATGATGCTGAAATACTGGCACTTAAGTTAACTAAGGTAAATGCGAAATTTACTTCTGCCGTTCCTGTAAGATACATTTTTAATAATGATACTCCTACCCCCAGTTCAACACCTACTCCTACATTTGATGCTATTTCCACTTCTCCGGTGACTTTTCCTTTCCAGCTGGTTCTTGCATCCAACAGCGGAGGATCGTCCTCATCCTTAGGTACCAAAGACCCGCTGATTCCAATACCTATTGAAAAACTGAAGGATGCGTATACAGGAATACCAATTGGAGTTATATATGTTAAAGTAACACCCATACCTACTTCAGCATCCGCTCCTATGGCAAGCTGGTTGAAGTATACGTTTCCGTCATCCGCTGCTTCAAAAACCAGAACAATACCCACGCTGAATGATACATCAGGGGCATCTTTGTTTACCTTTGTCTTTGAACTGTTTACCGCATCAGCCCATCCGTCCGCCACATCACTGTCAAAACCAACGGATATTGTAAACAGGTTCTTCTCGGTTTCATCTATTTTCTCCACGTCAGAAGCAGCGCTTTTCATAACGTAGCCGCTACTTCCTTTCAAAGCACTTATATTGGCCCTGTCAAGGTCGGTAATCGGTTTTGCTTTATCTGCAGTTGTGTCCAGCAAGTCCAGCTTACCCATCATTGAACCAAACAGGGGCACAGTTTCAATAGGAGTGCTGTCATTGTTCATACCAAAATATATTTTTATCTTCTCGGGGTTCTGGACTACCCGTATACCTGTAGCAATTACCTTAACTGCTCCAGTGGAATAAATTTTTTATAATAAGCCAGGACCATACCCAGGCTGGCAGCGCCGCATTCCACATTCTCCATTTGTAAAATAACAGGCACTTTTTTAACACTATTCCGGTTAATCAGCATATTCCACTTCCAATACATTTTTTCATAATCAGCTTACCTGGAACCCAGCAACAGCTCTATAGGGCGTTTGTCTTCCAAAACAATTAAAACATTGCAAATAGTACTGATATCTATGCTTAAGTCACGTCCCTTTTTGTTTGACCACTGAAAATTGTTGCTGGAATGGGGATCTATTCCTATTGCAATTCTGACCTCAACGCACCCTTCTTCATCCAGCAGGTTTTTCTGATGCTCCCAGTCTCCAAACGTCTTTTTAAGCATGCCCTCGGTAACAGGCACCCGGCCTACCTTTGTAATATGCCCCTTCATGTATCCAAATTCTTCTCTTGGGGCATATGTCGGAGAAATCTGGGCTTCCATGCCCACTTTTATGCTTTGGGCTATGGTTAAAGGAACGTATGCAATTATTTCTCTGTCGTTTGTATATTTATCTTCATTTATAATTGTGGTAATTTTATCCCCGTTTGATATTGTCTGGTTTATTGATACAATACTCTGAACTGTTCCCGATACTGTCGATTTTATTACAGAGTTTAATTCATATTCTGCCACCAGGTCTTCCAACGCGGCTTCCAGTTCCTTTTGGTCTGCATTGAGCCCGTTACCCGAAGCAACTTGTCCAATTTCATTCCTGAGCTCTTCTATCTCGGCTATAATCCCATAGTCAGGTATTATAGCAATTATCTGCCCTTCATCCACGTAGTCCCCTTCTTTTGCCAGCACGCTTGTCACTGTACCTGATGAACGGGAGTATATATCTGTAACACCTGACTGGGGGAATATAATTCCTTTAACTTTTATACCGTCGGATATATTTCCTCCAAACAGCCATACGGACACCGTAATTATTACAAGCAGCATGCCTGCCAGTAAAATCCACGCAGGTGCCCGAATTACTTTTGTAAATTGATCCAGCTGTTCCGGGGAAGATATTGCATTAATAGCCTCTTCCCTGTAATGCACTTTACTTTTTTCCATATAAAAACTGCCATGAAATCTCCGGGATAACCTTCCTGAGATTTTAACTCCTTATAATACTTTTTTATTATTCAAGATTAACAAGCCTGCCATCTTTAACTATTGAATAAACAGGATTCTCATTTGTTAAGATCCCGCTTTCGTTAAACATTATTTTTCCTGTAATCCCCTGATATCCTGTTTTTAAATGCAGTCCTTCGGCTATTTTTTTAGGTGAATTGCTGCCTGCCTGAACTGCGGTATCCAATACCATACGCACCGAGTCGTATGCATGGGCTGCCCACCATGTAGGTTCGGAGCCATATATATCTTTATATCTGGCATTGAATTCATCCAGCTCTTTTGACTGGCTTACCGGCACCAATCGGGGAATAATAATGCCTTCAACATAATCCTTATATTCCATAAGCTTTTCCTCTGCATCAAAGGAAAAATCCCCATATATCATCATACTGTCCGACTTTTTACGAATTCTCTCTGCCAGCATGAAGGCATCTGCAATGGCCTCCTGGCTTATCATTACGCAGTTTATTCCTATAGCCTCCCATCTTTTGTATATGTTATCAAAGTCCTTTTGTGATCCGATTTCCGAAACATCATCCAGCACTTTTAAACCATTTTCCAGTGCACGTTTACCAAAAGCCATCCCCATATTATTCTCATACTCGGTATCACTGTGATATATGGCAATACTGCCTGCACCCGCTTTGGCAGCATGATCTGCCATAGATGCGCCCATTTCCGTTTCCCCGAACGTGTTTCTGAAAACATACTTATATTTCTTATTTACTATTGATTTATCCATCATTCCGTTGGCTGCAATCAGTATCTTTTTTGAATCCTCAAAGAATGACGCGGACGCATCCAGTATATTAAAGCTATGGGATCCAATTACTGCAGTTATTTTGGGATCTGAGGAAAGTTGCTTGGCTATGATAACACCCTTTTCAAAATCATACTCGTCATCATATATTTTATAACCTGCACTGAACCCGTTTCCTGAATACTGCCGGTTGAAGTCATTTACAGCCATCTCAACCCCGTTTAAAAAACTTGGATCATAATCATATACCTGCTTAGAACCCATTACAGCAATATTCAGCTGCATATCTCCTGACAGTTCCTTATCAGCACTGTTGCAGCCTGAAATTTGAATCATCAACAGGAGGAATGCTATAGTAACAAGCCTGTTTATCCCTGTTTTGAATCCTGCAAAATAACAATGCTTTATTTCGCACACCTCCTATAACCGGTATCTTTCAACAGCACTTTGGATTATCTCACCTATTATTTGGGAATAAGTTTTCCCGATATGTTTTGCACATGTTTCATATGGCCCGTTTTGCGTAAGACCCGGCCTTGGGTTAATCTCCAAAAAGTATGCGACCCCATTTTTATCAATTTTAAAGTCTGCTCTGCTGAAATCGTAACAATTTAAATGCTTATGGAGTTTTAACGATGCTGATGTCAATTCATTTTTCAGCTCTTCATCACATACGAAAACTTCATCCAAAATCGGTTCGAAACATTTATGATGAAGTGTAAATACATCTATGTCCGAACCATCCGCATGTTTACAGATGCCTACTTCCAAAGCATAGGCCTTGTCACCTGTACCAACCACAGGCACATACACCTCTTTGCCTTCAATATATTCTTCACAAAGAACCTCCTGATGGTATGTGTCCATATTCCAGCGTACCTTTTCCACCATTTCATTCAAATTATTTGCAACAAATACACCCATACTGTACCCTTCACAGTTTGGCTTTACAATCAAAGGAAAATCCAGCCCTTTGCTAACCATTTCAACTGTTAAAAACCCATCAAGTTTTTCCTGCCCGCAGGGTACATATATACATTTTGGTGTTTTTATGTCTAAGAACTCGGCTATCAGTTTAGTATGAAACTTGTTCTGTGATATCCCCATCGCATAGGCATCACTTCCGACATAAGGAATCTTATTCAGCTCCAGCAATGCAGGTACCAGAGCCTCCCTGTTTCTGGAACTTATCCCTTCGTCCTCCACGAACACCAAATCACAGTCAAACTGCTTGTCCAGTATCAATTTGTTCAGCTTATACATATTGCCAATCAGAACCACTTCATGGCCACATTCCTTTATTGCATTCGCCAGGTAACCAATCTCATCCGGGTGGCAAAAATCAGCGTATATCTCGCTTGTACTTTCTATGTTATAATCTTCGCGCAAGTCAAAAGCTAACCCAATTTTCATATGTCTCTCTCCCCTATTTTGCATTTAATAAGATTATTCTTAAGGCCTCTTAATATAAGGGTTTCTCCGTCATCACCAACTATGTTGCTTCTCTCTGCAACTATCTTTCCACCATCTTCTCCTGCAACATCTATTATGAAGTGAGGTATGGCATAGCCTGAAATTCTCCCCCTAAGCTCTGAAATAATTTCAACACCTTCAGTATAAGGTGTAATGAAGTGCTCAACTCCCTTTACATAATCGCATTGATACAGATAATATGGTCTTACCCTTATTCTTATTAACTCTGAGAACAGCTTTTCCATAGTATTTAAATCATTGTTAATTCCGTTCAGCAACACCGTTTGATTGCCAACAGGGATACCCCTGGACAGCAGTATGTTGCATGCCTGTGCAGCCTCGGGTGTAATCTCCCGGGGATGATTAAACTGGGTATTTATCCATATAGGATGGTATTTCATAAGCATATCTGCCAGTTTCTCAGTAATACGCATGGGGCATGTGACTATTGCCCTGGTACCGATTCTGATTGTCTGTACATGATCTATTTTTCTAAACTCAGATATGTATTTCTCCAGTTTTTCATCTGTTAAAGTCAGAGGGTCACCACCGGTAATTAAAACATCCCTGATATTTTTATTATTTTTAATATAGTGCAGAACTTTTTCGAAATCACTGTCACTTACCGGGCCATACTTACTGATAACAGTATTCTTTCGTGTACAGTGCCTGCAGAACATAAAACACATGTTGCTTGCAAAAAAAGCTACCCTGTCAGGATATTTATGTACTAAATGAGGAGCTACCGAATAAACTGACTCATGTAATGGATCATCATACATTCTGCCGGAATTGACTAATTCGTCCAACCGGGGAATACACTGCTTCCTTATAGGGCAGTTATTGTCTTCTCCTGAGATTAATCGGGCATAATATGGCGAAATCACCATCCTGTATTTTTCCGTTACTTTCGATATATTCGAACATTCCTGCTGACTCAGCTGAAGATAATCTGCAAGCTGTTCGGGCTTAGTTATGACATTTTTAAGCTGCAATTCCCATTCTTCCATCTGATTCACCCCATTAAACCCCGAGTGATAAAACTCCTGGGAATTTTTGCTACAGCTTATGGCAACATTTTGAATCCAATCCATGCTCTGAAAGGATATATACAGCTTAACATATGAGTTTTAAAATTTAAGATTTTGTCTTGAAATGTCGAATTTAAGGAGTGAAATGCAATTTATAAAGCTTTTTAATTGCACATAATTTGAAATGTTACTCATTGTTATACAACATTCACAGCCTAATCAGTCAACTTGTTGAAAAGCATCATTTTTTATTTTTACAACAATGGTTATACCATCAATTATTATTTGTCAAAACTTCAGCCAGTTAAATTTGAATGAGTAGAAATATGGCCTGCCGGAATATTCCGCAGGCCATTTAACCGCATTATTTTATTATCCTTTATCGGAAAGCAGTAAAAAGCATTATCCCATTACCTGTCATTATCTGCCGTTAAGTCTTTTCCTGACAGAAGAACTCAAAATCATCAATAGTGCCCCAGTCATCGGGAGTGCCCATGATTTTTACGCCAATGGTAACCTTATCACCCTTGTTCAGGCTTATTCCTGTAATCTCGGGATGTTGCCATACAGCCCAACCGTCATTTGTAAAAATTTTCGACCCTAATACTTTACCATCACCGTCTTTTATATAAAGTTCCAGCTTCAGCTCTGTTCCTCCGGCACCCTGAGACCATACCCCCAAAGTGTATTCTCCGGTTTCCTGAACTTTAAAACTTTGGTGCAAATCAATGGTGAAGTTTTTGTTATCCCAATACTGGAAGTACCACGAACCAGACTTCGGTGTTCCGCTCGTGCTGTCTGTTATGGACCCGCTTTCAACCGACCCATCTGTTTCCCATGCAGTATTGCCATCCTCAAATCCAAGATTGCTTAACAGATCCTTTTGAATAACATTTACCGTAAGCTCACTGTCAAATGATAGTACCTTGCCGGCTATAGTAAATTTTCCTTCTGTGTCGGCAGATAAGCCGGATAAATCCCACTCTACAGGAACATCCCTGATTGTACCGTCCGAATATAAAACTTTCAGTGTCGGGGGCAGCTCTGCCTTAAGTTCGTCAACTGTAGAACCCAGATTAACGCTCACCTCTTTATGCCTGTATGAACATACCGGAATATCATTATCCATACTGCCGGGTTCAAATTTAAATGCCTTCAGGGATTCCAGCGCTTTCCCGTCAAAACTGAACATGGCCTGGTTTTCCCATTCATTTCCTCCGCCTTTTACAGCACCTGCACCTTTTACAGGTATCCATACTGGTTCCCAGTAGAATATTCCGATTCCCCTGTCAGATGTTGCAACAGTGTTCATAACCAGTTCGGTCACGAGCTTTTGATTATCAACACTTGCTGCTATTCCCGTGACGTTTTCCTGTTCCTTCCCTACAAGATTTGGTGTGATATCTGCATCTTCATATGTAAATGGGAATGCTGTTTCTGCCACTAAGACATCCTTGTCAAATTTATGAGACAGGTTGTTTATATTATTCTTAAGGTCCATCAAAGTACCGTTCCAATACGGGTAATATGTTAACCCGATTACATCATAATCTGATACGCCATGCTCATGAATTGAGCTGAAGAAGTTTTCACAGAACTGAGCAGAGCCACCGTCCTGAATATGGATCATTATCTTTATTTCTTTATCTTTGGGTGTTGTATCCCTCACAGCTTTAATCCCGCTGTTAATAAACTTTGCAAGATTATCCCAGTTTCCTGCCCGTCCTTCTTCCCATAGCATGCCGTTACCAATTTCATTGCCAACCTGGACCATGTCGGGACAGGCACCTGCTTTTACCAGTTCTTCAAGTGCACCTTTCGTGTATTCATATATAGCTTCACATAATTCATCCACACTCATATTTTCCCAGGCCTTCGGTTTGTTCTGGTTTCTCGGATCCGCCCACCAGTCGGAATAATGAAAGTTTATAAGCAGCCTGAAGCCTTCCTTTTTTATTCGTTTCGCCATTTTCACAGTATGTTCCAGATTGCAGTAATCGCCTGCGTCAAAAGACTGTGTCGGTTCATTCCAGATTCTTAGCCTGAGGTAATTCACACCGTTTTCCTTCAATATCTTTAAAGCATCTTTTTCTTTACCGTTAAAATCATAGAACTTTCCGCCGTAGTCCTCTATTGCCTGTAATGACGAAATATCCGCCCCTTTTATAAAACCTGCATTTTCATTTTTAGTGCCGCAGCCCGCAACCATCAACATGATTAATGCCGGAACGATTGCAAACAGCAGGTTATGTACTTCTCTTTTCATCAACACACCCCCCTGCATCCTTTGAGAACCTTATTCTTTCCAGCGTTATTATTTCATGTTCGGTGGATAGGCAAATTCTATTCCAAGCTTGGCTTTATTCCCTTTGAACCTGGCATTTGTTGCATCATAGAACTTCTGCCATCCAAGCTCTTTGGACTTCTCAACGGCTTCATGATACATCATGGTTACATCACCGGGATCTGCAACTATTATCTTTGCCACCTGGCTAATCCAGTAAGTGTTTGATTTCTCATAAATGCCTGCCTCTTCCGTTCCTGCTTCGACGGTAATATCCGAGAAGCATTTATCATCGAAAACGTACTTACCGTATACTTCTTTTTCATATTTCTCGTTATCAATCACATACTGCTTTGTAGCTATAGGGTAAGTCCTCTGAATCGGAAGCCAGCTGACAAGCCATTCAAATGTCTTGTCACCATACTTGAGATTTGCTGCAGCCCAGTCCTTCTTATATTCCTCTTCCACTTCCGGCTTGATAACCACATGTCCGTCAACCATGTCCCATGTTACTCCTTCGGGTCCCCACCATGTTTGAAGTATATTCTCAGGCTGTGTCATATAGTTGAGGAATCTAACCGCCCTGTCAGGCCTCTTTGCATTTTTGGTAATCATCGTCATAGTCCAGCCGGTAAGTCCGGACGTGGTCAGGTAAGGAGTTTTTCCTTCATCTCCCCTGATAGGGCCTACTAACAAATAAACTGCATTCTCATCCCTGGACTCGAGCTCATTCCACTGGTTTTCCACCTGTCTGCCCTGGATCATGAACACACTTCCATTTGCAACCTTGGCGCCTTTCTGTTCTATTTTCAGCGTAACTGCATCTGTTGGCATTAATTCTTCATGATACAGAGTATTATAAAATTTAAGGGCCTCGAGAGTCTCGGGCTGCATTCTCCAGTCAAGCCAATTCCCCTCGGCATCTTCATAAGCAGCACCAAACTGCTGGGCTAAGTACTGTACGTCCAGAAGAAGATCCCTCGTACCTGCGCATGGGTAGAATGGTATAATATCAAGCCCGTTATACTGTATTTTTGAATCCCTGACCTTTCTAAGAGCCTCTAAAGTTCCTTCCTTTGTGTCAAAATCAGATACTTTGATGCCAAGCTTATCGGCTATATCTTTCCTGATTCTGAAATTGTTATGGGTGACATAATAGTTCCCTTCCTGCATTTCTTCAGGCGCATAGAAATAATTTACATAACCGTAATAGTTTCCGTCTTCATTCCTGAACCAGTCCTGCATGGACTGCGGTACCTTGAAATCGGGTGCATAATTTGCCACCAGTTCGTTAAACGGGAGAACCATTTTGTTCTTTTCAAGAACCTGCCTTTGGGATGAACCAATCCATGTACTGACAATATCAGGCAGGCTGTCCGAAGCTATAAGCGCATTAAACTTGTCTCCGTTTCCGCTGGTAATTTCTATTGTTACCCCTGTTTCTTCGGTAATTTTCTTGTCAAGCAGGCAGTTCTGAATATCCCACGTTTTCTTATACCAGTCCTGATCCACAAACCATGTTAATTTTACGGGAGTTGTGTCCCATGTCCAGCTCGGGCCTTCTTTAACCGTTTCATCGCCCTGCGGTATGGTGGACGATGATTCGGGGGTATTCCGCCCGCTACTTGAATCATTGCATGCTGTTACCAATGTCATAATCAGAGTAAAAGCAAGAAAGAGACAAAATTTTTTTACAATACTTATCATACTGTTATCCTCCTTTTATTAATAACGGCCTGCTAAAGAACAGAATAAAGCTAATCTTTAACAGCGCCTATCATTACCCCTTTAATGAAGTATTTCTGCAAAAACGGATAGGTCACAAGTATTGGTGCAATTGTTACAATCATCGTTGCCAGTTTTATTGTTTCTGAACTGGGTTTCCTGATCCCGGGAGGAACTGCCATTGCTGCAGCCCTCGCCATCCCTGCCGCTTCAGACGAGTTCGATATTATCCTGTAAAGAAAAAGCTGTATTGTCTGGAGCTTGTTTGATGAAGTAAAAACCAGCGAGTCATAAAACGAGTTCCAATGGCTTATCGCCGTAAAAAGTGCTATGGCCGCAAAAACCGGTTTCGACAACGGTACTATGAACAAAAAGAATATACCGTACTCATTAATGCCATCAATTCTGGCAGATTCCAAAATTACCTCGGGTATTTCCCTGAAATACGATATAAACACCAGCATGTTCCACACACTGAAAAGAAGCGGAATGATATACACAAGGAAGTTGTCTATCAGGCCAAGCTTTTTCAGCACCACATAATATGGTATAAGCCCGCCTCCAAAAAACATGGTTACAAGCATATAGCTCATGTATATGTTCCTGCCCTTCAAGTTCTTTCTTGACATCCCATACGCGACCAGCGATGTGAAAAGCAGGCTGGATATTGTTCCTATAACTGTTCTCAGTATTGTTATCAGAAAAGCATCGAATATCGTTTTGTCCATAAATACAACCTTGTAATTATACAGGTTAAATCCTCTTGGCAGGAAAATGACACCGCCAAGGGTATATTCATAACTGTCGCTGAAAGATCCTGCCAGACAGACCCAGAACGGTAAAACTGTAATGAAAACAAGAAACAACATAAATACCGAATTAAAAATATTGAAAATTAAATCTGCTTTATTTACGCTTTTCATGACTGATTCCTCCGATATCTCAGAAAAGGCTTTTTTCTGTCAGCTTCCTGGATGTATAGTTGGCTCCAAACAGCAGCAACATGGCTACTATGGACTTTGCTAGCCCGACTGCTGCAGAATATGAGTATCTCATCTGCCCTATCCCAACCTTGTAAACATAAGTATCAATTGTTTCGCTCCTGTCAAGGTTTAACGGGTTCTGAAGCACAATTATCTGATCAAATCCTGTGTTTAATATGCCGCTGATAGAGAAAATGAACATAATGGATACCGTACCCATTATTGCCGGTATGGTAATATACCACATCTTTGCGAATCTCCCGCAGCCGTCAATTTCAGCTGCGTCATATATCTCCTGATCCACTCCTGCAATAGCCGCAATATATAATATCGAGTTAAATCCAAAGCCTTTTATGATGCTTGATACAACTACTATAGCCCAAAAATATCCCGGATTGGCTAAGAACTCCACCGGTTTTTCAATGAGTCCCAAAGACTTCAGAAAAATATTCAGAACACCGTTTTGATCTGTTGAGAGCATTGAATAGATTAACCCGCCGAATATGACCCACGAAACAAAATGCGGCAGGTAAGTAACTGTCTGTACTATTTTTTTGAACTTCAAATTTCTGATTTCGTTAAGAAGGAGGGCAAATATAACAGGAAAGGGAAACCCGAATATTAATCCCAGGATGTTTATTCCCAGCGTATTTTTTAAAATGCTCAGAAAATACGGATCTGTGAAAAACTCCTTAAAATGCTTCAATCCTACCCATGGAGAACTCATATATGCCGAAAAAATACTCGAGCTTTTATTCAGGGAAAATAAGCTAAAATCCTGAAAGGATATAACAATTCCATACATCGGAATATAACAGAAAATCATGAGAAAAATTATGCCCGGCCATACCATGCTTTGGAGTTCAAGCTGATTCTTTAATGTTTGCAATCGCCACGCGGGTTTATCTTTTCTGCGAATTAGTTTTGACACCATACAGAAACAACTCCTTTTTACCAGGAAGAACTAATCTGAGCTACTATGGAAAATTATACTGAAGTCTTTAGGAATAAGTAATATCATCATTTTGCATTAGGTGTCACTTTTTTGGCTGTTTACTAAACACGCTTTCAAATATTGAAATCAAAATGTATAATTAAATTGAAAAACAGTTGCCATCGCAAATTGTGTTCCGTAAGGCAGTCACTGAAAACCTTTATTTTATTACGGCCTGATGATTATATAATGAAGTCATGCTTGCGAGGTTTGTATGTGCCTGAAATTTAAAGATATAAGTATTAAAAAGAAGCTTACATATACTTTTTTCATATTTATACTGATACCCACCTTACTGCTTTGCATATACAGTTATAGCCAAATACAGCGGTACATGAGATCCGAAATTGTTAATAACGGTAATGCTACTCTTGACCAGATTAAGTATAATATAATGAACAAGGTGGAAATAGTAGAGAACGTCAGCAGTAATGTATGCTATAACTCAGGTTTAATATCATTTCTAAGAAGAACGTTTACTCCTACCCCAACTTCCATAGATGAATACATAAACATCATAGTGCCTATAGTAGAACATGCCGTTTTGTACCATAAGTTCAGCATAGCCGATATTTCTGTTTATATCACCAATGAAAGCATCCCTGAAGGCTTTGGTTATTTCCGTTATGAAAGTTCATTGAAAGATATGGACTGGTATAAAAACTTTATGGAAAGCGATATGAATTCTGCATGGATAATTCCTGATAAAGCAGATTTATACGGTAAACAGGGGTCCGATGCTTCATCAATGTTTATGTTTGTCAGGAAGATATGCCCTCCGAATGACATTCATCTTGGGCTGGTAGCAATAAATATACCGCAATCGGAATTGTTTTCTTCACTTTACCTGCCGGAAAACACGGACAGTTTTTTTGCTCTGACAACCGAAGGCATTGTATTGTTTACCACAGAAAATCAAAAACTGCCACCTGCAGAAGTTCTTGAAAAAATTACAGCCATGCCTTCAGGCTACTGTATATATGATAATATTTTGTATCTTACCACAACTGTTGATTCGCTAAATATAATAATCTGCAAAACAGTACCCCTATCAAGCAGATCTTACCCCATGAATTCATTGACTGTAACTTTTATAATACTGATACTTATTGTGTTCCTGATGATTATTTTATTCTTTGTTATCCTCAATAATGTGTTTACAGAAATTAATAATCAGCTGAACCTTATGTCTTTAGCAGTACAAAATGATTTCAAATACAGGATACCGGTCAAAAGAAATGATGAAATAGGACAGATTTCACAGCATTTCAACACTTTGCTTGATAAAATAAATACTCTCCTCAGGAATCTCGTAATAAAGGAAACCGCGCATAAGGACGCCCAGTTTAAAGCTCTTCAATATCAAATAAACCCCCATTTCATTTACAATACCATTGATGTGTTCGTAAACAAGCTGGCACTATCCGGTAACTATCAAATTGCAGATTCCATTGCAAGCTTTGGCAGGATGCTTCGGTATAATATCGGTAAAAACGAGAACTTCACCACACTGCAAATGGAACTTGATTATATAAAAAGCTATATAGGCATACAAAAACTCCGTTACGAAGACAGGCTCAGGTTAAATATCAATATACCAAATGAGCTGCTTAGTTGCAGGATAATTAAATTCATCCTGCAACCTGTTGTTGAAAACAGTATATTACATAATATGGACAATAACGGAAAATTCTTAATTATTAATATAAATGCCGAAGTTATGAATGGAAACCTTGTAATATCCATAAGTGATAACGGGAAAGGTATAGAACCCGGCAAGCTTAAAGAATTAAATGCCCAGTTCGAGACCTCTGAATACAAGCAGCCCTCTGACAATAAAAGTACAAACATCGGAATGCAGAATATAAATGAACGTATAAAACTGTTTTATGGAAATGAGCACCATATTCGGATGGAGAGTGAATATGGAAAAAGTACCACGACTATTATTACAATACCTGATGTTTTGGGGTGATAAGTAATGTACTCTCTTCTTGTTGTAGATGATGAAAAAGTAATATGTGAGGGATTAAAACACAGAATAAGCATGCTCAAAATTCCGCAGCTGGACAGTATAAAAACAGCATTAAACGGGCAGGAAGCTTTAAAAATTATAGATAAAGATCCCCCGGATATTATTATTACAGATATTAGAATGCCCGAAGTGGGAGGACTTGAGTTAATAGAAACCGTTTCAAAAAAGAAACCGAATATAAAATTCCTCGTGCTAAGCGGTTATGAAACATATGATTATATACGCAGTGCATTCAAACTTGGGGCGGTGGATTACCTTTTAAAACCCATAAGCTCTGATGACCTGGAATACCACTTGTGTTCCTTAATCAAGAAACTGGATAATGAGCAAAAATTAAGGATTATAAAAAAAAGGCAAAGCATTGAAAATTCCAATATGTTATTGAGCCAGTTGCTTTTAAGCCAGTACATGCATCCAAAGATTGAGAAAGACATTTTGTCAAAACTGTTGGCACTTTTCCCATATAACTTCTTTACCATAGGTATAATAGCAATAGAATACAATCTGGATTACGGAAAAAACCTTGATTTAATTACCAATCAGCTTGATCAGTTAATTAAAAAACTCTCACATAGCAAATACATAAGGACCTATTACCTGTTAAACCATTCTAGATATCCGGTTATCATATTCAATATTTCTAAAAAAGAACTATATCCTCAAATTGTTAAACTGCTGGAGAGCTTTACAGACAATCTGAGAAAAGCGCTGCAGCTTAACCCTGCAGCGGCTGTCAGTTCTGTGATGAAAAGTGTATGCAGTCTCAAAACGCTTTACTCCCAGGCGGAAGAAGCAGCTTCATACAGGATCCTGTATGGATCAAACCGGGTTATTGAGTATTGCAATACACCTAATGGCAATCAAAAGATTATTCTAAACAAGCATGACCTTGCCTGCATCGATAACGCAATAAGCTTACGTTCGGCAAAGCAATTTAACCTGCTCATCGACAAATACTTCAACAGGGAATTTCTAAAAACTCAGAGCATAGAAAATGTCAAAAAGCTATATTATATGATTCTTAAAAGAATTAACGACCAGATAAGTGATAAGGAACATTTCGCAATTGAGGAAGACAAAAAGGATTTTGAGCAGTTCTTTTCTCTGGAAGAAATAAAATCTTACCTGAAAGATTACATGTTCAAAATTTTGCATTACCTGTCACGGCAGGACGAAACTGAAAAGTCGGTAGTGGATATTGCAGTTAATTACCTTAAGGAAAATTATATGAAAGAAGTAAACATGGCTGAGGTTTCAAACATGGTATCAATGAACTATTCATATTTCAGCAAGCTGTTTAAAACACAGACCGGGATGACCTTTTCGGAGTACTTGCTGATGCTTAGAATGGAAGAAGCAAAAAAGCTTTTAAATGACCCGGTCAATAGAATATGCGAAGTATCATCAATGATAGGCTATGAAAACGCACATAATTTTTCCAGGGCATTTAAGAGTTATTTTGGTATTTCCCCGAAGGAATACAGGAAAAAAATGTAACGAATCCGGGCAAACGGCAGCCGGCTGCCGCTTAAGGTTTGCTTTTGCAAATAGACTTTCAGGCATAAAAAACACAGCGTTCTTCAGAATTGCTCCTTTGAATCGCTGTGTTTTCAGAGGGGCACTTATGGCAAATTAATTTTTTGACCTACATAAATAATTGCATCATCCAGATTGTTAACCTTTTTTATTTGATAAATATATTGACGGATATCTGTTTTACCACGGTATTTACCCGCTATATCCCAAAGGGTGTCTCCCTGCCTGACCGTTACTGTTTTATATTCCCTGCTGACATTTTTG
>Ga0134094_1001759_pt1 | contig 19930 bp, 21 predicted proteins | sample 5_1taG_FD_94458 | JGI IMG/M metagenome (GOLD analysis project Ga0134094, IMG submission 94458) | Switchgrass degrading microbial communities from high solid loading bioreactors in New Hampshire, USA - 5_19_20_110_A1 metaG | ecosystem: Engineered > Bioreactor > Semi-continuous > Anaerobic >... | reverse complement strand
TTGTCTAATAGCGCCATGGCTTCCTTTTCCGCCTCATCCCGGCTTTTGCCCGCCACATGGATGGGCGCCTCGGTTATATTCCTCAATACTGAAAAATGGGGAAACAGGTTGAAATTCTGGAACACCAGCCCAAATTTCCGCCTAATCTGCTGCAAAACAGGGGCAGGGCTGTAAACCGCTTTGCCGCTTGCAGCATCATTCTTCGCCATCACCAAATCCTCATAGGCAATATACCCTGAATCAATCCTCTCAAGAAGGGTAAGGCAGCGAAGCAGGGTGGATTTTCCCGAACCGGAGGGGCCAATAATGGACAAGACCTCCCCCTGGGAAATGTCAAAGGATATGCCCCGCAGCACAGGGCTTTTCCCAAAGGATTTTTGAATATCTGTTGCTTGTAATACCTTCATGGCCAAACCAAACCTTTCAATAACCCGTTTAACTGTAATACCCAAGGCGTTTTTCGGCTGCGGCAAAGCATCTGGACACAACCGCGTTCATTAAAAGATAGAATATGCCGGCAATCACCACTGGCAGGACAGACACATAGAATGCCTGCATTTTCTCGGCATAGGAGGTAATCTCCACAACACCGATAATCCGGGCAAGGGCGGTGTCCTTAACAAGGGTCATAAACTCGTTTCCCATGGGCGGCAGGATTTTCCGCACCACCTGGGGCAGGATTATCCTGAAAAATGTCTGCTTTTTTGAAAACCCCAGCACGTTGGCAGCTTCCCTCTGCCCTGCGGGGATGCTTTCTATACCACCGCGGTAGATTTCCGCAAAATAGGCAGCATAGTTTAAGGTAAAGGAGAATATCGCAACCTGAAGGCGGGAGAAAGTCACACTGGCCCCGAACGCATTGAAAAGCAGATTCTCAATGGCGGGCTTTACCCCATACATAAAGAATATAAGCTGCAGCATAAGGGGGGTTCCACGCATCACAAGCAGGTACCCCCTCATTATGTAGGACACCGGGCGGATGCGGGACATCCTGATAACAGCCGTCAGCAGCCCCAATGGCAGGGCAAAAAGCAGGGTCATAAAAAACAGTTGGAGGGTCGTTAAAGCATTCGACGTCAACTGCAGTGTAAAATTCAGGATTTTATCCCAAGTCATAAGCTAACCTCACAAACAAATTTCCAATAAATGTATTATTTTCTATACAAGCATTTAAACACCTGCCGCAAAATGCGGCAGGTGTTGGGCAATTAAAACAATTGTGAAATATTTTATTTCTCCGCTGCGTTTGCAACTTCTTCAAGCTCGGCCAGGTGGGCGATGTAGTAGCGGGCTACAATTTCATCCATAACCACCGCGTGGCCGGAACCATTCCTTAATTCAAACATGGCATTGACGTTATTGTTAACTTCAATTGCTTCCTTAACTATGTTTTTAATATCGGATTTTTCAAAAGCCTCAACAGCAGTCGAGCCAGCCTGAAGAACAACGGTTTTTCCTTTCAAATCATCAAGCTTTGTAATACCGGTTCTCTTTGTGGTTACGACAACCTGGCGGTTGTTCATGTAAGGCTCGGACAGGCACATTTTCTCTTTCCGCTCGTCGTTGATGGTCATACCGTTCCAGATGCAGTCAATATTGCCGGCGTTCAGCTCATTCACGTTCTGGGACCAGACAATGGGCTGAAGTTTAAGCTCAACACCCATCCTCTTGCAAACCTCTTTGGCAAGGTCGATGTCATAGCCAATGATTTCGCCATTATCCGTCTCGTAACCCATGGGCGGGAAGGAGGAGTCAAGGCCCAGCACCAGTACGCCCTTTTCCTTTATCTTATCAAGAGAATCATCGTTTGTCTCGATGGGGGTGAAGGTGTCGGGAACGGTTGAAGTATCCTCTCCAAACCATTTCTTTGTAATCTCGGCAAGGGTGCCGTCTTTTTTCATCTCAACAAGGATTTTCTGAACTTCATTCCTGAGTGCCACATCAGCTTTGCGAAATCCGATGCCGTATTGCTCGTCCGCCAGCACCTCGTCCAGGATTATGTATTCAACTTTTCCGCCGCTGCATCCAACGATTAAAGCCACTGCGAAAACTGCTGCGATTATCAAAGCAGCTATTCTAACCAGTTTCATAATTTTTCATCCTTTCTATATTCCGTACAAAATCTGCATAATCCAAAAACCTTATATCGTTATTATACACTATCATGCTAACAAAGTAAAGTATTAAACCGCGCTGGCAATATATTTTGTGATATATGTGAGATTTCATAGATTGCAGATGTACGGTTATGAGAAATTAACGACAAAAACAGGGTGAATCCGTCAAATAATGACACTAAAGCCCCGGAAAAGGCAATTTTTATTTAAGTTTATTTAAGCCGCGGTATATTTCTCCCTTTTTAATCCCCGTAACAGCCGCCGCCTGCTTTGCGGCTTCGGATGCCGACATACCCTCATCCATAAAATTCTTTGCGATTTCCACCGCCTGCTGGATGGTATATTCCTGCACAACCGTTTCCTCCGCTGCTCCTTCCACCACCAGAACGATTTCGCCCCTGGGGTTTTCGGTTTTAAACCTTTCCACCGCAGCGGAGAGCGTTGTCCTGATAACCTCCTCATGAACCTTGGTGAGTTCCCGTACAATCGCAATTCTCCTGTCACCCAGTGTTGACAGAAGGTCATTCAGTGTTGAGGGCAGCTTGTGGGGGGCTTCGTAAAAAATCATAGTCCTCCGCTCATTGATTAAGGATTCGAGGTGTTCCCTGCGGTTTTTGCGGTTCATGCTTAAGAATCCTTCAAAGGTAAACCTGCCGGTGGGAATGCCGGAAACAGCCAAAGCGGCAATCAGGGCGCTGGGTCCCGGCACCACACCGACGGAAATCCCCTCCTCATAACACAGGGCCACAATATCCTCGCCGGGGTCGGATATGGCGGGCATTCCGGCGTCAGTTACAAGGCAGCAGGTTTCTCCCGCTTTTATCCTTTCAACAATCTGTATGCCCCGCTCCCGCTTATTGTGCTCAAAGTAGCTTACCATCGGCTTTTTAATTTCAAAATGGTTCAGCAGTTTTAAGGTTACGCGGGTATCCTCGGCGGCAATAAAATCGCATTCCCTGAGGGCCTGAACCGCCCTTGGGGAAAAATCCGACAGGTTCCCTATGGGAGTGCCAACCAAAATCAGCTTACCCGGCATAAAACATCACCTTTCAAGGTCATACACTTTTTTATAATCTTCAGTATAATTCCCATCATAATCCCTGGCTATGAAAGGGGGAAGGATTTTAATGCCCTTTGACACCCCTTTTCTGGCTTCGCAAAGGAAAAGCCAGGGGGAAGAATTCGGGGTATGGTGGGCGAAAAGGATGCGTTTTGGCACCAGCCGCGCCTGGCTCAAAATTTCAAGTACATCCGCCAGCCTTTCGGGCCTGTGGCAAAAGCAAAACCTTCCGCCCTGTTTTAACAGCCCGAAGGCGGCGTTTGCCACGTCAAGGAAGCTGCAGCCTTCCCCCTCGTGCCGGGCAATCCGGGCGGCGGGTGATTTGCTGAGTTCCCCGCTGCCGGCAGGAAAATACGGGGGGTTCATGGCTACAAGGTTCTGGGTGTTGGGCCCAAGGATTTCTTTCCAGTCCCTTAAATCAGCATGATAAACTGTAATTCTGTCCTCTACTCCGCAGCGGCTCGCCGAGCGGCGGGCAAGTTCCACCGCCTCTTTCTGTATCTCAATGGCGGCAACAGACAGGGCCGGCTGCCTTCTGCACCACAGCAGCGGTATTATACCGCAGCCGGTGCCAAGGTCGCAGGCCTGCTCATTAGGTTTTGGGGACGCAAACCAGGCAAGGAGGTAGGAATCCGTCCCAAAACTGTGGTCCCGGGTAACCTCAGCCTGAAACCCGCCGCCTATATTTTCAATCCGTACTTCGCAGTTCAACGTAATCCCCCGCATATCTTTTTCGGATACAATAATGCCGGGCAGCCAAAACAGCAAGCCCGGCAAATGCCAACCTTATAAATTTATGATTTATTCCGGCTGGGGAGCACCTACTGGACAAACATCAGCGCAAGTTCCGCATTCGGTGCAAGCATCCGCAGAGATTTCGTACTTGCCGTCACCCTCGGAGATGGCAGAAGTGGGGCACTCAGGCTCACAAGCTCCGCATGCAATGCAGTCGTCGTTGATAATATATGCCATGGAAACGCACCTCCTTCGTATGTACCATTCAAAGGCTCAGGTTACCCTAAGCGCTCTATTAAATAATAACATACGAGGAGAAAAAATCAATGTTTTTTCTAAGATTTTTAAACTTGAATCTGCTTAATCATCCTCCAGGGCAAGAAGGTCCTCCACTTCCTCCTGGTCGATTTTGATCTGGGAATCCTTAATGACCGTTACATCCCGCCTGTGGACGGTCACCGGCGGTGAATCGGGAGCCCTGTCCAATACCACTTTCAAACTGCCGGTCAGCAGGTTTGCTTCTGTCACCACTCCCCTGCCGTCCTTTGTATTGACAATGGCGCCCACCTTGGGGGTAATTTTGAGCAGTTCGTCATAGGTTTCCTGCTCATATTTAAGGCAGCACATCAGCCTGCCGCAGGAGCCGGATATTTTAGTGGGGTTGAGGGAAAGCCCCTGTTCCTTCGCCATCCTGATGGAAACCGGCTGGAAGTCACTCAAAAACTGGGTGCAGCAGAATGACCGCCCGCAAATACCCAGCCCTCCCATCATTTTAGCCTCGTCCCTGACTCCGATTTGCCTGAGTTCTATCCGGGTGCGGAAAACCGAAGCCAAATCTTTAACAAGCTCCCTGAAATCAACCCGCCCGTCGGCGGTAAAATAAAAGAGTATTTTGGAGTTGTCAAAGGTGTATTCCACATTAACAAGCTTCATTTCAAGACCGTGGGCCTTGATTTTCTCAAGGCAGATGCCAAAAGCCCGTTTTTCCTTCTCCATATTCTCTTTCAGGTGTTCAATATCCTCCGGCAGGGCAGGGCGGATCACCTTCTTTAATGGCTTTACCAGATCCGCATCGTCAACCTCCCTGTTTGTCAGTACAATTTCGCCGCATTCCAGGCCATGGGAGGTTTCCACAATAGCCATATCCCCCCGCTGGAACTGATGACCGTCGGGGTCAAAATAATAGAGCTTGCCCATGTTCCGGAATCGGATTCCTATTATTTCCGCCATGCGGTATACCTTACCTTTCTATTTTAATGCAGTGCCTGCCCTTAAGGCAAACCCCGCAGCTTAAATTCTAATTTATTCTTTATCTCCCCGCAGCCTCCCTGAGCCGGCTGCACATCAATGTAACAAACAGCGTCTGGTTCATGTTTGAAAGCCGGGCGCGTTTCAGCCTGTCCACTTCCTCAACCAGCGCCGCTAGCTGCCCTTTTGTAAGGAGTTTTGAAATCGAGGCGGCAGTATCCGGGCTTGAGGAAATGCTGCTGTTATAACCGGAGCGCAAAACTAGCGCGTCACGGAATATCAGGGACAATGTATTTAAAACGCCGTCACAGGCGGCTTTGTCCTTCTCAATTTTCCCGGTAAGCCTTAACAAATCAATTTCATTCGGCGCCGCCACCGCAAGGGCAATCTGCGGTGCCAGCCCCACAACCTGTTTAAATGTGCCGTCCGAAATCCCGTTTACCGCCTGGCCGATAATCCCGCCGAAAACCGCCGCAGCCTGCCTTGCTTCCTCCGGGCTTGTTTCGGGAAGTATGCGCATTATGGCATTTACGGCTAAATCCACATCAACCGCGCCCACAGTCAGGCATACGGTACGGGACTGTATGGTGGGCAGCAGTTGGGACCTGCTTTCACAGGTCAAAATGAATATCAGATGTTTTGGAGGTTCTTCAAGGATTTTAAGCAGGGCGTTTTGCGCCTGCTCGGTCATCCCTTCAGCCCCCGCAAGTATAAATACCTTATGTTCCGCTTCATTTGGCAGTATATAGGCGCTTTCCCTTAACTGCCGCACAGCATCTATATGAAACGACCTGGAGGAGCCATCGCCTCCCGCCAGAATAATGTCGGGATGGTTGCCGCTTAACGCTTTCCTGCAATGGCTGCAAACCCCGCAGGGCTTTTCATCCCCGGAGGAGCAAACCGCCGCCTGGGCAATTATTTTCGCCAGCGTCCTTCTCCCGCTTCCCTGTGGGCCTTCAATTAAAATCGCATGGGGAATCCTCCCCCTATCCACAAAAGAGGAGAGCAGATTTTTGGTATCCTGGTTCCCTTCAAATCCTATAAAGCGCATAACCCTCAGCCATCCCCGATTGCTTTACGAGCAAGTCAGAGCCTTTCGTAACGCTCGACATTCAACACAAACACAGTTGCGCCGCCAACAGTAACCTCCACCGGGATTGACGCATAAGCATTGTTGTTGTAAGTGGTGCTTGGAATCATCTGGCTGCGCTTTTTGGAATGCTTTTCGATAATGTTTATAACCTCATCCACCCGGCTGTCATCAACACCCACAAGGATAGATGTGTTGCCGGACATTAAAAAACCGCCGGTAGACGCTATTTTTGTTACCGAAAACCCCTCTTTAGTAAGTGCAGCCAAAACTGTTCCGCTGTCGTCTTTGTTGACAATCGCCAAAACCAGTTTCATCCTGATACCCCCCGTAATCATGATTGGTTTTATTCCTCTGTTTAATACAGCTTATGGCATAAAATGTTGATCTATTCTAAAAAAATTGATCTCTAAAGCTATTATATTACATAAACAGCCTTGTTACAAGTAAATTTGCCGATTTTGCTATCCCTTTACAACCACCATACTGTTTATTCCAATACTTAAAAGCTGCTGCGCAACCTCCGGTGTTATCTCCTCCCCAGGGACTACCGCCGCTATACCCGGCGGGCAAATACTTGCGGCAGTGGCTGAAATCCTGCCCACTGCATTTAAGGTATCCACCGTTTCATTAGGCTGCAAAACCGCTTCCCTTGGCGTCATAACAGCTTTTGGGCGCTCAAAGTCCTGCCCGTATATACCGTAGAACCTTTTCCTCTTTAGTTTTTTCAAAAACCTACCCCGCCTGATTTCCGCCGACAATTCTTTAACCGCATTTTCAAGCCGTCGCAAATGCTCGGGAGTATTAAAAGGTGTTACAATGAACACTGCAAAGCAGGAATCGGCATATTCAGGCTCGCAGCCCCGTTCCCGTAAAAACTGAGCCGCCTCGAATCCGTCCACCCCATCCTCACGCAACTCAAGGGTAAACCGTGCCGGGTCATGCAACCCGCCTTTTAACACATGGATTCCAAAATCCTCTGCAGTTTTTTTAAGCTGGCTTACCGCCCCGGCGGTAAGGTTGTACGCTTCTACCCCCGCCCGCTCCCACCAGTCCCGGGCTAAATCCAAAGACGCCATAACCGGGAATGACGGGGAGGTGGAGCCAAACAGCGCCATGGCAGCCTTTGCGGAATGCCGGCATATATTAATATCCTCACCTGCCCTGCCGATATGCAGCATTGCCCCGCCTGTGAGCACCGGCAATGTTTTGTGGCATGAATCGGCGGTCATGTAAGCTCCAAGGTGCAGCGGGTGAAGGCCGAAGGCGCCCAAATGGCTGCCGTGGGCGTTGTCCACCAGCAGGGGGACCCCCGCCTTTTCGCAAATCCGGGATATTTCCCTTACATCCGCGATATTGCCATAGTAATCCGGGCTGGTTATGTAAACCGCCCTGATGCCCGGCTCCTTTAAAGCGATTTCTATATCCCCGGGCGTAATCTGCCCGTTTTCACCGGTGGGCCATGCCCAAACCGGCTCAATGCCTAATAAGGCAGCCGCATGCACCGCGCTTTTGTGGGAATTTCGGGCAAATACAACCTTTCCGCCCTCACCCGAGAGTTTGAGCATGGTTTGAATGCAAAGGGTGCAGCCTCCGGCGCTGAACAGGGTAAGCCCCGAACCAAAAGCCGCGGCGGCAAGGCGCTCCGCCTCCTCGATGGCATCCCCGCCGTCAAACAGGCTGGCGGTTTCGGGCAGTTCGGTTAAGTCAAACTGCAAGGGCGCAAGGCCTGAAAGCAATCCCGCCCTTCCCTTATGCCCGGGCGTGTGGAATGAAACCCTGCCTTTTGACAGGTATTTTTGAAGCATATCATAAACAGGAGCGCCTGTGGCAGGCATTGGACATACCTCCTGAAATGTTAAAGATAATCTTCGCCTTGTTTATTATATTGGGTTTAAACCCGCTTGTCCAGATTAAAACCAAAATAAAAAGCCGATTGCAATGCAACTTAATGCAGCGCAATCGGCTTATTGAATGGTGCCGGTGGCCGGGGTCGAACCGGCACGGTGTCGCCACCACTGGATTTTGAGTCCAGCACGTCTGCCAATTCCATCACACCGGCATATTTTCGGAACGTTAAACAGTATACAATATTCGCCGTCAAAAATCAAGTGCAATTTTAGGAATACAAGCAGTTCTATATATAAAGCAACAGGACATATATAATAGTGTGGAGGGGATAAGCTGTTATAACAAATCTCCCTTAATTCGGAAGGTCGATGCCGAGATGAGTATAAAGATTGCACTGGCGGGCAACCCCAACAGCGGTAAAACAACCCTGTTCAACCACTTAACCGGCAGCAGCCAGTATGTGGGCAACTGGCCGGGGGTTACAGTGGAGAAAAAGGAAGGCAGGCTGCATAGCTTTGACAATGCCGTAATATCAGACCTGCCGGGGATATATTCCCTGTCGCCCTATTCCCTTGAAGAGGTTGTAACACGGGATTACCTGTTAAATGGCCGCCCCGATGTCATCCTGAACATAGTGGATGCCTCAAACCTTGAGCGGAACCTGTATCTCACCACCCAGCTTATGGAAACCGGAATCCCAATGGTTATAGCCCTCAATATGATGGACGTGGTTGAAAAAAAAGGCGACCACCTTGATATCGAAACCCTTTCCGCGTATTTAGGCTGCCCGGTGATTGCCACTTCGGCAGTAAAGGGGAAGGGGGCCGGCGAAGCAGCAAAATGCGCTTTGAAACAGTCGAAATTCAGACCGCCCACCCCAATAAAGTTCAGCCCAGCATTGGAAGAGGCATTAAGCGAAATCCAAAGCCTTGCCTTAAAATACATTAAGGACCAAAGGCTTCTCAGATGGTATGCCATAAAACTTTTTGAGCGGGATAAAAACGTACAAAATCAACTCAGGTTGCCGGAACAGATAAAAGCAATGATTGAACACATCATTAAAATTTGCGAAGCCGTGATGGGCGACAGCAGCGAAAGCATTGTCATTGGTGAAAGATACGCATATATTGAAAAGGTAGTGAATAAATCCCTGCGGAAAAACCCGCGCCATTCCTCCCTTACAGGGAAAATTGACAAAATCGCCACCAACCGCTTTTTAGCCTTTCCGGTTTTCGCGGCGGTTATTTTCACCGTGTATTTTATTTCGGTAAGCACGGTTGGTACATACCTTACCGACTGGACCACCGACATATTTTTCGGAAAATGGGTGTCGGGAGCCGCTAAAACTATTCTTGAAAATACAGGTGCTGCCCAGTGGCTTGTAAACCTTATCACCGAAGGGATAATAGGCGGTGTCGGGGCTGTGCTGGGGTTCGTGCCGCAAATGGCGCTGTTGTTTTTGCTCCTCTCCTTTCTGGAGGACTGCGGTTACATGGCACGGGTGGCATTCATCATGGACAGGGTTTTCAGGTCTTTCGGGCTGTCGGGCAAATCCTTTATACCAATTCTTGTGGCCTCGGGCTGCGGAGTTCCCGGCATTATGGCAAGCCGTACTATAGAGGACGAAAATAAGCGAAAAATGACCATTATGGTTACCACATTCATTCCCTGTGGAGCAAAACTGCCCCTTATCGCCCTGATATCGGGGGCTGTTTTCCCCGAGGGCTCCTGGTGGGTTGCGCCGTCAATATACTTTTTGGGGATTCTGATGATATTCCTGTCGGCACTGATTCTGTCAAAAACCAGGCTGTTTAAAGGGGATGCTACTCCCTTTGTGATAGAACTGCCGGATTACCACCTACCTTCACCAAAGGTATTATTCTTGCAGGCGTGGAAAAGAATCAGGGCATTTATAGTAAAAGCCGGGACTGTAATATTCATCGCCAGCGGCGTTATATGGTTTTTTGGAAATTTCAGCTTTAACCTTGATTTAAGCCGGGAAAACAGCATATTATCCCATTTCGGGCACATCTTAAGCCCGCTCTTTTCGCCCCTGGGCTTCGGGGACTGGAGAGCCGCTGTTTCGGCAGTGGCAGGCCTTGCCGCCAAGGAAAACATCGTCAGCACCCTCAACATACTTTTAAACGCGGAAGATGCCGGTGCTGAGTTTGCCGAGGCTGTTTCGAAGGTTTTCAACCCCGTTAGCGGGTATTCCTACGCTGTTTTTAATATCCTATGTGCCCCCTGTGTCGCCGCAATAGGGGCGATACACAGGGAAATGGGAAGTTTAAAGTGGACTTTAATCGCTACAGGGTACCAGACCCTTCTGGCATATTCGGTATCCTTTGTGATATACCAGATAGGGCGGGTGGTTGTTTTAGGCGCCACATTCAACATTTTCACATTTCTTGCAATTGCAGTGGCTTTGCTGATTTTGTGGCTCATAATCAAACCTGCTGAAAATCAGACCCCAGCGCATATAAAAAGGCCGGCTAAAAATGCTTCGTAAACTCGCATTTTTAAAAAATCCGCAGCTTTCGCTGCAAAATAGCCGCAGCTTTCGCTGCAAAAAAGCCGCAGCTTTCGCTGCAAAAAAGCCGCAGCTTTCGCTGCGGCTTTGGAAAGAAACAATCCTCAACCCCCTTATCATTACAGCATGATAATTCTGCGGAATGCGGTTAGCGGAACCGAAAGCGAAAACGAGATTCTGAAGGTGTACGTCCTGATCATGCTGATAGGAACAACATTCAAATGCTGAGCAACCCCACCTTCCGCCTTTAATTTTGATTAAATTGTTTTTTAATTGCGGCCGCAATATTCACAATACATATTTATGCGCTGTGGGTTTGATAAATACTAAACCGCTGCCAGCTTTTTGCTGGCAGCGGTTTAATTCTTTAAAGTATTGACTTAAGATAATCTATACCCATTTTCATGCATTCCATCGGGGTTTTGCCCATACTCGGGTTATCCTGTTCGATGACAAACCACTGGGTACCCGCCTCGACGGCAGCTTTGACAATCGCAGGCACATCCTGAACTCCATAGCCTAAGGGCTGAAGCTCGAATTTTTCGGTATCGGATTCATCCTGGGGCTCATTATCAGTTCCAATCAAATCATAGAGCCTGGCAGGCTTTTTGCCCGGCATAACGAAATCTTTCAAATGCACAACAGGTGCCCGTCCGGAGTATTTCCTTACATAATTTGCAGGGTTTTCTCCGCCCACATTTACCCAGCAGGTATCAAGCTGAGTCTGGAGCAGGTCCGCAGGGATATCCCTGTAAAGTATATCCAGTATGTACTCCCCATCCACCTTTTCAAACTCAAAATCATGGTTGTGGTACAGCAGCGTCATGCCCTGCTTTTTAGCTTCTTCGCCAATTGCCTTGAAATCCTCCACCGTCTGGCTATACAGGGGCCTGCCCGGGCGCCGCTCCTCCGCAAGCCAGGGTATTGCAATGTAACGGCAGCCAATTGCCTTGTAATCGCTTATAACCTTTGGAATATCAGCCAGAATTTCATTCAAAGCCACATGGGCGCTGATGGCAACAATCCCGATTTCATCAAGCATTGCTTTTACATCCGACGGGGAATTTCCAAAAAGCCCGGCAAACTCCACTCCGTCATAGCCCATTTCCTTAACTTTTTTTAACGTCCCTTTAAAATCTTTTTCCATTTCATCCCTTATTGAATATAATTGAATCGCAATTGGCAGCTTCTTATCCATAATGTTCACCCTTCCATTTATATTTAACTTTAAGCTTAGTATAAACTTGAAATTATGCCAATTCAATAAACTAATCATAAATCTTTTTCAACTATCTTTATAAATACAAAAAAGAGGCGGTAAAACCGCATCTAATGCGATTTTACCGCCTCTTTTATTTTATCCAGCCTTATTTGTATTTCGGACGGGCTGTATATTTGGTATGGAGGATTTCGTGGGCTTTATGGCTGCCATATTCGCCGAAGAACTCCTCATAAATAGCCTTTACAGCCGGGGATTTGTGGGATTTACGGATTGCCATGGATGCATCCTGGTCATAGAGGGCTTTTGAGCGCAGAGCCTTAATATCGGTGAAGTTGCGCACCGATGCAGGCTGCAGCGGCTGTCCGCCGCCGTTGATACATCCGCCCGGGCATCCCATAATCTCAACAAAGTGCCAGTCAGCGGTGCCATCCTTAATGCGGCTCATGACATAATTGGCGTTTTCGGCGCCGCTTGCCACGGCAACCTTGACTTCCATGCCGGCGATATTGTAAACAGCTTCCTTAAGGCCAGCGGTACCCCTGACTTCCTTGAACTCGATAGCATCGTTGTCCTTGCCTGTCAGCAGGTCGTTGGCAGTACGCAGCGCAGCCTCCATAACGCCGCCGGTGGCGCCGAAGATAACGGCTGCACCGGTGTCGTCGGACAGCGGGTTGTCGAAATCCTCGTCAGGAAGGTTTACAAAATCAATTCCTGCCATCTTAATCATGCGGGCAAGCTCGCGGGTTGTGATTGCAATATCAACATCAGGAACACCTGCGGCGCTCTCGTGCTCGCGGCCAATCTCAAACTTCTTGGCGGTGCAGGGCATAACGGATACGCTGACGATATCTTTCGGGTCGATATTGTTCTTCTTTGCGTAGTATGTCTTAATGATAGCGCCCATCATCTGCTGGGGAGATTTGCAGGTGGAAAGGTTGTCGAGCAGTTCGGGATAATACAGCTCTGCAAACTTGACCCATCCCGGTGAGCAGGATGTAATCATTGGCAGAACACCGTTGTTCTTAACCCTCTCGATAAACTCGGTGGCTTCCTCAACAATGGTCATATCAGCGCTGAAATTGGTATCAAACACCTTGTCGAAGCCTAAGCGGCGGAGGGCTGCCGCCATTTTGCCCTCAACATTTGTGCCGATGGGCATGCCGAAACATTCGCCCAAAGTAACACGGATTGAGGGAGCAGCCTGGACAACCACATGTTTTGTGGGATCCGCCAGGGCTTCCCAAACCTTGTCGGTATCGTCCTTCTCAACAAGGGCAGCGGTGGGGCAAACCACGGTGCACTGGCCGCAGGATATACAGGGAACCTCATCAAGGGGCTTTTCAAAGGGGGTTCCGATATGGGTGTGAATACCGCGGTCGTTTGCGCCGATTACCGATACATACTGCTGATTGCAGACCGCAACGCAGCGGCGGCAGAGGATACATTTATTGTTGTCACGGACAAGGTGGGGTGCTGACTCGTCAATTTCATATTTGGGAGTGTAGCCCTCAAACCTGCCGGTGTATTCAACGCCCAAATCGTGGCAGAGCTTCTGCAGCTCGCAATCCTGGGAACGGACACAGGACAGGCACCTCTTGTCGTGCATTGAAAGAATCAGCTCAAGGGTGGTTTTGCGCGCCTTCTGGATAGCCGGTGTATTGGTCCTGACCTCCATGCCTTCCGCTACGGGGAAAACGCAGGCGGCAACCAGCCCCCTGGCGCCGGTAGCCTCAACAACGCAGATACGGCAGGCGCCGATTTCGTTTATCTCTTTAAGATAGCACAGCGTGGGGATTTCCACGCCGGCAGCACGGGCGGCTTCAAGTATTGTACTACCTTTGGGCACGCTGACTGCGATTCCGTTAATTTTGACGTTTACCATATTTTCCATAATCTCAGCGTACTCCTTTCTTATCTGATGACAATAGCGTCGAATTTACATTTCTCTATGCAGGCGCCGCATTTCAGGCATGCTGACTTGTCGATGACATGCGGCTGTTTGACTTCGCCCGAAATTGCGTTTGCCGGGCAGACGCGCTTGCAGGCGGTGCAGCCCCTGCACTTGTCGGCAACAATCTCATAGCTCAGCATGGACTTGCAAACCCTTGCCGGGCACTTCTTATCCCTAACGTGGGCGATATACTCGTCACGGAAGAAGCGAAGTGTAGACAGGACAGGGTTAGGTGCGGTCTGTCCCAAACCGCAAAGGGAATTTGCCTTGATGTAATGGCACAAATCCTCAAGCTCGTCAATATCCTCCATGGTGCCGTTGCCGCTGGTGATTTTCTCAAGCTTTTCGAGAAGCCTCTTTGTACCGATACGGCAGGGCGTGCACTTGCCGCAGGACTCGTCAACGGTGAATTCAAGGAAGAACTTGGCTATGTCAACCATACAGGTGTCTTCGTCCATTACGATAAGGCCGCCGGAACCCATCATGCAGCCGATTTCGGTCAGGTTGTCGTAATCAATCGGTGTATCGATAAGGTCAGCCGGGATACATCCGCCGGAGGGGCCGCCGGTCTGGGCAGCCTTGAACTTCTTGCCGTTGGGTATGCCGCCGCCGATTTCCTCGATAATCTCCCGCAGTGTTGTGCCCATGGGGATTTCAACAAGGCCGGTGTGCTTGATTTTTCCGCCCAGGGCGAAAACCTTGGTTCCCTTGGAGCGCTCGGTGCCCATGGATGCAAACCATTCCGGGCCGTTGAGAATAATCGGCGGGATGTTTGCCAGGGTTTCAACGTTGTTTTCAACCGTCGGGCAGCCAAACAGGCCCTTTACAGCCGGATAAGGCGGACGGGGGCGGGGCTCTCCGCGGTTACCTTCGATAGAAGTCATCAAAGCGGTTTCCTCGCCGCAGACAAAGGCGCCGGCGCCAAGGCGGATTTCAACGTCGAAATCAAAACCGGAGCCAAAGAGATTTTTGCCAAGCAGGCCATATTCACGGGCCTGGTCGATAGCAATCTGAAGGCGCTTTACAGCAATGGGGTACTCAGCGCGGACATAAACATAGCCCTTGGTAGCCCCTACCGCGTAACCGGCAATAGCCATGGCTTCGATAACGGTGTGGGGGTCGCCTTCAAGAACCGATCGGTCCATAAATGCGCCCGGGTCCCCTTCGTCGGCGTTGCAGACGATGTATTTCTGGGGAGCCTTGTTGGGAGCGGTAAGCGCCCATTTGCGCCCTGTGGGGAACCCGCCGCCTCCGCGGCCGCGGAGCCCGGAATCGGTTACAATCTGGATTACCTGCTCTGGGGTATATTCGGTAAGGCATTTTGCCAATGCCTGATAACCGTCCATTGCGATATATTCTTCTATGTTTTCGGGGTTAATCACGCCGCAGTTGCGGAGTGCCACGCGAACCTGCTTTTTATAAAAGTCGGTTTCATTGAGGGATTTGATCTGATCCTCGTCAACTGTTTCCTGATACAGCAGGCGTGTAACAATCCTTCCCTTGAGAAGATGCTCGGAGACGATTTCGGGAATATCTTCGGGCTTTACAGAAGAGTAAAAGCTTCCCTCGGGATAAACAATCATGATGGGGCCCAAAGCGCAAAGGCCGAAACAGCCAGTGGTGACCACTTTAACTTCATCAGCCAGGCCCTGTTTTTCCAGTTCCTTGTTCAGTGTTTCTACTATCAAAGCGCTGTTTGATGAGGTACATCCTGTACCGCCACAAACCAGTACATGAGAACGAGCCATCGATTAAACCTCCTTATTTCATCACGCTGCCGATGGTGTATTCCATCACCGGATTGCCGTTTACAAGATGGTCCGCAACAATACGCGGCACCTTTTCAGGGGTAACCTTTGCGTATGTTACCTTATCCTTGCCCGGCACAAAAACCTCAACGATAGGCTCAAACTGGCACATGCCTATGCATCCGGTCTGTGTCACCACCACATTCTCAAGACGGCGTTTTTCAATTTCCTGCACAAATGCGTTGAGGACCGGCCTTGCCCCGGCGGAGATACCGCAGGTAGCCATTCCTATAACAACACGGATAGCTTCACTGTTGTCCTTGCGCATTTGCATCTGCATACGGGCTTTATCCCTAATGGCTTGCAACTCTGCCAATGATTTCACGACGCTAACCTCCTAATTTCAAATTGTTTGGTCCGTTTCACCGGACAAAAGCTCTGACTGTTCATTAAAGTAGCCGGCTATCCAGGACATCACATCCGGGTTATCCAGGGGGACATCCCCTAAAATCCGGCGAAGCTCCGAAGTGTCTATCGAAAAGCTCCTTCCGTCCAGCGACTGCATGTAGCAAAAATCAAGGTTTGGGTTAAGCCTGATTAAAGCCGTAAGTGTCCCGCAGACATCCCCCAAAGGAAGGCGGTTCACATGGGAGCGGACAAACCGGGCTGAAACTCTGGTGCCTTTTCCCGGCTCGGAACTGATTTCAAGGCTTCCGCCAGACTGCTCGGCTGCAAGGCGGAACAGGGGAATCCCCATCCCGACACGGCGGGTAGTGCGGGTTGTGTAAAAGGGGTCGGAAACCCGCTTTAACTGTTCTTCTGTCATGCCGCAGCCGTTATCTGAAATTTCAATGGCGAGGGTATCGGCAGCTGTGTCCTCATCCACAGAAATTTCAATCCTTGAAGCGCCGGCCGATATCGAGTTTTGGACAATGTCCAGGATATACAGCGAAAGTTCCTGCATAGCTTAATCGTTGTATTTTTCCAGGATTTTGTCGATATCGTCTACTGTGATTTTTCCGTAAACATCCTCATTCACCGTCATAACCGGTGCAAGGCCGCAGGCGCCTATGCAGCGTGTAGCCACCAGTGAGAACTTGCCGTCCTCGGTGCACTCGTCCGCGCCAATCCCCAGCTTTTCGCTGATTTTGTTGAAAATATCACCCGAGCCTTTAACATAACAGGCTGTGCCAAGGCAAACGCCAATATTGTATTTGCCCTTGGGCGACAGTGAAAACTGGGCATAGAATGTGGCAACCCCGTACACCTTCTCAAGCGGGATATTCATGCCGTCGGCAATCATCTTCTGAACCTCAATCGGCAGATACCCGTAAATCTCCTGAGCTTCCTGCATAACGGTCATCAGGCGGCTTGGGTCGTCACGGTAGGTTTCGATTACTTCTTTCAGCCTTTTTTCCTGTTCGGCAGTGCCTTTAAAAGGAAGGTTGCTGATTTTTTTCTGCATTTTCCCTTTTCCTCCTTACGGGTTGTGGTTTGCGTAATCGCAATTGCCAGAACCGGTTTTTTCGGTTCCAACAGTATATATAATCACATTGGACTAATAAAAAGTTGGAAAGCTATTAGTCAATGCAATAGGCTAATATTATCAACCCTTTTGACAGGCAATATAGAAGGTGGCAAAATTAGACAAAATTTTTGCTTGTTATTTTTTTAACAATTTTGTTCGCTATAAAATCTGCGGAAAAGCAGGCGCAACTTCGCGCTTCGTTTCCGCAGTTCTGCATCTTCGCAGAAAGCAAAAAACTAATCACACATTTTATATATTAACATTTTAGCTTTTTAACGTCAATATTAAATAAGTATAAATTCACACCAAATTAGTAAGAGATAAACAAGGAAGAAATTAGTAATCCTGCTCGTCCAGGGTCAGGGAGTAGGATGGCAGGAACTCCTCCAGAAAACAGTTGGCGGCGGGAAGGTTTAATTCCCTGACTGCCTTTTCGGTGGCCCTTTTGGCTTTTTCAAACTCCCGGTTGCCCTGGCTTTCCTCCTCAATGCATTTTATCAGCGCGGAAAGCTTATCCGCCGCCCGGACAATTTTCAGCTCCTCACTGTATCTGTCATCGTGGATTAAAAGGGGGCTGTATTCCTCCCTTAAATCCTCCGGCAGCATTCTCAGCAGCTTTTCTCCCGAAACCCTTTCAATCTGCTTGTAGGCATCCCGGATTTCGGGATTGAAATATTTCACAGGAGTGGGAAGGTCGCCAATGAGTATTTCGGGCATGTCGTGGTAGAGGGCAAGCAGCACGCAGCGGCACACGTCCACATTCCCGCCAAACCGCTTGTTTGTTAGCAGCGCCAGGGCGTGGGCAAGGACAGCCACGTCGTGGGAATGCTCAGAAATGTTTTCGGTGCGGGTGTTGCGCATCAGCGACCATCTGTTTATATACTTCATTCTCGAAATCATCGCAAAAAAATGAAAACCCATATTGCAAACTCCTATGTAAAAAAATTATATCTCAATCTTTCCGATAAGGCTCCTCATGGCAAGGATTGTTTTTTCTATCAGCTCTTCCAGCGTCCAACCCAGCATTTCGGCGCCGCTGGAAATAACCTCCCTTGAACATCCTGCGGCAAAGCCTTTGGATTTAAACTTCTTCATAACCGATTTTACCTCAAGGTCGGCAACGCTGCGGGAGGGGCGCATTATTGCGACAGCGCCAATAAGCCCGGTAAGCTCGTCTACTGCGTATAGCACCTTTTCCATTATATGCTCAGGCTTGATATCCACGGTTATATTATACCCATGGCTCGCGGTGGCGCGGATAATCCTTTCATCCAGCCCCAGCTCGCGCATTATTTCCTGGCTCTTTATGCAATGCTGGCCGGGATAAAGCTCGAAATCCAGGTCATGCAGCAATCCTACAACTTCCCAGAACCCCCTGTTTTCGGGGTCTAATTCTTCGGCAAACCATCCCATAACCCCGGAAACAATCACCGCATGGCGGATATGGAACTCCTCCCTGTTATATTTTTTCAAAAGCTCCATGGCTTCGTCGTAATTAGGAACTTTCCCCATCCTTCACATCCCTTTCCGAACATATAAATAATATTGCTTTTTAATAAAGTTTATCAGTTTTTTTGTATAAGTAAAGGGTATTTTGAAGTATCTTTTATCTATAATACATTTTATAACCCTAACAGTAAAGACTAACAACACAATACAGGATAAAAGGTGTTGGGAATTATATGAAAAATACGTCTAAAAGCATTATAACCGGCGCCCTGGCGGGGTTCGCAAACGGTTTTTTCGGCGCGGGAGGCGGGATGTTTTTAGTCCCCCTGTTCGTGCGGTGGTTAAAGCTCGACGAAAAAAAGGCTTTTGCCACATCCGTTGCGGTCATTTTCCCCCTGTCGGCGGTTTCGCTGATAATTTATTATTTTAAAGGGGATGTGGATATCGGCTCGGTCTGGCCCATACTTTTAGGCGGGCTTGCGGGCGGAATTATTGCCGGAAAGGTGTTTTGCAGAGTCCGCGTCACATTTCTAAGAAGGATATTCGGGCTGCTGATTATTTACGGGGCGATAAAGGCGGTATTCCTGCTATGAATTATATTATAGATTTTGTTATAGGGCTTGCCACCGGGGTTTTAAGCGGATTTGGTATAGGCGGCGGCTCCCTTTTGATTTTATACCTCACAATATTTGCCGGCACGCCCCAGTTTGCCGCCGCCGGTATTAACCTGATGTATTTCCTGTTCTGCGCGCCTTCGGCCCTTATTTCCCATTGCAAAAATAAAATGATAGAGCGGAAAACCGCCCTTATATGCATATGCGCCGGGATTCCGTCGTCAATAGCGGCTTCTTTACTTGCAGCCTATATAGATGTTAACCTCCTTCGGCGAATTTTTGGCGTTTTCCTATTATGTATTGGTATTAAGGAGTTATTTGTTAAAAAGGACGGTAAAGCATAAATTAAAGTCTAAACATTTTTTGACAATATGTAGTATTAATCCTTGACAGCCGCCACAAGCAGGGCTATAATAAACAAAAAATAGGAGTTGTAGGTTTGTTTTACTGCCCGCTGATTTATTAGTTTTTTATTTCCCGGCGAGCTATAAGGCGGCTAAATCGAAAATTCTGGGCGGAAACTCTTTTTTAGGGAGGTTTCTGCCCTTTTTGTTACCGGTTTATTAACCGGTTTGCGCTGTTAAAAAAAGGCGGCCGGACTCCATTTCAAGACATTCAAAAAAATTTAAATATATGCTGCATTTTACAGAAAATTTTACATTATTTGCAGCGGCTCTGTAAAGATAACATGAAAGAATAGCGCCCGAAACCGAACAAAAGCTTCATGCCACAAGCAGAAACTCCCGTTTTTGTTTTTTGGAAAGTTTAAGACCAGCAACCTGCGCCG
>Ga0134094_1001758_pt1 | contig 19944 bp, 16 predicted proteins | sample 5_1taG_FD_94458 | JGI IMG/M metagenome (GOLD analysis project Ga0134094, IMG submission 94458) | Switchgrass degrading microbial communities from high solid loading bioreactors in New Hampshire, USA - 5_19_20_110_A1 metaG | ecosystem: Engineered > Bioreactor > Semi-continuous > Anaerobic >... | reverse complement strand
CACTGCCGCGAAACTCGGGATGAGGGGTATTAAAACAGCGGGATCTGGACCGCCTCGTCAGACAGCGGGTCTGATTCGAGCAGTTCGGCCCAGAGTTGAAGGGTCAGGTTTGGGCGTGAGGCGATTTGTCGCAAATGGCGGAATTTGAGGAAATGCCAGCCGCTGGCTGCTTCCGCCAGCCGCGGATCGCGCCGCAGCCGCGTCTGCAGCAGTTGGGCGCGGCTGCCCGGCAGGACGATCACCCGCTGGACGGCAGTCTCATCTGGGGCGGGCGGGTTCGCCAGCACATAGCGGCTGATGATGCTGGAGGCGATGCAGTAGAACCGCCATTCTTCCCCGGCTCGCGACCACGTGACGGCGTTTGTCCCCGCGGTGACGTTGAATCCCAGCCGCCGGCCGGTCTCAACGAGCAGCGCGAGGATCTCCTGCAAGTCTGCGCGGCGGCTGGCAGCCGTCTCGCCGGGGGGAAGCTGCCAGAGCGGCGAGTCCCCCTCGCACGGCTCTCCCTGCCTGGCCCGCTGCCCGTATGACTCCAGGCACGCGCGGATGAATGCGCTCTCCGGCACGTGCAGGCCGGCAAATGTACCCAATAACGCGGCTTCCAGCTCTGACTCGTGAAAGACGGCGTTGGCTTCCTTCTTTTCACGGTTCTGCATAAAGCGCACAATTTCCATCTCCACCCGGTCTGCCAGCGTGAGCTTTTCCAGCGGCGGGTGATTGGCCAGCCACCACATCCCGCGCTCTTCGCCCTGCGGCCCGTAGTGTTTGAGGAATCCGCGCCCGGCGAAGACTCGCGCCAGCACGGCCTGAATGCGGGGCAGCAAATCGCCTGGGATGCTGCTCAACCGCCGCGGAATGGCCCTGGCGCTTGCAAGCGCCGTCAGGCCGGCGGCGTAAGCGCTGATATAGTGCGCCGGTTCGGCGCGCTCGAGCAGGTCGGCGGAGATGCCTTCGCGGGCGATCTGTTCCCAGTCCTCCGCAGGTGGGGCAGGCGGATTGGCGCGCGGCTCGGGCTGCCAGAGTCCCTGGGCGATGAACTGCTCGCCGCGCGGCTGCGGATCGCGGCTCAGCGGCTCGGCGCGCAGCGCCAGCCCTTCCAGGTGGAATCCCGCCGATTCACAGGCGGCGATCACTGCGCTCAGAAAGCCGGGCGCGAGGTCGGGCAGCAGCCCGAAAAAGGGGATATTCGCCGGAACGCTCTGGCTGACCGCCGAAAGCGCGCTGTGGACGGCTGTCGTGTGCCAGTTCCAGTCGTAGCGGCGGCGGTCGAGCGTGTTGCGCAGGGGCAGCGCTGCCTCAGGTCCCCACAACCACCCGGCCCACAGCGCTGAGAGCGTCCAAAAAGCCTGATTGGGCCTGGGGAAGACGGTCACCAGGGCTGCCGGCTGCACTTCAGGCGGCAGCGGCATGAGCGCCTTGACCCGCCCGCGGAACAGGCAGATGCCCCCGCCCGATTCGGGGGGCAGCTCAGGCCAGCGGGTGACCGGCACCCGGGCCGGCGGCCTGTTATCGGGCGAAAGCTGGCGCAGGGCGTTCATCCACTGCGCCGCGCCGTCTTCGACCGCGGCCCACACATTGTTTTCGCGGAATACGGGCGGCGTGATCAACTGGCGCGGGCGCGACCGGGCGGTGGGATGGGGCCACAGCGCGTTGCCCGCGTCAAATGCGCTGATCATCAGCGCGTTCAGCAGCCGCCGCCGTTCGGGCGGCAGGTCAAGCCCCTCGCACTTGTTGAGCAGGGTGAACAGGGCGTAAAGCGGCCGCGGCAGGTAGTTCTCGAGGGCGGCTTCAACGTCGGCGCGGCGCTCATCAGCGTTGAGAATAACCCGCTGCACGGCCCGCGCACGCTGCAGGCGGTCGCCGCCCATGCGCGACAGCCGTTCCAGGTCGGCGGGCGTCACGTCGCGCTGGAGCGGCGGAGCGTCCGCGGCGCGGCAGCGCGGGCAGTGATAGATGCGGGCAAAGGGCTGGCTCTCGTCTTTGCGCCACAGGAACGCCTGGGCCGGCACGGTCGCCCCGCAGTCGTCGCACTCGGTTTCATACAGCGATTGGATGTGCGCTTCCAGCCGCTCCTCGCCGCGCCGCGAAGCCGCCAGCGCCGCCAGCACAGACTGGAAATCGCCGCTGTCCGGCGCGCTGGCGAGGGTTTCAATCATAAAACTCAGGATGGGGTTGTTGCATGCAACCAGCACCCGGTATCCGGCCAGGGCGGCCTCCAGCACCATTGCCGGCGACGCGCCCAGCGGGTCGAACAGCCACACGCCGGGCGGGACTCTCTCTGGCGCCTGCCTGCGCAGCCACCCGCTGACCATACCGGGCGGCAGCGGCGGCAGATACCGCGCCAAAGGGCCTGACCCAGCCGGCGCGAGGCTGCCTGGTTCATAGGGTAATCTGGCGGTATCCATTCTAATATGAGTATAGTGATCTTTTTGATTGAACGCCAGTAATTTATACTAGTGAATTGCCGGACGAATACTGTACGTAGTTTTATTGTGTTAAATTTGGTTTTGATGTAGATTTAAAAGGAAAATTCATAATCTAAAAAAATGATCCTGGCTTCCAATACTGTCAATTTTATTGACAAACCATTATTTCGATATATAATAGAACTGCGATCGAGAGAGTTGCATAAGCGATTCGCTGAGGGATGTCCTCACTCGGTTGCATTCAGTTCAATTTTTCCCGTCAATCTGTATATCTTTTTGCAAAAGCCCCTTGCATGGGGCTTTCTCGTTTAAGCCGGCAAAGGAACAAGAATGTATCTTTTATATTTGGATGACTCTGGCTCTCCTCGCAACATGACAGAGGAATATTTTGTACTGGGAGGTTTATGCGTACCTGAAAACAGTGTGCGCTGGCTATCGAACAAGATGACGGAATTAGCAGCGGCGATTCATCCAGAGGATTCCGATCTGGTTGAATTTCATGCTGCAGAGATCTTTAGCGGGAAAGTTTTCTCCTGGGATAAAATGAATAACAAGGCTCAGCGAATTGAGACTATTCAGTCCGTATTACATATTTTGGACCAAGCCTATGGAGACATAGTCCTTTTTGCTTGCGCCGTGCATAAGAAGTCATTTCCAAATCATGATCCAGTCATATTAGCATTCGAAGAAGTGAGCGACCGGTTTAATATGTTCCTTTCAAGGGTATCCAAAAGCGATGAAAAACACAAAGAAAAGGGCATAATAATCCTTGATAAAAGCTCGTATGAAACCGGCTTACAAAACCTTGTAAACTCCTTCCGGCAACGAGGAAACCGCTGGGGCAATCAGCTGCGAAATATTTGTGAAGTGCCCTTATTTGTTGATTCAAGAGCATGTCGTATCGTGCAATTGGCGGATCATATTGCGTACTCAGTATTCCGGAGATATAACGCTGGTGATTTAACGTACTTTAATTGCGTTGAGGATCGATTCGATCAGAGCGATGGGAAAATTCATGGGCTGGTGCATAAGCAAACATACAAACGATTTTGCACTTGCCCAGCCTGTATGAGATTCCGGTAGTGTTTATCGTAATTCGTCCCTCGTGGATCATCCTTTTAGTTGATGTAGAATCCCTCCCCAATTACCGGCGATGCGCCTAGCGGATCGAACTGCCACGCGCCGGTAGGTTAAAAAGCAGCAATTTACCTTCTCTGCCTGCCGTCCTGCAACCGGGCGGCTCTTTTTATTTAACCTACCCACCAAACCTACCTCTGGATAGGGGACAGAAATTCTGGCAGCGTTTACACTGCAGTTGTCATTAGGCAGTATGCTCATCCGCGCGGTAGGGGGATGAGGTCGACCTCATCCTTTCGATGTATGCCGAATCCCCCCAATTGCCGGGGAAAATAGAGGCCCTTTCTACTTATAATGGAGCTGCTTCAAATAACCGGAAGGATTATAGATTTCATGAGAGCCAAAATATATATCACTATCCTCGTCATCCTGATTTTTTCGCTGGCCGCTTGCGTCCCGCAAGCGCAGGCGGACCCGTCCGGCGAGCAAGCGGCCATTCCGCTGAACGACTGCGTGTTATCCGCGCCAGGGACCAACCCGGTGAGGGCGCAGTGCGGCACGCTGACGGTGTTTGAAGACCCCCAGGCTCAGAGCGGGCGGACAATTGATCTGAATATCGCCGTGATCAAAGCCGTCAGCCGCACCCCCGCGCCTGACCCGATCTTTATGCTGGCGGGCGGCCCGGGACAGGCGGCGACTGAAGCCTTCCTGCCGCTGTTGAGCGCCACAAACCGCTTGAACTTTAAGCGCGATATTGTGCTGGTCGACCAGCGCGGCACGGGCAAATCATACCCGCTCGACTGCCCCGAAACCGAATTCGAGCAGGAGGTCATCGGCGTGGAGCTGCCGCTGGAGGAGCAGTTGGCTGAGTTCAGCGCCTGCCGCGCTTCGCTCGATTTTGACCCCACCCTTTACACCACCGAGATCGCCATGGGCGACCTGGAAAAGGTGCGAGCGGGGCTGGGTTACGAGCAGATCAACCTGCTCGGCGTCTCTTACGGCACGCGCGCCGCGCTGACCTACCTGCGCCTGTTCCCCGAGCGGACCCGCAGCCTTGTGCTTGACGGCGTCGTCCCGCCGGACTGGGCCCTGGGCAGCACGGTTGGGCCCGATTCGCAGCGCGCGCTCGATCTGATCTTTGATCGCTGCGCGCAGGATTCCGCATGCAGTGAGAAGTTCCCCGACCTGCACGCCGTCTTTGACCGGCTGATGGACGATCTGGACGAGTCTCCGGTTGAGGTGACGGTCAGCGACCCCGTCACCGCTGAGCCGGTGCGGGTGATGATGAGCCGCCTGACCGTCGGGACGACCGTGCGCATGATGAGCTACAGCGACATGCTCGCGGCGCTGATCCCGCTGGCGGTGCAGAAGGCCAGCCAGGGCGATTTCCAGATGCTCGCCGGAAACTATCTTCTGCTGGCGAGACAGTTAGGTGAAGGGCTGGGCATCGGCATGTATTATTCGGTGATCTGCATGGAAGATGAGCCGCTGCTGCCCGAGACCCTTCCGGCGGGCGACAGTTATATCGAACCCGAGTTCGATCTGATTCACGGGGCTTGCGACGTCTGGCTGGATGAGCCGGCTCCTGCGCCCGCCGCGTGGGGCGACCAAAAGTTCGACGTGCCGGCGCTGATCATCTCTGGCGAGGCCGACCCCGTCACCCCGCCGGAATACGGCGACCGGCTGTCGCGGCTGCTGCCCAACAGCCTGCACCTTGTCGCCCCAGGGCTTGGCCACAACAATTATTATGTTGGCTGCATCCCTGAACTCGTGCTGGACTTCCTCGAAGAGACCAACCCGTCTGCGCTGGATGCCGCCTGCGTGGAGAAGATCCGCCCGCAGCCGTTCTTCCTCAGCCCCACCGGGCCGCAGCCGTGAAAGGATAATACATCATGATACACGTTACAGATTTACATAAATCGTTTGGCGAAGTCAAAGCGCTGCGGGGCGTGTCGTTTCGGGCCGAAGACGGGCAGGTGACCGGCCTGCTCGGGCCGAACGGTGCCGGAAAGACCACCACGCTGCGCATCCTGTACACCATTTTGCGCCCCGATTCGGGCCGGGCTGAGGTGGACGGCTGCGACGTGATCACCCAGCCCATCCAGGCGCAGCGGGCGATTGGCGCGCTGCCTACCAGCAAGGGCCTTTACCCGCGCCTGACCGCGCGCGAGAACATCCGCTACTTTGGCCTGCTGCACGGCATCGACCCCAAAACGCTCGAGGCGCGCATCGACAAAATCGCCGCGATGCTCGAGATGGAGTCGATCATCGACCGCAAGACCGAAGGCTTCTCGACCGGCGAGACGATGAAGGTCGCCATTGGCCGCGCGCTGGTGCACGACCCACGCAATGTGATCCTGGATGAGCCGACCAACGGGCTGGACGTGATGAGCACCCGCGCGGTGCGCGCCTTCATCCGCCGGCTGCGCGACGAGGGCAAATGCGTGCTGTTCTCCAGCCACATCATGCAAGAGGTCTCGGCGCTGTGCGACCAGATTGTTGTGATTTCTGCCGGGCAGGTGGCGGCATGCGGAAGCGCCGATGACCTGCTGCGCCAGACCGGGCAGGCGACGCTTGAGGATGCATTTGTCGCCGCGATTGGTTCTGAGGAGGGGTTGCAATGAACGGGTTGAAACGTATCTGGATCGTAGCACGCAAAGAATTTATCGATAACCTGCGCGACAGGCGCTCGGTCTCTTCGTCGCTGCTGACCTCGGTCACTACGCCCTTGATGATCATTGCCATGATTGTGGTGCTTGGCAACACGCTTTTGAAAGACTCCACCGAAACGCCGCTGACTCTTCCGGTGCAGGGCGCGGAATACGCCCCAGGGCTGATCGAATACCTCGAGCAGCGCAACGTCATCATTACAGAGGCCCCGGCTGATCCCGAGCACGCCGTCCGCGAAGGCGATCTGGCGATCGTGCTGGTCATCTCGCCCGAGTACGGCGAAGCGTTCCAAAAAGGCGAGCCTGCGCCGGTGTAGCTTGTGATGGACAGCTCGCGCCAGTCGACGATGATCGAGGTCGAGCGGGCGCGGGAAATCGTCAACGGTTACAGCCAGACGCTGGCGATCCTGCGCCTGCAGGCGCGCGGCATCAGCCCCAGCATCCTCGAGCCGCTGGAGGTTCAGCGCCGCGACGTCTCGACGCCGCAGAGCAGCGCGATTATCTTCCTCAATATGCTGCCCTTTGTGCTGGTGATGACCATTTTCGTCGGCGGCATGTACGTGATCATCGACACCACCGCCGGTGAGCGCGAGCGCGGGTCGTTCGAGCCGCTGCTGATCAACCCCGTCCCCCGCCGCGAGTTTGTGCTGGGCAAACTGGCCGCCTCGCTGCCTTACTCGCTGGCTTCGCTGGTGGTCGCCCTGGCGGTGCTGTGGCTGGGGTTCAACATTCTGCCGCTGGAAGAATACACCGGCATGCAGATGACTATCAGCGCAGACGTGATCTTCAGGATCTTCTGGCTCTCGCTGCCAATCGTGCTGCTGGCCTCGGTCTTGCAGATGGTCGTGGCAGCCTTCACCCGCAGCTTCAAAGAGGCGCAGACCTACCTGTCGTTCCTGCCGCTGGTGGCCGGGATGCCGGTGATGTTCCTGGCGTTTATCTCGGTCAAGCCGTCGGTGGGCGTTTCCCTGATCCCCATCTTCAGCCAGTCGCTGATTGTCAACCAGCTTCTGCGCGGCGAGACCATCTCACAGGTGAACGTGATCGTTTCGGCCATCGCGACGCTGGTCGCCGCGGCAGCCTTCATCGTGGTCGCCATTCGCCTGTATGAGCGCGAAAAAATCTTGTTCGGCGGGCGGTAAGCCTTTCTTAAATCAAACATCCATGGGCTTTGCCCATGGATGTTTGATTTAACCACCCAACTTCCACCGCGTCACGTCCTCGGGGAACTTTGACCACCCGATCGCCTTTGTGGGCGTGAAGATGAACAGCCCGCCCTGATCCCACTGGTCGGGTGTGGGGCTGTATCCCTGGCTGGCGTATTTCTGGGTATATTCGCTGGCGACCCGTTCTGCCAGGGAGCGTTCAGGCGCACCCTGCAAAATTACCGTTTGCCCCTCGAGGATCACGACCTCGTCGCCGCTCTCCAGGTGCACCAGCGTGCGCGGATTGCTCATGATGTTCCGGCCCCGGCGGGTGGATGGCGCGCCGTCGAAATACAATTTGTCGTCGAACCATACGCCCCAGACAGGCGTCGCCGCCGGCGCGCCGTTTGGGCTGACGGTGATGATCCAATAATTCCGCGCTTTTGCCATGCGGCTGTCCACGTAGTCCCACGGCAGCAGCGTCTCGTCGTTCTCCGGCACGCCGTAGCCGTCGGGCATCACTGGCCTTCCGGTTTTGATCATGCAAGCACCTCCCGTGCAAAATGTAGATCCGTTTATAGATTATGGCACAACCCATACATGTGTGACGACCAACAGGCGCGCTTCTCCCGGCTTTACACCTCACCCGGCTCCGCGGCGCAAATGCTCAGGTGAGTAGACAATGTGCCTTGCCGCGGAGCCACCCTCTCCTGATCCCAGGCGAGGGTTTAAAACGAGCCATGCGTCAGCCCGTAGACTTTCGCCCGGCCGTGATTGAGAATTGAAAACGATCTATGCACCGACTCATGGGTCCAAAGTCACCCTTCTCCCGGGATCGGGATGAAGGTAAGTTTCGCGGCCCAGGCTGTTCGCCGACTGGAAGAATACCGCTGCCGCGAAACCCGGGGATGAGGGCGAAAACGGGGGCTTTACACGATCATGCGCCTTAAAAAACTGCGTATAATATAAAGAAGATAAACATTATCTACATCCGCGGGAGACAGGCATGCAGCCGCAGTACGCGTATCGCAAGACGAGCCAGCCTTTGATGCCCGCCGGGCGCGAGAGTCTCGCGCCGGGGCAGTACGACATTTACCCGGCTTATCCGCTGGCGGGGGGGCGGATCGAGGCGGGCTTTGACGCGCTGGCAGAGCGCATGTTGAGCGACCCGCGCGGCGCGGCGGTCGTGGACGGCTATCCCGGCGTGTTGTGGGATGATTTCCGCAGCCGCCTGGAGGCGGCGCTGCTGGCCCGCGAACCCGCCGCCAAAGTGGTCTGGCAGGACGCCGCGCAGGCGCTGCTGCCGCCGGAGCAGATCGACGCGCTGATCGCCCCGTATCTCGGCGGCGGCGATCCGCTGTTCGGGTTCCGCTTCCCCGGCGCGCTGGGCGATTTTTTCGACCCCGCCCGGCTGCCAGCCCTGCGCCCTGACCCCGCCGCGCGGCTGAACATCCTCTACGGCGTGGGTGCGGCGCTCGCCGGTTGGGACGGGCCGCTGTTCTATCTCGACGTGCCGAAGAATGAGATCCAGTTCCGCTTTCGCTCGCAGTCGATCCGCTGCCTGGGCGCGCCCGAGCCGCTTGACCCCAAAACGGCCTATAAGCGCAGCTATTTCATCGACTGGGTGGCAGCCAACCGCCACAAGGCAGCCTTGCTCCCCCGCATCGATTGGGTGATTGACGCCCAGCGGCCCGATATGCCCACCTTCACCGCGGGAGGCGCGCTGCGCGAGACCCTCAGCCGCATGGCGCGCACTTATTTCCGCGTGCGCCCGTGGTTCGAGCCGGGGCCGTGGGGTGGGCAGTGGATCAAAAACCGCATCCCAGGGGTGGCTCAGGACGTGCCGAATTACGCCTGGTCGTTTGAGCTGATTGTGCCCGAAAACGGCCTGATTTTTGAGTCAGATGGGCTGCTGCTGGAGGTCTCGTTCGATATGCTGATGTTTCAGGAGTATGAAGCGGTGCTGGGTGAATGCGCGCCGGAGTTCCGCTGGGAGTTCCCCATCCGCTACGACTTTTTGGACACCGTCGACGGCGGCAACCTTTCGATCCAATGCCACCCGCGGCCCGAATACATCCGCCGCAATTTTGGCGAGACCTTCACCCAGGACGAATGCTATTACCTGCTCGACTGCGTCCCCGGCGCGCGGGTGTACATCGGGTTTCAGGAAGGGATCGACCCGGAAGCGTTCAAGGCCGACCTGCTGCGCTCCGCCGCGACCGCCGAGCCGGTCGAGATCGACCGCTATGTCTACTCGCGCCCGGTGCAAAAGCACGACCTGCTGCTGATCCCCAACGGGACGATTCACGGGGCGGGGCGCGGCTGCCTCGTGCTGGAGATCTCCGCCACGCCGTATATTTTCACCTTTAAGATGTATGACTGGCTGCGGCTCGACCTGAACGGCGAACCGCGCTCGCTCAACATCGAGCGGGCCTTTGACAACCTGTATTTCGACCGCCAGGGAGCGCGCATCGAGCGCGAGTTTGTCTCCCATCCGCAGGTGACTGCCTCCGGGCGGGCGGAAGGCGGAAGCTGGCAGGTGGTCCACCTGCCCACACACCCGCAGCATTTTTACGACGTCGAGCGCCTGGAGTTCACCGGCTGGATCGACTGCGATACCGGCGGGCGCTCGTGCCACGTGATGAGCCTGGTTGAAGGCCGGTCGCTGATCCTCGAGACGGAGAGCGGGGCGCGGGCGCGCTTCAATTATGCCGAGACGTTTGTGATCCCAGCCGCGGCGGGCCGCTACCGCCTGACATCCGAAAACGGCGAGGCGGGCGAGAAGTCGCTTAAGGTCGTGCGGACGTTTGTCAAGCCCCGGTCACAGCGGCAGGGCCTTGCTCCAGGGTCGCTGCGGCGGGGGATCGCGCCGGAGGTTCAGCCCGATGCCGCCTGAGACCGCTCCGGTTGTCCTGGGCATCGACGGCGGCGGCTCGAAGACGCAGGCCGCGCTGATGGACCTTTCGGGCCGGGTGCTGGCGACCGGCTGGGGCGGTCCTTCCAACTATCACGACATCGGCGTGGCGGCTGCCCGCGCCAATATCCAACAGGCGGTCGAAGCGGCAGTCGCAGCAGCGGCAGTCGGCAGCGCAAAGCGCGCTCATCCCGGCGGCGTGCGGGTGCCGGTCACCGGCGTGAATGGTGTGAGGGCCCTTTCGGCCTTCCTCGGCATCGGCTCGACGGTGGTCGAATCAGACCGCCAGACGGTGCTGCAAATGGCGCGCGATCTCGACCTTGCAGAGGTCATCGGCGCGGACCACGACTGCCGCATCGCCCTGGCCGGCGGGCTTTCAGGGCGCCCCGGCATGGTGCTGATCGCAGGGACGGGCTCATCCTGCTACGGGCGCACGGCTGCGGGCGATGACTGGCTGTGCGGCGGCTGGGGACCGCTGATCTCAGATGAAGGTTCGGGCTACTGGCTGGGGATTCAGGCCATGCGGGCTGCTTCGCGGGCGGCGGACGGGCGCGGGCCTGACAGCTCGCTGCGCGAGATGGTCCGCGAGCGGCTGGGGTTAGGCGAAATGCGCGAGATGATGCGCCGCCTGTACGTCGACGGGCTGTCGCGCAGCGAGATCGCTGCGCTGGCGAGTTTAGTCTTCGACGCTGCCCGAGGGGGCGACGAAACGGCGCGGGCGGTGCTGCGCGAAGGGGCCGCGCACCTGGCGGAGATCGTCTGAGTCACCGCCTACAAGCTGGGGTTTGACCGCGGCCCTGCCGAGCTGGCGCTGACCGGCGGTCTGGTGCAGGCAGGGGCGGTCTTTCTCGACCCCCTGCGCGAGGCTGTGCAGGCGCGCCTGCCCGAATGCCGCGTGATCGAAGCCGAGCTTCCGCCCGCTCACGGGGCCTGCCTGCTGGCGTTAGAGCTGGTTCGCTGACAGACCTTTGCCCTTTACCTGCGGTGGCCGTTCGAGCGTTCTTCGCGCTCGTCGAGCCACTCGCGGATCTGGTCGCTGTGTTCTTCCTCGTGCTCGAACGTGTCGGCGGCGATCCACCGCCACAGCGGCCTGCCCTCCAGCCAGGGATAGCGCTTGGGGTCGGCCAGGTCGCGGTCTGAAAATTCAGAGACGCGCCGCAGCGTCTGCTTGCGCACGCCCTTAAAGTCCTTCCAGACCATCTCCAGCGGGCGGTCAAGCCCGGCCTCGTACCAGCGGCGGTTCAGCTCGTCCACGCTGACATCTTTCTTGAAATGCACCGTCCCCGGTTGGGTTGTGCCGTGCAGCGTCTGGAACAGCAGCGTGACAAGCTGCCCTTCCCAATAGCTGAGGTGCGAGAGGATGTCCTTGATCGACCAGTCGCCGACCACGCCCGGTTCAAGCAGCACCTCGTCGGGCAGCGATTCCAGCAGCTCGATCATCTCCTTATGGGTGTCTTCCAGCGCTTCAATCAGTTCTGTTTTGTTCATGAAAATTCTCCTGCTCAACCGACTGCCAGGTTTCATCCGGGTTGGGGCGCAGGTACTGCCCGAGCAGGGGCGTTGCAGCGCGGATTTCTTCGCCCACGCGCTGGGCCAGGCGGCGCATCGAGAAATGCGCATTGGGGGCCGAGCGCAGGCTGACGAAGTGCGCGGCAGTGCGCAGGTTGAAATCGAGCAGGACGCGCCGGTAAAAGCCGTTCGGGATGATGTAGCTGGCGATGTGCGGGTTGAATTCAGCCAGTTTTTCATAGGCGCGGGCGGCCTGTTCCATCGCCCTGTGATAGACCGGGCCGACTCCGGCGGTTTCGATCCGGCGCGGGGTGGCGTAGCCCAGGCGCGTGGTCAGCGGCTGGGGGGTTTGGGTCATCATGCGGTGGCGCTTTAACTCAAAATAGCCGCCCTGGTCGATGATCACGTCGAAGGTGAAGCGGGCGTACTCCAGCTCGCGCAGGGGGATGTCGAAGCGCTTCAGCCTTCCGAGCAGGCTGTGGGCCAGCGCCGCGCGGTCTTCGGGCTGCATGGATTGGACGGCCTCAACCGCCTGCGCATAGCTGAATTCACCGAAGCGGTACAGCGCTGCCGCCAGCACGCGCGTCTCTGCATCGGGCGAGCAGTAGACCATCTGGCACCAGTCCGTAGTGGGGCGGGGGTTGGGGATGCGCAGCGCGGCCTGTTTCTCCAGGTCGGCGCAGGTTTCGATCAGGTAGGGCGATTCGTCCGCGTATTTCAGCAGGGTGGGCACGCTCTCGAGCGCCGTGGCTTTGATCTCGGCCCCAATCTGGCGCACTTCAGCCAGCGGCGAAGAGGCCATTTTGGTCAGCGCGTGTTCGAGCGCGCGGGCGTTGATCGTCATGCCCAGGTTTGCCAGCGAGGCGGCGGGCAGCAAGAAGCGGCACACGTCCACATACTCCGAGCGGATCCGCCGCTCCCACGCGCCGTCCGATTCGCCCTCTTTGCGCGGGTAATCGCGCTCGATATCGGCGCGCACGCGCGGAAGGGCCTGCAAATAGGCTTCGAACAGCTCGCGGCAGGTCGCGTGGTACAGCGTGCGGATTTCATCCGGCGCGGATTCGATCTCCGCCGGGGTGAAGAACTCCTCCGGCGACCATTTCTGATAGCGGGTCGATTTTTCGGTATAGGATGCCAGGCGGTTGCCCTCAATCGTTTCCACCGCCAGCCGGGAGACGTTTTCAATTGCCACGTGCATCACGGCGTGTTCGGCAACCGATGAATGCCCGTACCCGACCACCCACTTTTCGTGGAATTCGGCGCTTTTTTCGGCGGTCAGTTCGGCGGCGATTTTACGGAATGACTCTGGCGAGCGTGAGGTACGGGCGAAGGCTACGGCGATGGTCTCGGGGTCGAGCGTCAGCGGGTCGAGCAGGTAAATTTGACGTTCAGGCGGCATGCGTAAAGACCTCTCTGGCGTTTTGCGTGTCGATGATCATCTGGTCGATCAGCGCCTGGGCCGAGCCAAAGCGGATCTCGGGCCTCAGGAACTCGAGAAACGATACCCGCAGCGGCTGGTCGTACAGGTCGCCGGCAAAATCGAGTAAATAGGCCTCGACGCGCGGGGTTTTGATATTGTCGGTAAAGGTCGGGTTCAGGCCGACGCTGGTCACTGCCGGGATGCGCAGCGCGCCGTGATACACCCAGGTGGCATAGACGCCAAGGGCCGGCACAACCTTCTTGGGCCAGTATTCGACGTTGGCCGTCGGGAAGCCCAACTGCCTGCCGCGCCCGACGCCGTGCACCACTTTGCCTTCCAGCGAATAGGGCCGCCCAAGCATTCGCGCCGCCTGGGCCACTTTGCCCTTGCGGATCAGCGAGCGGATCAGGCTGGAAGAGATGCGCAGGTCGGTTTCGGTGTCCAGTCCGGGGCCTTCGGCGGGCATTTCCATGCTGGTGACTGCGCTGGTGACGTGCACGCTGTAGCCCATCTGCTCGCCGATCTCGCGCAGCCGGGGAATGTCGCCCAGCCGGTCGCGCCCCAGCGCGAAATCGTGGCCAACCCACAACTGGCGCAGCCCGGTGGCGCGAACCAGCCTTTCCATAAATTCTTCCGGCAAGAGCGCCGCCAGCTCGCGGGTAAACGACAGCGTGATGACGGCGTCAATGCCCAGTTCGCCCAGAAGCTGCACGCGTTCATCGGGGTGGGTCAGGTAGAGGGGCTCGTCCATGCCGCGCAGCACCTCCACCGGGTGCGGATAAAAGGTCACGACAACGGCTTTGCCGCCAGCTGCGTGGGCCTGCTCGATCATGGGCGCAAGCAGCACCTGGTGGCCCAGGTGGACGCCGTCAAATGAGCCGATCGAGGCCCAGGAATGGTCCAGGGTTCCGGATTGTTCGGCTTCCTCAAATGATTGAAATGATTCCATGAGTATTGTGTAAAATGATACCTGTTAAGAGAAAAATACTTTCTTAGGCTGCCATTCGTTGGTTTCAGGGACGTATTCAAGCAGCGCAACCAGCTCGCCCTGCTCGCTGATGCCCCTTGCCATATTTCCTTTTTCGTTCGCGTCGTTGTATCCCTCTTCCGCCGGGATCCTGTGCCCGTGGCGGATCGCATCGACCTGATCGTGCAGCAGCTCGATCGCGGGCCAGTCTGCAAGCGCGTCCGCTGCCGGGATGAGGAACTGATACCAGTCGCCGTCTTCAAATGCTTCGCGCAGCCGGCGCAGCGGCACGGCGTCGCGCAAGGTAAAGCGGCCGCTCTTGGTGCGCCGCAGGCCGATCAGGTGCGCGCCGCAGCCCAGTTTTTCGCCAAGGTCGTGCGCCAGCGAGCGCACGTAGGTGCCTGACGAGCAGTAAACGTCGATCACAGCTTCGGGCGGTGCCCATTCGAGCAGCTCAAGGCTGTAGACGTGGATCCGCCGGGGGGTCAGGTCAACATTTTCACCCTCGCGGGCCATCTCATAGGCCTTGCGCCCCTTGATTTTCACAGCCGAATAGGGCGGCGGGACCTGTTCGATCTCGCCGATGAAGGACTCCAGCGCTTCTTCAAACTGGCTTTCGGTAATCTCGTCCACCGGAGATGTGCTGATAATTCGCCCGTCGGCGTCATACGTGTCGGTTGTCGCGCCGAGGCGCAGGACCGCCTGGTAGCGCTTATCTGAAGCTGAAACGTATTCGCTCAACCGCACGGCAGGCCCAATCAACACGACCAGCACGCCGGAGGCGCGCGGGTCAAGCGTTCCGGTGTGCCCGGCGCGGCGGATGTTTGTCCCTTTGCGGACAATTTGCACCACGTCATGGGATGTCAGGCCCACAGGCTTGTCGACGACTAACACCCCGGAGATTGCATTTTTCAGGTCGAAGCGACTCTCATCATTCATATCAATTCAATTTCCCCTTTTGTGTTGCACTTGTAAATCTTGATCATATGGGATGATTTATGCGCTGTTGAGTGCGAACCGCGGCCCCCACTCGACAGCGCATAAGTTATCTCCTTATATTTGCGAGCGCGGAACGAGTAGCTTTCAGGACCTGCTCCTGGACTTCTTCCAGGGAACCGGGGATATCTGCGCCGGCTGCCGCGGCATGCCCGCCTCCCCCAAATTGTAACGCAATTTTTGAAACATCGAAACCCGGTCGGGCGCGCCAGCTTACTTTTGTGTGACCGTTTTTCTGCTCAACGAAGATAACGGCGACATCGCCCTCGATGCTCGAGAGCATGTTGACCAGGTCTGCGTCGTCGTTGCCGGGGTATTGGGCTTTTTGCCGGTCTTCGAGGGTGAGGTTGGTCCATACCAGCACGCCGTCTCCGTCCAGGGCTTCGCGCTGGGTCTTTGCTAACCCCTGGCCCCAGTAGAGCGCGGCTTCATAACTCTTGGATACCAGCGCGCGCGTGTAGAGTTCGGGCAGCGGCGCGCCGGCTTCCATCAGGTCAGCCGCCAGGCGCAGGGCCTCGGGGCTGATATTTGACGTGCGAAAGCCGATGGTGTCGGTGACCAGCCCGGTCAGCAGCGCCGACGCCACGGGCGGGGTCATCGGCAGGCCCCAGGCCGGCAGGCGTCCGGCGATGATTGCGGTTGTTGAGACCGAATCGGGCACGACCAGGTTGACACCGGCGAAGTTGAGATTGGTGACGTGGTGATCGATGTTCAGGTCGGGGACGCGGTCGCCCAGCAGCCCGCCCGTGCGGCCCAGGTCTGCGCAGTCCACGGTGATGACCAGGGTCTTTGGCGATGCGTCGGGGGCCAGCCAGCCCGAGGGCACGCTGCGGTGAACCTTTTTTGCGCCGGTCAGGAAGTTGAAATTGGCGGGCAGGCCGTCAGCCAGCGCCATGCGCACATCCTTCCCGGCTGCTTCAAGCGCCAGCCCCAGCCCCAGCACGGAGCCGATGGCGTCGCCGTCGGGGCGGATGTGCGACACAATCAAGGCGCGGCGGGCCTGCGCGAACATCTCGCGAATGCGCGCGTCGACGGTCTCGCTGCTTGCACCGGTGAGGATGGAAGTGGGTCGTTCGCTCATTTAGATTTCGTCCTCGCCGCTGTCATCATCACCGGTCTCCTGCGAATTTTCGTCGTCCTCATCGTGAGAAGTCTGGTTAGCGCTTTCGCTCAACGAGGCGATAATGCGCTCGATGTGGTCGGCGCGCTCCGGCGTCGGGTCCCAATGAAAGCGCAGGCGCGGGACGGTTCGCAGTTCCACCCGGCCTGCCAGGGCGCGGCGCAGGAACCCCTGCGCCGACTGCAGCCCGGAGAGGATCTCCTTGCTGCGTTCATGCCCTTCAACTGCCGATACATAAATATCCGCGTAAGCCAGCTCGCGGTCCACGCGCACGTCGGTGATCGAAACACCGCTCAGGCGCGGGTCCTGCACTTCTGTCAGCAAAAAAGCCGACAGCTCGTCGCGAACGCGGTCAGATATGCGCTTTAAGCGAATTTTAGATGGCATTGTCTCGTTAAACTCTTTCTAATGTATAGCACACAATCGAATCGCCGACCTCGAAGTCTGTGAAGCCCTTGACGCCGATGCCGCATTCAAAGCCCTGGCGGACTTCGCGGACGTCGTCGCGGTTGTGCTTGAGCGATGCAATTTCACCATCGAAGAGCTGCTTCCCGTCGCGCATGACGCGGACGCGCCCGTTGCGCCGGACTTCTCCCTGAACGACTCTGCAGCCGGCGATGTTGCCGATCTTGGAGACCTTGAACACAGCCAGGACTTCAGCGCGGCCCAGGTTGACCTCGCGGAAGGTCGGGGCCAGCATACCGCTCAGCGCCTTTTCGATATCTTCTGTCATCCGGTAAATAATATTATACAGTCGGATTGAAACGCCCTCAGCCTCAGCCAGCCGCATGGCATGGGTTTCGGCAGTGACGTTGAAGCCAATAATGATTGCTTTCGATGCGCTGGCGTTGAGCACGTCGTTCTCGCCGACGTTGCCGGTCTCAGCGGAGAGAATGTTGATTTTGATTTCGCCTTTGCCCAGCTCGGTCAGCTCGCTAATGATCGGTTCGAGCGAGCCTTGCACGTCGGCTTTGATGATCAGGTTCAGCTCTTTCTGCTCGCCTGCCTGGACGCGGTTGAACAGCTCTTCAAGCGTGGCTTTCGGGGCTGCTGCGACCTGCGCCTGGGCTGCGTTCTTGCGCTCTTCGACCACTGCGCGCGCTTCGCGGTCGGTTGCGTAGCGCTGGAAGGTCTCGCCCACCTCGGGGACTTCGCTGAAGCCCATCACCTGTACGGGCATCGAAGGCCCGGCTTTGCGCAGTTTGCGCCCGCGGTAATCGAACATCGCGCGGAGCCGCCCGTAAGCGTTGCCCGCTACGATGATGTCGCCCTGGTTAAGCGTTCCGTTTTGCACCAGCAGCGTGGCAACCACGCCCTTCGCCCGGTCGACCTGGGCTTCGATGACCGTGCCAAAGGTCTTCCCGTTCGGGTTTGCGGTGATGTCTGCGCTGTCGGCCGAAAGCAAAATGGCTTCGAGCAGGTCTTCCAGCCCGAGCTTCTGCTTGGCAGAGACCGGCACCACCAGCGTGTTGCCGCCCCATTCATCCGGCACCAGGCCCAGGTCGGCAAGCTGCCGCTTGACGAAATCGGGGTTGGCGTCGGGCCGGTCGATCTTATTCAGGGCGACCACAATCGGAACGCGCGCTGCCTTTGCGTGCGCAATTGCTTCGCGCGTCTGGGGCATGACCCCATCATTGGCCGCTACGACCAATACGACGATATCTGCGCCCTGCGCGCCGCGAGCGCGCATGGCTGAAAATGCCGCGTGACCAGGCGTATCCAGGAACGTGATCGGGCGCCCGTTCAGTTCGACCTGGTACGCGCCGATATGCTGCGTAATTCCCCCGGCCTCTCCGCCGGCGACGTCTGTCTTGCGCAGCGCGTCGAGCAGCGAAGTTTTACCGTGATCCACATGGCCCAAAATGGTCACCACAGGCGGGCGAGTCACCAGGCTGGCCGGCGGTTCACTGGCAAGCAGCTGCCGCCAGAGTGGAATTTCGCCGGTCTCTTTTTCTTCTTTTGTTTCGGGGACTTCTAACGTGGCTTCGAAACCCAGTTCTGAAGCGACAACTGCCGCTGTATCATAATCGACCAGTTGGTTGATGTTGGCCATTACCCCATTGGACATCAGAATTTTGATGACCTGGATCGGGCTTGATTCCATTCGTTGGGCCAGATCACGGACCGTAATGTTATCGGGTAACTCGATTTTTCGCCCATTCTCGCTCATTTTGTACCTCCTCTTTTGTTCGCCGGGCTGTCTGAACGGTTTTCAGGCAATGCGGCGAGGAAAACGGTTGGCCGCGGTGCAGGTGGAAGGCAGCGTCTGGACTTGTGAGCAAGCAGGCGGTTTGTCGATCAGCGTGTCATGTCCCGTTCCTCAACGGTCTTTTCCAACGGCTCTGACTGGTCCCGGCCCGGTTCTCCTGCCAGAGCCGCTGATCCCTCAGCGGGTTCGGCGTCTTCACCGGCAAAATCTACCGTCTCTGTCTCGGGTAAGGTTGCCATGAATGCTCTCAGTGTTTCCCGGTCCTGATCCGTCAGTTCCACCTTTAATGCGTGCGCCAGAGCGCCTTTCAACCCGCGCTCCCAACACTGGCGCTGGTCGTGCAAGTAAGCACCCCTTCCGGGGAGCTTACCTGTTGGATCCACGCGCAACCCTTCGGGGGTGCGGGCGATGCGAATCAACGCCCTTTTCGCCAGAGTCTGGCGGCACCCCACGCAGGTTCGCTGCGGCACATGCTTTGTTCGTCTCGCTGTCTTTTTAGCCACCGCTACATCTCTTCATAGCAGACGGACTGCTTCTCTACTCCTCTTACCAATCACCCCAGATGTCGCTGCCGCCGCGCTTGTGTTTCTTCCGCGCGATGGTCTGGCCGACCTCGGGATCATACTCGATCTCAATATTCTTGCTCTTGCGAGCTTTCTTGCCTTTCTTCTTCACCTTCGGCTGAGGCGGGGCTTCCTCCTCTTCCTCATCCAACGGGATATCGTCAATCACTTCGGGCCGCAGGGTGAATAATTCGTCGAAGGAGACATCTTCGTTCTCATCCTCGGCTGCTGCTTCACCGGCTGCCGCAGGTTCAACAGCCTGCGCCTCAGCGGATTCAGCCGCCGGCGCTTCCGCCGCAGCCTGGAATTCAGCCGGTTCAACCGTCTCTTCGGCTTCTTCTTGTTCGGGGACTGCCTCAACGGCTTCCGCAGGTTCAACAACCTGCGCCTCTGGGGCGGTCTCAACTTCCGCTTCTGCTTCCGGCTCGCCTTCTGCTTCAACCTCGACTTCAACCGGTTCGACGTTGTATGCCTGAGTCAGCCGCTGGATCTCGTTCAACGCGCGCGGGCCGATGCCCGGGAGGCGCAGAATTTGATCCGCGTCGAGCTTCATCTGCACGGCCAGGTCGCCGACGGTGTTATAGCCGTTCTCCTGCAGCGTGTAAGCCACGTGCTCGGGCAGGTCGCTGTCGATGATGTTGATCTCGAAGGCGCTGGGCGCGACGGTGCGGCGGACGGCCAGGGTCTTCTCGTCTTCTTCGGTGCGTTTTTCAGGCGCTTGCTTGACGGCGACGCGCTTCTCCACCCGGTCGACGAACTGCATCATGCGGTCGTACTCTTCGGGGGTCAGCGGGCGGTTCTCGGCCTTCTTCGCCAGCAGCTCCTGAATGCCCTCCAGCCTGTCTTTTTCGACCTCGAGCACCTGGGCATAAGCCGGGTCGGTCTCCAGCCGGTAGACCACGTCAGCAGTCGCCTCAGGCAGGCTCTTG
>Ga0134094_1001752_pt1 | contig 20008 bp, 17 predicted proteins | sample 5_1taG_FD_94458 | JGI IMG/M metagenome (GOLD analysis project Ga0134094, IMG submission 94458) | Switchgrass degrading microbial communities from high solid loading bioreactors in New Hampshire, USA - 5_19_20_110_A1 metaG | ecosystem: Engineered > Bioreactor > Semi-continuous > Anaerobic >... | reverse complement strand
TGGCGCTGTACGACACGCTGACCCGCCGCGGCTACCCGGTGGCGGTAATCAACCCACTGCAAATCGCCGCCTACCGCAAAAGTGGGGTGCGCAAGGTCAAGAACGACCGCACCGACGCGGTCTGGATTGCCGATTTTGTACGCATCGCCCATGTCCCGGCTTCCGCGCGTGATATTCCCACGCTGCTGCAGCTGCGCGAACTCACCCGCTTCCGCTTCTGGCTGACCGAGCAAATCGGCGACTGCAAACGCAAGCTGTTGACCATTCTCGACCGCGTTTTTCCAGAATACGAGCGCCTGTTTTCCAGCGTTTTCGTCTCTTCCTCGCGGGCGCTGCTCCAGCAAGCCGTTTCGGCGCAAGATTTTGTGAACTTTGATGTGCAGGAACTGACTGATCTGCTGGCCAAAACCAGCCGGGGCCGCTTTGGCGAAGAAAAGGCCAAAGAGGTCCAGGCGAAAGCCAAACAGTCGATTGGCGTGGGGTTCCTGGCCAATGCCGCGCAGATCGAAATGCGCTGTCTGCTCAACCAGCTGGAACTGCTGGAAGAACAGCAGGAAGAGATTGACCAGGCGTTGTCAGGGCTGATGGAGACGATCCCCAGCACATCACCAGCATCCAGGGCATTGGGCTGCCCACCGGCGCGGCCATCCTGGCCGAGATTGGCGACATAAACCGCTTCTCCAGCGCCGACCAGCTGGTGGCCTACGCGGGCATTGATGCCACCGTACACCAGTCCGGGCAGTTCCAGGCGGGCGAAATGCACATGAGCAAGCGCGGCTCCCCCTACTTGCGGCTGGCCTTGTGGCAAGCGGCTTCGATGTGCATCCAGCACAATGAAGAACTCAAGGCGTACTACGAGAAGAAGCGCAAGGAGGGTAAAGCCCACGGCACGGCGCTGGGAGCGGTGTGCCGGAAGCTCTTGATCCGCATCTTTACCATCCTTAAGGAGAACCGCCCCTATGATGTCAGGGGAGTGAAAACTGCCCCTTGACTCCTAATAGCAGGTCTTATCTAATCGCCTGAACATTCACGCCGCGAAGCCGGGTGAGGGTTGAGTCCCCCTTTGACACGCAGCGCGGCCCATGCTAAACTTTTGCAGACTCCGAAACATGGATAGATGCGAGGTTTATTTGATGAACCATCCTGCTGCGCGCCTGCGCTTTCAGGGATCAGACCACCTGTTATATCCCGGGCATGACGTCCGGATGGGCCGTGCTGCCGAAAACGACGTGGTGATCAACGACCCAAAGGTGTCGCGCATCCACGCAGTGCTTGAATGGAACGGATCTGGTTTTTCGCTGCGCGACCTGGGCAGCATCAACGGCACCTACGTGAACGGCGAACGGCTGTCATCGATGGCGCGTCTGCTGCGAGACGGCGACCAGATCAGCCTGAGCAAGTTCGAGCTGACCTACGAAATCATCCGCGTCGATCCCCCTGCGCCGGTGGCAAGCATCCCGGCGCTGGCAGCGACCGAGCCGCTGCTGCCCGCCGGGCCGTCGCTGATCGTCGTCGACGGGCCTGACCTGGGGCAGGTCTACCCGCTGTGGGGCGAGCAGATCACCATCGGGCGCAGCAGCCGCGAGGCCACATGGGAAATTCGCCTGACCGACCGGGCTGTTTCGCGCCCGCACGCGCGGATCGAGCGCACGGAGTCAGGCTATATGTTGATCGACCTCAACAGCGCCAACGGCACGCTGTTGAACGGCCAGCCGGTCACCGGGCCGGTCCCGCTCAGCGACGGTGATCTGATCAGTGCTGGCGAATCGAAGCTTGTGTTTCAGAAGTGACAGCCGCCGGGTTCCAGCTGGGATGAAAGTCGCGCGCGGTGGTGTTGGTCAGGCGGACAAGCTCGCCGGTCTCCACATTCACCCGCAGCACTTCGAGATTCCCGCCTTCCATCATCCAATGAAACACGACCCACTCGCCGTCAGGCGAGAATGAACCGCCCTCGGTGCGGATCGACTCGTCCATCAGCCGGCGCGATTCCTGGCGCGGGTCCAGACGGTCGATCAGCACCAGTTCGGGCGTGTTCTGCATGACGTTCAGTTCGCGCAGCGTCGCCAGGATCCAGCGCCCGTCGGGCGAGTAGACCGGTTTGGAGAAATTTTTCAGCAGCCCCGCCTCGGTCAGCGCCTCCTGCGCGCCGCCGTCGGTGCGCATGCGCCACACCGCGTCGACCCCATTCTCATCGTCACTGATGAAAACAATGTGCGTGCCCTCAGGCGAGAAGGCAGGGTCAAGGTTTTTCTCCCCGCGCTGTGAGAGCACCTGTTCCTGCATATCATCCAGGCGCAGCAGGCGAATTTCTGTTTTCTCGTTGATAATGGCCGTATAGGCGATCGATTCACCGTCAGGCGACCACGCGGGTGCAAACCGGCTGCGCGGAACGGGCAGCTCAGTCACCTCGCGGGTCTCGAGGTCGATCACCTCGATCTTCGAGTTTGGGTAGGTAATTCGCGGGCCGTTGCACGGGGTGATATACGCCAGGCGTTTGCCGTCCGGCGACCAGGCCGGCTGGCACGCGCCGCCCTGCGCGTCGGTCACCTGGTCGCGGGAGCGACCCTCTTCATCCATCACCCAAATCTGCACAGTCCCGCTGCGGTCTGATGCAAAGGCAATGGCAGGGAGCGGCGTTTTCGCAGCAGACGGCGGCGTATTCACCTCAGGTGCGGCAGCCAGCCTGCCGCCCTCTGCCGGCTGCCCGGCTGTGGGCGAGGGCGTTTGGCGGCTTTCCGGCGTTTTTGCAGGCGGGGTCGATTGGCGGCGCGCGGTCGAGGTCGCAGACGGGAGCGGCATCGGCGCAGAAAGCGTCGCCGCCCCGCCCACCGACATGCCCGCCTTATCTGGGCCGGGAAGCTGTTGGGCAGCGATCAGCGACTGGCCGCCCCAGGCCAGCAGCGCGACAGCCAGCGCAGCAGCCAGAATCATCCAGAACCCGCGGGGCTTCATCCGTCCGGCGAGCAAATTCAGCGGCCCGGCATCTCTCTTAGGCAGCTCAACCGGCTCCGCGGGCGGCTGCTCCGGCTGCGTAACCGTCTCACCCAACCCGGCAGGGTCAGGCAAGTCGGCCTGGGCGTCTTCTGCCGGGTCCCCCTCGCACTTGATGGCAATCTCGAGCGCCAGCAGCAGGTCAAGCGCCGAGTCGTACCGGGATGCCGGATCGCGGTCAAGGCAGCGCATGACCACCTGCTCCAGCTCGGGAGAGATATCCGGGCGGTGCAGGCGCGGCGAAGGCGGGGCCAGATTACGCTTTTCCCAGGCGATCTTCTGGGCTGTGTTGCCTTCATTCAACGCCGCTTCACCGGTGAAAGGCCGCTCGCCGCCGGTGAGCATTTCAAATAAGATTACGCCAAGCCCGTAAATATCAGAAGCGGGGGTTGGCGCGCCGCCTTCCAGCAGCTCAGGCGCCATATACGCGGGCGTCCCTGCGGCGGCGGGGAGCGTGCGCGTGGTCGTCTCGGCCATGCGGGAAATGCCAAAATCAGTTAGATAAACCGCTCCGCTGCGGTGGATCATAATGTTGGCAGGTTTCAGATCGCAGTGCATGATGCCCATCTGGTGCGCAAAATGCAGCGCAGCGCAGACCGGGCGCAGCACCGCGAGAATGCGTTCCGAACGCATGCCGCAGCGGTTGAGAAAAATCTCCTTGCGCAGCGTCATGCCGTCGATAAAATCCATCAGGATAAACGCCTGCCCGTCGATCTCCTCCAACCCGTAAAAACGCACAATATTGGGGTGCTGCAGCCGCTCGAGCGCCATTGCCTCGCGCTTAAAACGGCGCAAAAAGACCCGGTCTAGAGCCAGGTCTTCGTGCAGCGCCTTCATCGCCAGGACCGCCGTCCGCTGCTGGTCCCAGACCTTATAGACATCCGCCATACCGCCCCGGCCCAGGAAGCTCACCACCCGGTAGCGCTCGCCCAGGGTCAGTCCGGTTAAGTCACCCATGCACAGCCTCTACAATACCATTGTTAATAACAGGATCATGCTGATTCTATTCGAAAGAAGGCTTCCACGCAACCAAACTTATGGTATAATACGGCGCGTTCCAAAATAGAATATAGTAAATAAATGGAGAGGTAGCGTAGTCTGGCCTAACGCGCTCGCCTGGAAAGCGGGTATACCGCAAGGTATCGCGGGTTCGAATCCCGCCCTCTCCGCCTCATTTTATCCGTAGACATTTGCATGGCTGCGGATTTTTTTGCACCCTGTAATTAGTTAATTTAGAAAATTCTGTCAGGGGGAAAATTAAATGTTTAATGAGCGGCTGCCGCGCGTCGCAGCTTCAACTTGTTTCATTTGTGTCCTTTTTCTGATCAGCCTGCTCCTTCGTGTTTACCACATCGGCTTTTCCAGCTTCTGGTTAGATGAAGCCGGGGTCGCTATGGCGATCACCTCGCCCGACCTGGCAGGCATGTTCGCGATCCAGCAAACCCATGTGATGGCCATGCCGCTCGATTACCTGGTTGGCTGGGTAGTCGCCCGCTTCTGCCAGAGCGATGCCTGCCTGCGGATGCCCTCGGCTGTGTGGGGCGCGCTGACCATCCCGCTTGTCTACGCCCTGGCCTGCCGCTTCATCTCCCGACCGGCTGCAGCACTATCGGCGTTAATGCTGGCGCTGGCGCCGTTTCACATCTATTATTCGCAAGAGCTGCGCTTTTATGCCTCGCTGACCTTTTTCTACACACTGGCCACCTTGCTGCTGTGGGAGGCCTTGCAAAAGCCCTCGCTCCGCCGTTGGGCAGCCTTTATCCTGGTGACGGCGGTGGGCAGCTACTTCCACATCTATGTCACGCTGGTCTTCGTCAATGGGCTGGCGCTGCTGCTTGCCAGACAGGGAGAGCCGGGCCAACGCTTCTGGACGCCGGGCCGCCTGAAGGCATTCCAGCCGCTGCTGATCTCCGGCGCGATCGCGGCTGCGGCGGTGCTGCCAGGCCTGCTGGCCAACCTTCCGGTCGAATATGCACCGCTGGGGTTTGACGTGCAGACCCATATTGTGAGCTTCATCAGCAATTTCACCCTTTACAAGGTATATCCCGAGCCAAGGACAGTACTGCTGGTAATTTCCGTCGTCGTCATTTGGCTGTTTCTCATCGGGCTGCGGCAGGTGAAAGCCAGCCGCAATCGGCCACTCGCAGCCATGCTGCTCTCGATCCTGCTTCAAATTATCTTCATCACCAGCCTGGATGTGATTCACGATTACTGGATCCTGGCGCGCCAGTTTATTCAATATCTGCCCTGGCTGTGCATGGTGACGGTGATCGGGCTGCTCCGGCTCATCCAGGAGACCGCTCGCCGCGTAAGTCCGCGCCAGATCACCATTGCGGCTGCCGCAGCCGTCCTGCTGGTCAGCCTGCCTTTGATCCCCGACCTGTACCGGTACCGGAAAGCCCACTGGCGTGAAATCAGCCAGGAGATCGCCGACACCTGCCGGCCCGGCGATGTGATCATTATCTATACGCCACCGGATGTTATATCCATGAAATATTATCTGCAGCAGTTTGGAGACTCGGAAGTCGCAAACAGCGTAAAAGGTTTTATCGAATTTGATCCCGCCAATCTCCAGGAATACCCCGACCGCCTGTATGTCATCATGAAGGCAAATGACGCCCAGGAGCATGCAGACGCGCTGCTGGCAGGCGGGTTCCGGCAGACCCATTACGAGCACGAATCTCCCGGCTCATATAAAATATGGTTGCGGACGCACCGGCTCGGGGCAAACTAGTTTCGATTACAATTAGTTGATCAATTTTGAAAGGACTGCGGCTGCATATGCGTATTCAAGCAGTGATTTTTGATATGGACGGCACGCTGATCGACAGCATCCCGGCGGTGGTCGTGGCGCTGCAAGAGACTTTCCGGCGCTTTACCGGGCAAGACTACTCACCCGAGGCAATTATCGGCATGTTCGGCCCGACCGAAGAGGGCGTGATTATCCCGCGAGTCGCACCGGCGGATGCGGACGCGGCGGTGCGTTATTATACCGAGCGGTATGAGGCCCTGCACAACGCCGAGCCTTTCCCCGGCGTGACCGGCCTGTTGAAACGGCTGCACGAGCACGGCATCCACACCGGCATTGTGACGGGCAAAGGTCCCGGCTCGGCCGAAATATCCATGCGCGTGACCGGGCTGGACCGCTATATCGAGACCGTCGCGACCGGCTCGCCCAATGGGTCGATCAAGCCGCTCGCCATCCGCGAAATGCTGGCCGGGTGGGGCGTTGAACCGCACCGCGCCGCGTACGTTGGCGACATGCCTTACGACATGCAGGCCGCGCGAGAGGCCGGGGTGATCCCCATTGGGGCCGGCTGGGCGGACTCCGCGACGGTGACGGAAGACGGCGGCGGGCAGGTTTTCCGCAGCATCGCCGAACTGGAAAATTGGATCTTTCGCAGCAAATAAGGAGAGCAGATATGCTGCAGGCATTATTTGGTAACGCATCTGAAGTTGACGCCGCAAATCTCAAGCGCGATTTAGACGCCATTCTCTACGACGGCGAGCAGGTTGTGCGGGCTTTCAAGATCGTCCGCGACCTGTTCATCTTTACGGATAAGCGCCTTGTGCTGGTCGATAAACAGGGCGTGACCGGGAAAAAGGTCGAATACCATTCCATCCCTTACCGGGCAATCAGCCATTTTTCAGTGGAGACCACCGGCACTTTTGACCTTGAATCGGAATTGAAGATCTATATCTCCTCCAACCCTGAGCCGATCCAGCGCACCTTCCGCCGCGGCGCTGATATTGTCGGCGTGCAGAAGACCCTGGCGCAGTACGTGCTCGGTGGTGGGTAAGGCTGGCTGCTGCAGCCCTTTGGCGAGCGGCTCGCCAAAGGCGAGCTTGGCGGCTTTACGAGATCGTCAACCGCCTGAGATATGATCATAACCCTTTTGGACTACTAAATAGACTTTGTTGGTATACTTGCTTCACAAAGATAACACCAGGAACAAATCGCAACCCAAAGGGGTCAATTCATGGCAAAAACACCATCCAAAGGCAGCGGACAGCCAAGGGTAAAAATCGAGATCGACCGGGAATTATCCCCCCAACAGCGTGAAGAACTGCTCAAAACGCTGCGGGACCGTTTTGAGAAAAACACGCACCGCCACCCGGGCCTCGAATGGTCAGAAATACAGGCAAAACTGGAAGCCCACCCTGAAAAGCTGGCTTCTCTGGGCGCAATGGAGCGCACCGGCGGCGAGCCGGATGTCGTCGGCCGTGATCCGGTGACGGGCGAATTTATTTTTTACGACTGTTCAGCCGAAAGCCCGAGCGGCCGCAGAAGCATCTGTTACGACAGAGAAGGGCAGAAAGAAAGGGAGAGGAAAGGCGTTTACCCGGCGGGGAACGCTGTCGATATTGCAGCCGAGATCGGTATCGAGATCTTAAATGAAGAAGAATACCGCACGCTGCAAGAGCTTGGGGAATTTGATACGAGGACGGAAAGCTGGATTAAGACCCCCGCCGATATACGGGAGCGCGGCGGCGCGCTCTTTTGCGACCGCCGCTACGGTCACGTCTTCACGTTTCACAACAGCGCGCAGTCCTTCTACGCCGGCAGGGGATTCCGCGGCTCGTTGAGGGTCTAGTCCCCTCATCCCCTATGTGACGCCGTCGCACCTGCTGCCGATCCTGGGAGAAGGGTGTCTTTCGGCTCATGGGTGGTGTATAGATCGTCTTTAGCCCCACCGGAATCGGGAGAGGGTGGCTGAGCGGCAAGGCGCATTTTCTACCCGCCTGAGCATACGCGCCGCGAAGCCGGGTGAGGGCGACAGGCCGCGGCAAGAACTTCAATAAGCCTGCCAATTGATCTCTTAGCCAGGTCTTGCCGTCCCAGATATGTGAACTGGGTCAGTAAAAAACAGAGGCTGTCAGATCATGCAAAAAATCGTTTGCCCTATTGACATTCTAGAAGAATGGAATATAATCTAGTTTACGATATAAACTAGATTATGACGTGAGAGAAATATGAGCACTGACACTTCCCTTTCTTTGAATACGCTGACAAAGCGCACTGTGCGCGCCTGGTGGGCTGATGGGCTATGGGATTTCGCCGTGGCCGGTTTTAACGTACTGCTGGCTGGTTGGTTCTACATTTGGGTGAGGGTCCGCGCCTTCCCCAGCTGGACCTGGCCGTGGCCGTTCATTACGAATGAGACGGTAAATCCCATGCAGGTCCAGTTCCTGCTGTGGACGATCGGGCTGATTCCATTTACGGCTGTTTATGCATACGGCGCATACCGGCTGGTGACGCTGCTCAAGTCGCGCTGGCTGGCCTCGCGCCAGGGTGATGTGCGTCACCCCTTCTGGCTAAAGGTGGAACCGCGCACGCTGGTGGTGTACCTGCTGGCCTGCCTGGGCCTATTCGTAACCATCACCTGGCTGGCGCTGACGGTGACAGGCGGGGCGCATTTCGCCAGCACAATCATCATCAGCGCGTATGGCGCGGTGCTGCTGGCGTTGGGCAGCGCCTATTCCCTGGCCCGCTACATCTGGAGCGGCGCGCTGGGCATACTCGCCTGCACCCTGACTGAACTGTTTCTCACGAGCAGCGCCGACTTCATGCGTGGACCGACCGGCTTCTTCAACGTAGCCCCCGATTTCGGCAACCCGGCCATCCCGCTGCTGATCTTCGCTGCCATCTTCCTGGTCACTGGCCTGGTGGGGCTGGTGCAGGTGCTGAGGAAGGCCCCCTATGAGCAGCAGTGATCCGGATTTTAGCGACCTGGCCGCGATCAACCGCATGGTGCACGAGCCAGCTCGCCTGGCGATCCTGGCAGTGCTGGCCGGCTGCGAGAGCTGCGACTTCCAGTTCCTGCTAAATATGACCCAACTGAGCAAGGGCAACCTTTCGGCGCAGACCATCAAACTGAGCGAGACCGGCTATATTGAGATCGAGAAGGGCTTTAACGGGCGCATGCCATCCACGCGCTACCGGATAACGCCCGCTGGACGCCAGGCCCTTGCGCAGTACAGCCAGCACCTGAAACTGATATTAAACCGTTTCTAACAAACCAGATTTCGCTAGACTTTATCCAATGAGGAAGTAAAAAAGCAGCGTAAACTTGTGCAAAATCTCTGCCAGGAGGAACTGCACAAGTTTACGCTTTTCTTGGCGCAAACCGCCCTTGCGGTTTTATGCATTTTCCCTGTAAAAGGCCCCCTTGGTGAGAAATCCCCAGGAAAATATGTACTATAATTACCAATAATACATACTTGCATTTCGCGCCCAGAAATACGGCTCGATCCACAACTGGAATTCACCGTATTGTCCGGTCCGGTGAAAATGGGACCGCCAATTTCACCCCAATTCCCCGACTCGAATGCGCATCCAGACGAAACGGGTGCGCGGCGTTAAGGAGATCAACAACCATGGACAAGCGAAATCCAATCTTATTCAGTCTGCTCATCGCGCTGGTTGCCCTGGTGATCTACGTCGCCGCCAGCGAGCTGGTCAGAGTCATCGCGCCGGGGGCTTCTCCGCTGGCCGTTGGTCTGGCCGGCGGGCTGGTCGCCGCGCTGGCTGTTGTTTTAACGTTGAACCGCCTTGACTGGTGGGCTGAGGCAGGGCTGCGCGGACCTTACCACAAATCCGCGCTGCTCTGGTTTGTGCCGCTTTTGATCTTTGCCCTGCTGCCGCTGGCAGCCGGCTACCGGGCGAGCGCAAGTGAATCGGCCAACGCGGTGTTCTTTGCCGCCGCTTCCGCAATCTGGCGGGTTGCCGCGCAGGGGATCATTCTTCACGCGCTGCGCCGCACGGGCGATTGGACTTCTGCGATCATTGCCGGGCTGCTGTTTGGGGTGATGCACCTGGACGGGCTGCTGGCAGGCGACGCTGCCGCCGCGCTGGCAAATGCCCTGCCTTACGCGCTGCTGGGGTTCGCGATTGCTGCGCTAAAGCGGCGCACAGGCACCATCGTACCGCAGGCGCTGTGCTACGCCCTGCTGGTTTTCACCCTCATCGTCTCCGGCGTGGGGACCGCATCGCCCTCCCCTGGCGACATCCTACCATCCGTCCTGGCCGCCGCGCTGCTGGCCGTCTACGGCGCAGTTGCCCTGGCTGCCGGCAGAAGACCGACGCTTTCAGCCAGGAAAGCCTGAGCAAAACTATTCTACGCCGGTCAGTTCCACCACCTGACCCGTGCGCACCGACCGGTCAGCAGCCAGCACAATCCGCAGGCTGTTGACCGCGTCGTTAATGTGATCGCTGAGGTCCAGGTCTTCGCGGATGGCGCGCAGCAGGAAGCGCTGCTCGCGCTCGCACAGCTCGTCGTGATTGGGCTCGCCGCTCAGGTCGATGATCTCATCCCGGTACTTGAAACAGCCGTTCTCGTCCAGGTCGGCATGGTGCAGCCGCAGGGCCTGGGCTTTGGTGTGGCTGTCGAGGTTGTCAGACTGCGCCTCCACGCTGGCGGCGATGCTGACCGAGCCCTTGGGACCGATCACGTCCTTCACAAAGAACGCCGTCTCGCTCATCATCGGTCCCCAGCCGGCCTCGTACCAGCCCACCGAGCCGTCGTCAAAGACCACCTGCAGGTGACCGTAGTTGTACATCCCCGGAATCAGCTCATCGGTCAGCCGCGCACCCACCGCTGAAACCCGCACAGGCTTCGCGCCGGTCATCTGGCACATCACATCCACGTAATGCACGCCGCAGTCGACGATGGGCGAGGCCGAGAGCATCAGATTCTTGTGTCCCGTCCAGGCTGCTCCCTCGCTCTGCTGGTTGAGGTTCATGCGCATCACCAGCGGCTTGCCCAGCCCGCGCGCCGCCTCGATAAAGCGCACCCATGATGGGTGGTGGCGCAGGATATACCCGACGACCAGCTTGCGGTTCGCCTTCCGGGCCGCCTGGGCCACGCGCAGCGCGTCCGCCTCGGTGACGGCGATGGGCTTCTCGAGGAAGACATGCGCGCCGGCTTCGAACGCGCGCACGGCATACTCAGCGTGGGTATCGGGATAGGTGTTGATGCTGACCACGTCCGGGCGGGTGGCCTGCAGCGCCTCTTCATACGAGTCAAACAGCGGCAGCCCGCCGCCCAGGGCCTGATTGAGCGCCTCGCGCCGCGCCGGGCGCAGGCTGACCAGCCCGGCAATCTCAAACCCGTCGATCTTGTGATAGGCGCGGGCGTGAGATGCGCCCATGTTCCCGCAGCCGACTACCAGTACGCGTAAATTGGGGGCCATAATCGATCCTTTCGCAGCGTAAAGTCATTAACGGCTAAACCCGGCGCTCGCCGGACGCCGTTCAGTCCTGTGGTGAAATCCGCTTGATCAAATACAACTCCCCGCGCTCGAAGCCGCGGCTCTCGTAATACAACCGCGTTCCGATGGCGGCGATCACCGCCAGCCGGGAAAACCCGCGCTCGCGGGCAATGCGGGTGGCCTCGTCGAGCAGGCGAGTACCCAGCCCAATATGCTGCGCCGCGCCGGGCTGTTCTTCGCCCACCGCCAGCGACTGCCCGTACACATGCACCTCGCGGATCAGCGCCGCGCCTTTCAGATCGGGCAGGGCGGCGGTGAGATCCGGCGCTGCGCCGCCAGACTCGCTCGATTGAGGCAGCGAAAGGCGCAGATACCCGGCGATTTTGTCATTAGGCGTGACAAACTGCAAGAAATGCTCCTCGGCCGTCACGCCGTCGGGGCTGGAAGCTGTGTAGACCGTATCGACCAGCCGCAGCCGGGCAGGGTCGATCTTTTCACCGCGCACCTCGCGGCAGCGGATGCAGCGGCAGTCTTCGCCGCGCCGCTTCAGTTCGGCAAAAACATCCATGCGCAGGCTGGTGCGCTTGTTCCCCGCGACCACGTTGGTCGATGGGATGTCGCGGATGATGCGGTTGACCCGGCAGTAGACCGGAATGGCCGGCTTGATGTCAGCGATCAGGTGGATCAGTTCATCCTGCGTATAAGGCGTGTATTCTCCGCGCTGCCAGTATTCATATAATTCAGCATTTGCCAGAAGCTGGCAGGGGTAAATTTTGATTTCATCCGGGCAGTAGCCGCCGTCCCACAGGCGGGCAAAGTCAGCCCGGTCTGAGTCGAGCGTCGCGCCGAGCAGGTTCGGCATCCAATGCAAGACGATTTTAAAGCCCGCCGCGCGCAGCAGCGCCACGGCGCGCAGCGTCTGGGCAGCGGTATGACCGCGCTTGTTCAGCGCCAGCACGCGGTCGTCAAGCGACTGCGCGCCCATCTGCACCTTCGTCACCCCCAGCGAGCGCAGCCATGCCAGCTCGCCGCCCAGCGGTTTGCCGAGGATTTCATCCGGGCGCGTCTCGATCACCAGCCCCACATTGCGGTGCGGGGCGGTCTCGTTGACGCGCTGGGCTTCTTCCAGCGTCTCAGTCTCGACCTCGTTCAGCGCGTCAAAGCAGCGGTGGATGAACCACTGCTGGTAATCGCGCCGGTAAGCCGACCATGTGCCGCCCAGAATGAGCAGCTCGATTTTATCGGTCGGGTGGCCGGTCGCCTCGAGCGCCTCCAGCCGCGAACGGACCTGCCGGTAGGGGTCGAAATCATTCTGCAAACCGCGCATCGCGCCCGGCTCATCGGGCAGATAGCTTTTGGGCATGCGCGCGTCGGTCGGGCAGAAAATGCACTTGCCGGGGCATGGATAGGGCTTCGTCAGCACCGTGACGGTCGTCACCCCTGAGAGCGTGCGGACCGGCTTCATGCGGATGCGCCGCAGCAGCTCGTTATCGGGCTGCCACTGCCCCGAATCGACCATCTGCTTATACACCGTCACCAGCACCGACTTTGGCACCAGCCCGCCGGCCTTTAACGGGTTGCGGCGGGTGGCTTTCATCACATCTTCCCCGGCCTTCACTTCGTCGAGAATGCGCAGCGCAGCCTCCACACGCTCGGGCGTCGGCTCGCGCATCTCCTGCCACAGTTGAACGTCTTGCTCACTCATGCGAGGTATTATACCTAATTAATCATTGTTTTTCGCACTCACCGGGCTTCGCGGCGCAAATGCTCGGGTGATTAGAAAATGCGCCTCGCCGCGAAGCTTAAAACGGTCCATGCTCGGGTCTATGGACCAACAGGCACCCTTCTCTCAGGGCTGTCACCTTTCATCGAGCTGGGCTTTACCCAAAAAGCAGTTCAATAACCGGGGTTTATCACCTCATACGATTTAGAAAGCCCAGGAGTCGATTTTTGTTACCTTTCTGGACATTCCTCGATGTATATTATGAATAACATTCATGAGGTGATAGCATCGTGGAATTTTTCCTCCAATGGAGCAAAACATCAACCGATCTGGAAGAAACGGATGCGGAAGATGATGTATTGGTCCGGCCCGCGATAAAGAATCGAGCTGCATTTGCGCCGCTATACAAACGATATGTTGTGCGGGTATATCGCTATGTGTACAGCCGGGTTGGCAATGTCGCTGAGGCCGAAGACCTTACAGCGCAAGTCTTTGAGGATGCAATCAATTCGCTTACGAAATACCGGTCGCAAGGCACCTTTGCCGGCTGGCTGTTTACCATCGCCTACCGCCGGTGCGCAGATTATCATCGCCGCCCAAAGACTGGGATCATATCGGAAAAACTGTCAGGTGAATTCTTCAGCGATCCTTTAGAACAGGTTATCCACCAGGAGAACTTTCGCCGCCTCGATAAATTACTATCCGAGCTAAAAGAGGAAGAAAGAGAGTTACTGCGATTGCACTTTGCTTCGCGGTTAACCTATCGCCAGATTGCGCAAGTCTTAAGACGCAGTGAAGGGGCGATTAAGGTAGCAATGTCCCGGCTCATTCAAAAGCTAAAATCCAGGTGGGAGGCGGAAAATGAGTGAGAAAAAGCACGAACATTCCCTGGTGAGCACATTAGATCAATATTTTACAGCTCCCATGCCGGGGGATCATTTTATCGCTGCCCTTGAACAGAGAATTTTAAGCAGCGAAGAAAATCCAGTCAAAATCCGGCGGGGAAAAATTTGGAATATACCACAACCCGCGTTTCTCCTTTTCACTGCTTCAGTTGTGCTAATCGTGGCTTTCCTGGTAATTGGTCCTACAAAAGTCCGGGCAGCGATTGAAAATTGGCTCCGTTACATCCCGGGATTTGGGCTGGTTGATCAGGAAAGCGCGATCCGAACGCTTGCAGAGCCTGTTTCCCAGACAAGAGATGGGGTGACTCTTACAATCAAACAGGCTGTTCTCTCGACATCTCGAACCGGCCTTGTTTATACGCTTAAAGGTTTATCCCCCCAGGCAGTTGCCGGGGAATCCATTGAAGCGCAAAAAAAGGCCTGTCATGCAGCCCCGATTCTCGTTTTGCCGGACGGGGACCAATTGCATTCCATAGGAAATGGATCAAACGGTTATGATGCAGAGGATGCCTATCAGGTGATGGTCTTCTATCTACCTCTGTCCGGTGAAATCGAACAGGCTACCTTTGTCCTCCCCTGTATTCCTGGAACGATCCCTGGGAGGGCTCCTGAGAACTGGGAACTGCCGGTGCGGTTTGTGAGTGGGCCTATCGATGGAACAGTTACGCAGCTTAAAGTAGAGCAGGTTCCGACGAATACACCGTCACAAGACTCGCCGCCGGTGATTCTCGATCAGGTAATCGAAACCAATGACGGATTTATCTTTCTGGGCAGATTCCAGCCGCTCTTCCCGAACAGCCGGGTGGCTGAGGCTAGCCAGGGTTATGTCCCATCCATTCGAGATGCGGCGGGCAAGGCAGTCTCATATCGCATACCGGATGATCTCTTAACAGACCAGGATAACAGCGGGTCATTCTTCTGGGCATATGAGATACAGGCAAAGGATATCGCGTGGCCGGTCACCATTCAATTTGAGACCGTTGGAATCGCCTGTTTCGATGATCAGGCAGCGTTCACGCTGAAAGCCGGCGCAAACCCCGGTGAAGGTCAGGTATGGGATATTGGTCAAGAACTCACTGCCGGCGCCTGTTCCATCAAAGTGATTTCAGTAAAACGAAATCACGATGGATACTCTTTCCTTATCACCGGCTTAAAACACCCGCTCCGCCATCTGAACCTGGAGATCGCTGGCTTTCCTGCTTCCAGGTACTCGATCCGCGACTATCCTTCGTACACAGAATTTCGATTGGTTTACGATCATGAAGTACCAGAGAACGAGATGAATATCGTCGTCTCAGGTGTGATCATCGATGTCTCTGGCCCCTGGGAAATATCCTGGCAGCCAGGAGATAAGACCCGGTAAAAAATTCGCTGCCGCCCAGCCAAGGCCCCCTTCTCCCAGGCTGGGAGAAGGGGGTTTGGGGGATGAGGGGATTAAACCCTTACGGCAGAAAATCCAGCGAGTTGACGTATGAAAACAGCGAGCCGTCCTGGCGCAGGCTGATTTGCAGCATGGCCGGCATGCCGCCCACGTCGATGTCCGGCGCTTCCCAGCGGAAGAAGTTATTTTCTCCCTTAACTCCCTCGGTGTAGACCAGCTTGTCTTTCCAGCGGTCAAAGCGGGTTGATTGCGAGGTGGCGATCTGCTCTGCAGCCGCGCGCAGTTCATCCGCAGTCAACGGGCTGCCCAGCGACTCCTGCAAGGGATGGGCCAGGGTGAATTCGACCGGCTGGAGCGTGTCCTCGCGCACGTAGTAGCTGTTGCCCTGGAGATCGACAAACAGCATCGCCTTGTGGTTTGTGGCATTGGGAATGCGGTCCATCCCACGATAGTCCAGTTCGACCTGCGGCGCGCCGGTCGCGCCGCTGTTGAGCAGCGCATTCACGTTCGCGCCGGCCGCTTCCAGCATTTTCTCGTCCGGCCCGCTGCTGCGCTCAGGCTCAGGCGCATCCGGCAGCCCGGCTTCTGCTTCAGGGACCAATGTGACGACTTTTTCCGCCGTGCCGGCGTCCAGCTGGACCGCCGGCACGTCAATCACGTCGACCGCGGGAGGCACATTGACTGTTGTAGTTATGCCGCAGGCGGAAAGCAGCCCGGCGAGCGCCAGAAGCGTAATCATCCAAAGAGATTTGATCATGGAGGTATTCCCTTTATTAATTGCAGAGTAGAAACCGCTTAATCATAGACGACGATCCCTGGCAATCTGTTCCCGGATTATCGACCTCATCCTCCCGACCTCGACCTGCTGGTGCATAGATCAATTTCAGCCACTACCCAGGCTGGAATAGAGTGCCTGCTGGTCTATGAACCTGTGCGTGGATCATCTCTTAAACCCTCGCCTGGAATCAGGAGGGTGGTTTTGATGCGCATACGCTTGAGCGTATGCGCATCAAAACCGGGTGAGGTAAAAAATTCCCTATTGACAAAACAAAATTTGTCGTTAAAATATTTTTTAACGACAAAAAGGAGATGAACGATGGAAGAATTTCAACCGCAGGAACTGCTCATCATTACCGATCTTGAAACCCTGCGCGTGATGGCAGACCCGCTCCGCTCGCAGATCTACGAGATTTTGCTCAAAAAACCGGCGACGGTCGGCCAGGTCGCAGAGCAGCTTGGGCTGGCCCCCAGCCGGCTGTACTATCACGTCAACATGCTCGAAAGGCACGGGCTGATCCGCGTTGTGGCGACAAATATGGTGGCGAATATGGTTGAAAAATTCTACCGCGCCACCGCCAAACAGGTGGAGATCGCGCCTGACCTGCTCAACTTCTCAGAGCCTGAAAACCAGGAAGCGCTGACCGGGATGCTCACCGGCGCGCTGGATGCCACCCGTGAAGATATGCTCCGCTCGATCACAACCCGCCAGCACATGCTCAGCCAGGGAGCTGAGGCACGCGAGCGCCGGGTGACGGTCGCACGCCGGGTCGCCCGCGTCCCCGATGAATTTGCCGATGAATTCCACAAGCGGCTGGAAGCCCTGCTCGATGAATTTGAGGCCCAGGATGCTCCTGACGCTGATTTGCACTACGGCCTGCTGGTCGCCTTTTACCCCATTTTCTACAACGAAGACAACCCATCCAAAGACGCGAACGAGCAGAAAAAGGAATAAGAAAGATGCGCACCTTTTTGATTATCTGGATTGGACAGTTAATCTCACTACTTGGGTCTGGCTTGACCAGTTTTGCGCTCGGCGTGTGGATCTTCCAGGAGACCGGGCAGGCCACGCCCTTCGCGATGACCGTACTGATCGGCACCCTTCCGCGCACGCTGCTCATGCCGCTGGCCGGAACGCTGGCCGACCGCTGGAACCGCCGCCTGATGATGATCCTCTCGGATACCGGCAGCGCACTGGTCACGCTGGGAATCGCAGTCGTGGTGCTCACCGGTGAACTGGAAGTCTGGCACATTTTTACGGCTTCGTTCATTTACTCCATTTTCGGCGCGTTTCAAGAACCGGCTTACCGGGCTTCGGTGGTGATGCTGGTGCCGAAGAAGGACCTGGCGCGCGCCAACGGCATGGCCCAATCCAGCGAAGCGGTGCAAATGCTGGTCGCGCCGCTGCTGGCAGGGTTCCTGTTCGTCTCGATCGGGCTGCAGGGCATCATCCTGATCGATTTCTTCACCTTCTTCTTTGCCCTGGGCTCGCTGTTGATCGTGCGTATTCCCCAGCCTGAGCTTGCGCCGGAACCAGAAGGCAAGAAAAGCTCGGTGCTCAGCGACATGGGCTTCGGTTGGCGCTACCTGCGCGAGCGGCCGGGGCTGCTGTATATCGTGCTCTATTCCGCGCTGGTCAATTTCTTACTCAACTTCAGCTCTGTGCTGATCGGCCCGCTGGTACTTTCGTTTGAGACGGCTGAAGTCTACGGCATCATCAATGTGGTGATGGGCGCGGGCATGCTGGTCGGCAGCATTTTCATCGGCGCATGGGGCGGGCCAAAACGGAAGATCGCCGGGGTCTTCGCCTTTATTGCCCTGATGGGCATCGGCCAGGCGCTCACCGGGCTGGTGGCCTCGGCCTGGACGATCGGCGCGGGCCTGTTCCTGATGCTCTTTGGGGTGCCGGTTGCCTCGGGCTGCAGCACGGCCATCACTCAGGCGAAAGTCGAGCCGTCGGTGCAGGGGCGCGTGTTCGCCATCCGCTCGATGATCAGCCAGTCGATCATGCCGGTGGCCTTTGCTATCGCCGGCCCGCTCTCAGACCTCGTCTTTGAACCGCTCATGCGCGAAGGCGGCGCGCTGGCGAACAGCCTGCCCGGCATGCTGCTGGGTGTGGGGCCGGGGCGCGGGATGGGGTTGATGTTCGTCCTTGGCGGGCTGCTGCTGTTAGTGGTCACCGCGCTCGCCTGGACCAACCCGCGCATCCGCAAGGTGGAAGACGAACTGCCCGACGTGGTGACCGTTGAGGCGCAGAACGCACCCGCCGGAGGTCTCGTTCCAGGGGCTGCTGATTAGCCCGGCGCGATTCCGCTGACTGAACCTGAAAGAGGCCGTCCAAAAGCGCTTTTGGACGGCCTCTTTTCGGCTTAAAATGATTTGATTTGAGGGGCCCGCCCTCTATAAAGTCATACTTTTCAGGCGGCCTTTCCTGTCACTTTGACGGCTTTTTCGACACACTTTGTACTATAATTCTCTGCAACAGGAGGGATCAATGAGCGTCAGTGACCTGGCGGGCAAGCCTGCCCCTTTGGAACTACTCACCAACATTCCGCGGCTGGTCGCCGCGTATTACACCAACCACCCTGACCCAGACAACCCGGCCCAGCGGATCGCCTTTGGCACGTCGGGCCACCGCGGCACTTCGTTCGACGGCTCGTTTAACGAAGATCACGTGCTGGCGATCAGCCAGGCAATCTGCGAGTACCGCGCGCAGCTTGGGGTCAGCGGCCCGCTGTTTATCGGCATGGATACGCATGCCCTCTCCGAGCCGGCCTTCATCAGCGCGGTTGAGGTGTTCGCCGCCAACGGGGTCGAGCTGCGCGTGGACGAACGCCTCAGCTACACCCCCACCCCGGTGATCTCGCACGCCATCCTGACCTACAACCGCGACGCCGGTCGCCAGGCTCCCCAGGCTGACGGCGTGGTGATCACCCCGTCGCACAACCCGCCCGGCGACGGTGGGTTCAAATATAACCCGCCCACCGGCGGGCCGGCCGGCGCTGAGGCCACAAAGACCATCCAGGACAGGGCAAACGAGATTCTCAAGAACGGGCTAAAGGGCGTGCGGCGCATGCCCTTCGAGCGCGCGCTCCGCAGCGAGACCGTCACCCGCTACGATTACATCACCCCTTACGTCGCCGACCTGCGCTCGGTGGTGCGGGTAGAAGAAATCGCCAGGGCCGGGCTGCGCCTGGGCGTCGATCCGCTGGGCGGGGCAGCCGTCCACTATTGGGACCCGATCGCCGAGGCTTATGGGCTGGACCTGGAGGTGGTCAACCGGCGCGTCGACCCGGCCTTCTCGTTTATGACGGTCGACCATGACGGGCAAATCCGCATGGACTGCTCGTCGCCCTACGCCATGGCGAACCTGATTGGCCTGAAAGACCGCTTTGACCTCGCCTTTGGCAACGACCCGGACGTCGACCGGCACGGCATTGTCACCCCGTCGGCGGGGCTGCTGCCGCCCAATCATTATCTTGCCGCGGCGGTCTGGTACCTGTTTCAGAATCGCCCCGGCTGGGGCGCAGATATGGCTGTAGGCAAGACGCTCGTCTCCAGCTCGATCATCGACCGCGCCGCTCAAAAGCTGGGCCGCCGGTTGATTGAAGTCCCGGTGGGCTTCAAGTGGTTCGTGGATGGGCTGCTGAGCGGCGAGCTGGGCTTTGGCGGCGAAGAGAGCGCCGGAGCTTCGTTTGCACGGCAGGTCGGCACGGTCTGGACGACCGACAAAGACGGAATCATCCTCGACCTGCTGGCGGCAGAGATGCTGGCGGTGACCGGGCGCGACCCGGCGCAGATCTACGCCGAACTGGAAGGCCTGTTTGGGCGGTCGTATTACGAGCGCATCGATGCGCCTGCGACGCCCGCGCAGAAGGCAGCCCTGGCGGCGCTCTCGCCCGAAAACGTCCCGGCGGGCATGCTGGCCGGCGACCCGGTGCTGACCGTGCTGACCCGCGCCCCCGGCAACAACGCCGCGCTCGGCGGGATTAAGGTGATCACCGAGAACGGCTGGTTCGC
>Ga0134094_1001740_pt1 | contig 20097 bp, 20 predicted proteins | sample 5_1taG_FD_94458 | JGI IMG/M metagenome (GOLD analysis project Ga0134094, IMG submission 94458) | Switchgrass degrading microbial communities from high solid loading bioreactors in New Hampshire, USA - 5_19_20_110_A1 metaG | ecosystem: Engineered > Bioreactor > Semi-continuous > Anaerobic >... | reverse complement strand
TATTTTCTTGGTGGCGATAGCGAAGGGGAGACACCTGTTCCCATTCCGAACACAGCAGTTAAGCCCTTCAGCGGCGATGGTACTGCCACATCTCGTGGTGGGAGAGTAGCTAGCTGCCAAGAATAATGTTGACCAGCCTTGCTGTCCGATTGAGACAGTGAGGCTGGTTTTTTGTGCCCAGAGAAGCGAAGGGAATAAACGAAAGGACCACCGGCTGGTGGTCCTTATTGCAAGGCCTCAAGGGCCCTAAAAGTCTTGCTGTTCTAGTTCGCTGGGGGTACCTGGATCAACGTTCCCGACGGCATCTCGATCGTGCCGACGTACCAGACTTCCCAGCCATGCTCAAGAGTCTTTTCGAACTCGTGAATCTCGGCATCGGAGGTTCCCCCATTGACCGTGATCCGTATGGTAGCTTTCGATGGAATCTCTTCGTTGTCATATCCGTATGCTCTGTAATAATGGACCCAGATGTGATACTGGCCCGCAGCTGCCTCTTGGAGCAGGATAGTTTCGGGGCCACGTCCTTCCGTATTGTCTATGTCCAGAATCGGGTTGCTTTCTTCGGTGGTGCCAAAGTCGCTGGGACTTTTGTTGTTCCAGTACACATGCCTGTCAGAATTCCAGGCGTCGTAGTCGGCAAACACGTTGCCTTCTTCAGAACGTCTTTGGAACATGTGGATGTCCACGTCAGTGCCGTCCGTATCCCAGCTTAGGATTACTCGCAGGTCAATCCTAGGCAGAGTCACTGTCACCCTCAAGATGGCGCTGGTTCCGGCGTGTCCATGGTCATCGAAAACGCGCAGCTGGATGGTATTGCTGCCAGGATCAAGAGGGAGTTCCTGGTCGAAATCGCCGTCCGATTCCACCCGGATCTCGTATACAGTGCCGTTGATGATCGCCTGAAGCTGGTCGATGGTGATTGCCGTAGTGAGTGATCCTACTTCGCTTCTTGGGGTCAGGATGTCGTTGACGTTTCCCGCGATTCTAATCGTAGCTTGATCGAGCTCTTCACCATCGGTGATACCCTCAAGGGCGTTGATGTTTACCTGAGGAGCGGAGGTGACCAGTTCGAACTTCTGGCCAGTCAAGTTCCGGTTGACATTCACCGGTTTTTCAAACCGTTCATACCCATCAACACTGATCTCCACAGTGTGCGTTCCAGCTTCTACGTTGGTGAACTCGAAACGTCCTTGGTTGTCAGTTGTTGTGTGCTTGGTCCCCAACAAGACTTCAATTTGTCCGATTGGGTGATTTGTTCCTTTCTCAACGACAGAACCCGACAATGTGTAGCTCGAGCCAGGTTTGCCGCCACCGCCCATACACCCAGTAATCAAAAATCCAGCCAAGACAACCGCGACGAGAAGCACGAACCTCTTGTTCATTGTTTTGCCCCTTTCATTTTGTGGCTGATAAAGCAGCACCTTGTGACGGGCAACTCTGTTTGGCGGCTAGTTTTCCTTGTCACCTCCGATCGTGAAAGCACGCCGCCCTGATCATATTCTCCATCGAGAACACTATTCCTGGCAAAAAACGCCTATCCTGGCAACAATTAACAATTGCCGAAAAAACGTTCGAATCCCAACTGCGGGCTGTCGCTCCCTGCGAAATTCGGCATGCCGTTGCGCTTTTCTCTCGTTTTGGATAGTTCTCCCTTGCACAGATCCCGATTCCGTGATAACATAGACAAAACTGCATAGAAAGGACGAGATGAGTTGAGAAGAGTTGAGACGAGAAGAGCTGAGATCAGAGTGCTGGATATGGTGTTGGCCGGGCTTTTGATCGCGTTGGGCATGGTGCTGCACGGGGTCTTTCCCGGCATTGTTGCTGGTATGAAGCCAGATTTCGCCTTGATCATGCTGTTCATCGCGATCATGATTATCCCAGACAATAGGGTCAAGATAGCAGCTGGCTTAGCTACAGCTGTCGTCACGGCCATGACCACTACGTTCCCCGGCGGGCAGATTGCCAACATCGTGGACAAGATCGTTACAACAGCAGTTGTCATGGGCCTGACAGCGGTTCTTCCGAGGCAGATCCAGGTCATCGGTGTTGGAGCGGTTGGAACCTTGGTCAGCGGGCTGGTGTTTTTGGGGACTGCAGCCCTGGTTGCCGGCCTACCCGCATCGTTTCTGTATTTGATGGTTTCCGTTGTTCTGCCGGCCATGGCAATCAACACGGTTTCCCTGCTCGTGCTTTATCCTTTGGCATCTAAGCTCTATTCGATGCAGCAGGCATCTCAGGAACCATCTGTTCAGAGAGCAAAGTAGGAACTGCCGCAATTGCAGACAAATTCCGAGCCTCGCGCACCAGCGCGGGGCTTCTTTCTTTGCCGGAACTGCTTTCAGAGTGAGGGATCAGCCTGTTAGAGGGTTGCGTAAAGCCCCTGACCTGAAGGGATTTGGAACTCCCGTGTAGAAATTGGGTAAACGTAACAACCATGGAGGCGCTTCTCTGCAGGCGCCTTTGTCTTACGCCGGGAGGGATCGCGATTCCATGAGAGAAGTATACAGCAAACTCGAGTCAGCGAAGGGAGCGACGGGTACCGTGTTACAGGAGTTCAAGAAATTTGCTCTCCGTGGTAATGTGGTGGACATGGCCGTCGGTGTGATCGTGGGCGGCGCGTTCGGCAAGATCGTAACCTCACTGGTCAATGATGTGGTCATGCCCATCCTGGGCTTGCTGGTTGGGCGGGTTGATCTCACCGCGTTGAAAATCGTGCTTCGCCATGCAAATGACACAACACCCGAGCTTGCCCTCACCTACGGCGCCTTTCTCCAGAACGTGCTGGACTTCCTCATCATTTCGTTCAGCATCTTCATGGCGATCCGCATGCTGAACAAGCTGAAGAAGAAGGAAGAAGAAGCTCCTCCTGCACCGGCTGCGCCGCCTGAGCCCAGTGCCGAGGAAAAGCTCCTGGCCGAAATCCGCGATCTGCTTAAGCAGCAGGCAGGCGGGCGCACTGCGTAGTGCAAAACACCAGAAGGAGCCGGCCATGAGCAAACGAAGGACCGTGCTGCTTGCCCTCGTGCTGGTGGCCTGCCTGGTACTGCCGCTGGATGCAGCGGCCAGCGTCCAGGACCAGCTTGAGCTGTTTGCAGGCAAGCACGGGGTGTTTTACCAAATCTTTGTGCGCAGTTTTGCCGACGGAGATGGTGATGGAGTCGGCGATCTGCGGGGAATCATCCAGCGCCTGGGCTACCTCAACGACGGTGATCCAGAGACCACCACAGACTTGGGGGTGACGGGGATCTGGCTGACCCCCATCCACCCTTCGCCAACGTACCACAAATACGATGTGGTAGACTATTACGCCATCGATCCGGAGTTTGGGACCCTGGAGGATTTCCAAGAGCTGCTGCAGGAAGCTCACAACCGGGGAATCAAGGTGATCATGGATCTGGTGTGCAACCACACCAGCAGCCAGCACCCTTGGTTCCTTTCGGCGCGCAAGGGACCGGAGGGCGAATACAGAGACTTCTACATCTGGGCGGGGCCGGACACCCAAACCACAAGGCGCGGTCCTTGGAACCAAGTAGTATGGCACCCCGCTGGCCCCGACTACTACTATGGCCTGTTCTGGAGCGAAATGCCCAGCCTTAACTGGGCCAACCCTGAAGTTAGGGCAGAGTTCAAAGCGGTGGCCGAGTTCTGGCTTGCACAGGGAGTGGACGGCTTCCGCCTCGATGCCGCTAAACACCTCTTCGAGCACGATCCCAGCCAGAAGCCAGTAGATTGGTGGCTGGAGTTCAGCGAACATGTGCGGGCCCTCAAACCAGATATATACCTGGTTGGCGAAGTGTGGGACAGCCCCCACGTGGTAGAGCCTTACTACGCAGCCTTCGACTCCTGCTTCAATTTCACTTTGGCAGAGAAGCTCATCCCCATCGTGCGCTTCGGGCTGGACACCGGCCTCGTGGAAGCCCTTTTGGCTCAGTACGAACGGTTCAGCTCTTCCACTCAGGGCTGGGCGATTGACGCTCCCTTCTTGAGCAACCATGATCAGGACCGGGTCATGTCCCAGCTCTTCGGTGACTGGAACCAGGCCAAAATGGCGGCGGCCATCTACTTAACGCTGCCTGGCAATCCGTTCATCTATGCTGGGGAAGAGATCGGGATGCAGGGTCGCGGCGATGACGAGAATAGGCGGGAGCCCTTCAAGTGGTATGATCAAAGCGGTCCCGGCCAGACCTGGTGGCGGCCGAACACCTTCAACACAGGCAGCTGGCAGCCCTCGATTGAGAGCCAGGATGCTGACCCCGATTCCCTGCTCAACCACTACCGCCGCTTGATCCACCTCAGGCTTGATGATCCAGCCTTACGGCTCGGCCGTCTGGTGGCTGTGGACCACGGCGAGAACCCCCGGATTGTCGCTTACGGCAGGGAATGGCTGGAAGAACGCACCTTAGTCCTCCACAACATTTCCCGCCAGGAACAGCAGGCTGTGCTGGAAGGGGAATGGGCGTTCGAGGATGTCTTGTTCAGCTCCGGGGATTGCCGCATGGAAAGCAGCTCCGGCTCCTGCGTGGTTACCCTTGGGCCGTACACGACCGTGATCCTCAAGTAGTTCCATCGCACATCGCGCACTTGAACCAGACACGCACACTCAACTAAGGCCAGGAGGTGGACAAGATGATCCAAGATAAACCGGTTCGAAAAGTGAACTTTAAAATGCTGGAGTTTGCCTACTGTCCAGGTTTGGTGACTCCAAGCGGAGACAAACTTCAGGACCTGGCTTCTCTAGCCGCCGAAGAACAGTGGTATTTCAATGGTGATCCCCAGGGCGAGCTGCGGATACTGTTCAGTTACATCCACCACACGTTCAACCGCATAGAAAGCGAGGGGAAGATCGAGGAGTCCGATGACGGCCTGATGTGCTGCTTTAACACCGGCCTGCACACAAAGCACTATGAGGAGATCTTCGGCGTTTTCCAGAAGAACCGAGTGCCGGGCAAGCAGCCTTGGTTCCTCAAGGAATTCCTGCCAAAAAGCAAAGTAGGCTTTCCCAAACTTCCCGAGCGGGCCAACTACTTCGAGGACATATCTGACATAATCTTTGACTACCGGCTTGACATCAGGATAGACATTCAGCACATACTCGATGAAGATACCGAACGAAAGAACCGGCTCCCCGCTGAACTGCGGAACGTTCAGAACCTAGAGGGTGCTGTGAACATGACGATCAAGAGGATCAAGTCCAACTACAGGCTCGCTATTCCGCAGTTCTACTTCGGCACCGGGAAGATCCAGCTGCTCATCCCGCTGTTCAGCAGCAACCCAGAGGACAATAGGGTGAAGGCGGTAATCCCAATTGAGAAACACAGCAGCGGGCAGTTCTACCAGGGGCACACCTGCCTTGACATGAGGCAGGCCTACAACAACGCAAGGCTAATCGCAAAGCTGGACAGTGATTGGCTGAACCCCAGTGCTGTTGTCGGCGTGCCGGGAGATGAGGAAGAAGCATGATAAAGGGGCATGCCGCGTTCGGCATGCCCCTAAAAAACTAACTAATTAAGACCGATTTCTTGGAAACAGCTCCTAGTGGCTCAAGTCGTACTTGTTGGTGGTCTCTCGAAGCCTCAATGAAAGGAACAGTTATCTCTTGGAAACAGGTTTCATGTTACTGGATTATCCAAAGACAATAATTAGCTACCTTTATCATAGTCCTCTGGGCGATGACTGTCAAGAGCCCTGCGCCTCGCGTGTATGGCGCAGAGGGTTCCGAGTGTTTTTTGGTCGCAACTGTGCTACAATTATACAGTAAATCACAGCACTACGATTGGACGCAATCTAGCTGCAGTAGTTGGAGGCAAGCAGAAGTTGAAGATCGGAATCATCGGAAAACCCCAGGCGGGCAAAAGCGCCTTGTTCCGCCTCTTGACGAATCACGAACCAAGTCCGAACGGCAAAGCGCAGGTAGCCGTCGGAAAGATACCTGATCAGCGCATCGATGTACTGGCGAAGCTGTTCAACCCCCGCAAGATAACGTACGCCACCATAGACTTTTGGGATGTGCCGGGCTTTCAACCCGGCCGCAATTCCCTGGACTTCCTGCAGTCTGTGCGGGACGTGGATGCCTTGGTGGTGGTGCTGAGGGCATTCGAGTCCGATACAGTCCCCAGTTACGATGGGCTCCAGCCCTACGCAGACTTCAAGGATCTACAGCAGGAGCTGCTGATCGCTGACTGGACTCTGATGGAGACCCGCCTTGAACGCCTGGCCAAACAGAGGGCCAAGAACCCGAAAGCCGAGGAAGAACTGGCCGTCCTGGAGAAGTGCAGGGCCACTCTGGAACAAGATCTGCCCCTGCGTCAGCTGGCGTTGGATCCCGATGAGGAGAAACTTTTGCGCAACTACGACTTTTTCACCAGAAAGCCCCTGATCGCAGTGGTGAACCTGGACGAGGAGCAGATGCGCAGCGGAAGGTATCCCCAGCAGGATGAGCTGGAAGCAGAGCTTGAGCGGATGAACGTGCCTTTGATCAAGGTCAGTGCACAGATCGAGGCGGAGATCAGCGAACTTGATCCAGATGATGCCAAGCTGTTCATGGAAGAACTGGGCGTGAGCGAATCTGGCATAGCCCGCATCGCCAGAACCGTCTACGCTCACCTGGGCCTGATCTCATTCTTTACCGCCGGGGAAAAAGAGGTGCGCAGCTGGACTATCCACCTGGGCGATACGGCAAGCCGCGCTGCAGGTAAGATCCATTCGGATATCGAAAGGGGCTTTATCCGGGCGGAAGTTGTGGCGTACGAAGACATGGTCAAGTGCGGCACGATGCAGAAGGTCAAGGAGCAGGGGCTCTTCCGTTTGGAAGGAAAGGAATATATTGTGCACGACGGAGATGTGATCACCTTTAGGTTCAACGTCTAGTCGGAGGAGGCAGAAAGAGTGGACGTACAGAAGAAAGCCGAAGAACTAGCGGAAGCCATAATGAACAGCCCTGAATACCAGCGCATGGTTTCAGCAAGGGCAAAGGTGAACCAGCATCAAGCGGCCAGGGTCATGCTCCGCGACTTCCAGAAGAAACAGCTGGAGCTGCAGCAGAAGCAGATGGAAGGGCAGGACATCACACCGCAGGAGGAAGAGCAGCTGCAGAACCTCTTCGGGGTCATTTCCATCAACCCATATATCCGCGAGCTCTTCGAAGCTGAGTTTGCATTCAGTGGTCTGATGCTGCAGGTAAACGATGCTCTGGCAAGGGTTTTGGACTTTCCAGAAGAGGAAGAAGGGTCCGAAGGGCCCAAACTGGAAGTCCCGAAAAAGAGAATTCTCATCCCCGGGCAGGATCTCTAAGCCTTGGCTGGATTGAGAATCGGCACGGCTGGAGTCCCTCACTCGGCCAAGCCGCAGACTACCCCTAACGGTGTTGTCCGCGTCGCGGAGCTCGGCCTGCAGCACATGGAAATCGAGTTTGTACACGGGGTGCGGATGAGCGAGAAGACTGCCTACCAGGTAAGAGAGCTTGCGGAAAGGCACAATGTTTCCCTCACCGTCCACGCCCCCTACTACATAAACCTCAACTCAGCAGAACCAGAGAAAGTCGAAGCCAGCAAGCAGCGCATCCTGCAGGCGGCGAGGATTGGAGCTAAGGCCGGAGCCAAAAGCGTCACCTTTCATGCCGCTTTTTACCATGAAGCCGATCCAAAGCAGGTCTACCAGGTGGTCAAAGGCCATATGGAAGATATGCTGGCAGAACTGGCCAAACATGGTGTAGACATCAGGCTCAGCCCCGAAACCACAGGCGGCCCAACCCAGTTCGGTACCTTAGAAGAACTGGTCCGCCTTGGCCAGGATCTGCCCGGCGTGTTCCCCTGTGTAGACTTCGCACATCTATACGCCCGCAGCCTGGGGGAGCTCAACACTTACGAGGACTTCGCTGCAGTCCTTGAACTGATCAGCCGGAATCTGGGCCCGGAAGCCCTCCAGGCTGTGCACATTCACCTTTCGGGTATCGAACACGGGCCCCGGGGTGAAAAGCGCCATGTACCTCTGGAGGAAACGGCCTTGAACTACAGGGCAGTTCTCCAGGCCTTGGTGGATTTCAATGTCCAAGGCTGGCTCACCTGTGAGAGTCCCATCTTAGAGGAAGACGCCCTCATCTTGAAGGGCTTGTATGAAGAACTAGACCAGAGTTAGAAGGAGAGGAGAAGTGGTGGAACGCACCTATCTCAAACACATTGGCCAGCACGTAGGCAGCGAAGTGGAGATCAGGGGTTGGCTGTACAATAAGCGCTCCAGCGGCAAGATCCTGTTCCTGATCATCAGGGATGGCACTGACTTGATCCAGGGCGTGGTGGTAAAGAGTGAGGTCCCGGCGGAGGTTTTCGAAGCGGCCAAACGCCTCACCCAGGAGTCTTCCCTGATCGTAAGGGGGGTTGTGCGTGAGGAACCTCGTTCCATCAGCGGCTATGAGCTCAACATTACCGATCTTGAGATCGTGCAGCTGGCTGAGGAGTACCCCATAACCCCGAAAGAGCACGGCGTGGAGTACCTCCTGGACCGCCGCCATCTCTGGCTGCGCTCCCGCAGGCAGCATGCTATCATGCTCGTGAGGAACGAGCTGATCAAAGCGACGCGCCGCTTCTTCGACGAACGGGATTTTGTCTTGATCGACGCGCCCATCCTGACACCTGCGGCCGCGGAGGGCACAACCACTCTCTTCGAGACCGACTATTTCGATGAAAAAGCCTATCTCTCCCAGACCGGCCAGCTGTACATGGAAGCAGCAGCTATGGCCTTTGGCAAAGTGTACTGCTTCGGGCCCACCTTCCGAGCTGAAAAGTCCAAAACACGCCGCCATCTGATGGAGTTCTGGATGATCGAGCCGGAAATGGCCTTCTGCGATCAAGAAGAGAACATGAGGGTTCAGGAGGAGTATGTCAGCTGCCTTGTTCAGCATGCCCTGAAAAACTGCCGCAAGGAGCTGGAGATCCTGGAGCGGGATACGAGCAAACTGGAGAACATCGTTCCTCCCTTCCCGCGCCTGTCCTACGACGAGGCGGTGAAGATCCTGCAGCAGAACGGCTCTGAGATCCAGTGGGGCGATGATCTGGGCGGCGGAGATGAAACCATCATCGCCAACCAGTATGACCGGCCTGTGTTTGTTTACGGCTTCCCCGCAGCGATCAAAGCCTTCTACTTCCAGCCCGACCCCGAGCGGCCGGAGATTGTCAAGGGTGCCGATCTCCTGGCGCCGGAGGGCTACGGCGAGATCATCGGCGGCGGCGAGCGTATCGCCGACTACGAGCTTCTGCTGAAGAAGATCAAGGAAGAGAACCTGCCGGAAGAGCCGTACGCCTGGTATCTGGACCTGAGAAGATACGGCAGCGTGCCCCATTCCGGTTTCGGCCTGGGCCTGGAGCGCACCGTGTCCTGGATCTGCGGACTGTCGCACCTGAGGGAAGCCATCCCCTTCCCGCGCCTTTTGAATCGCATCTATCCGTAAGCTATCTAGTTCCCCAGAAGATCAGAAAGACCCCCAAGGCAGTCAGGCACAGCCTGGGCCAGGGGAGCTGGGTGCTTAAGCGCAGGAGCCCAACTGTGCTCACCAAAGTGAGGATAACCGGGCCGATCAGCCCCAGCAAGGCGTTGATCTTCAGCGCCGTATCTACCCTGCCGAACTTGACCATGAGAAGGCCGGCCGTGATCTCAAGAGTTCCTGCCAGCAGGCGGAGCAGGGCCATGGTGAGCACGGCGCGCAGTTCGGTGACCACAAGACCACTCCTTTGAGGGGAAATCCCAAACAAGAGGTGATTGGGCATGCACAGTTTTCTGAGAGAAACTGATCCCGAGATTCTGCAGGTGATAAAGGATGAAACCCGCCGGCAGAACAAGAAGCTGGAGTTGATTGCCTCAGAGAATTTCGTCAGCTGCGCCGTATTGGAAGCGATGGGAAGCCAGCTAACCAATAAATATGCCGAGGGCTACCCTGGTAGACGTTATTACGGCGGCTGCGAGTTTGTCGATGTTGCCGAGAATCTGGCTATCGAACGGGCCAAGAAGCTCTTCGGGGCCGAGCACGCCAATGTCCAGCCCCATTCCGGATCCCAGGCCAACCAGGCTGTATACTTCGCCTGCCTCAAGCCTGGGGATACGATCTTGGGTATGGACTTAAGCTCCGGGGGCCACTTGACCCATGGCAGCCCGGTGAACCAGTCCGGTGCCTGGTTCAAAGTGATCAGCTATGGAGTACGCCGCGAAGATGAGTGCATCGACTACGATCAGGTGCGGGATCTCGCCCTGAAGCACAGGCCGAAGCTGATCATCGCCGGGGCATCGGCCTACCCCCGCATCATCGACTTCAAGCTCTTCAGGGAGATTGCCGATGAAGCCGGTGCCCTGCTCATGGTGGACATGGCCCACATCGCGGGCTTGGTAGCGGCAGGCGTCCATCCCAGCCCCATCCCCTACGCCGACTTCGTCACCACTACCACCCACAAGACCCTGCGCGGCCCCAGGGGCGGCATGATCCTTACGACCAAGGAGCACGCCAAAGCCATCGACAAGGCCGTCTTCCCCGGTATGCAGGGAGGGCCGCTTATGCACGTGATCGCTGCCAAAGCGGTAGCTTTCAAGGAAGCCCTGCAGCCGGAGTTTAACGAGTATCAGAGGCAGATCGTGGCCAATGCCAAGGCCTTGGGCGATTCCCTCCAGGCTCACGGTTTCCCCCTGGTTTCCGGCGGCACAGACAACCATCTCCTGCTGGTGAAAGTGAAAGCCAAGGGCTTCACCGGCAAGCAGGCTGAAGAGCTGCTGGACCGGGTGGGCATCACAGTCAACAAGAACGCCATCCCCTTCGACACGGAGAGCCCCTTTGTCACCAGCGGGATCCGCATGGGTACCGCAGCTCTCACCACGAGGGGTATGGGTGAGCAGGAGATGCGCCTGATCGGAAGTCTGATCGCCCAGACTTTGGAGCAAGGGCGTGAGGACTTCAGCGAGATCCGCCATGCCATCGACAGGCTGACGGAGGAGTTCCCTCTCTATCCCGAACTGCAGTAGCCTTCTAGGAGGGCTGGGATTGGCCTCTTTTATGTCGTCAAAGAAGACAAGAAAAGCAATGAAGCTGAACACAGTGGAAGGAGGCTTTGCGACGGCTGCTGAAAACCTGGCAGCCCCGTACTTAAGCCTCTTTGCACTTGCTCTGGGCGCCACGCCCTCCCAGATCGGCATGCTCACCGCCTTCCCCAACTTGTTTGGGAACCTCTTCCAGATTCCGGCGGGGCTGTGGTCTGAGCGCATGAAGGATAAGCGCATCATCCCCATCGTTGGGGGCTACCTAGCCCGGTCGACCTGGGCGGTACTGGCCATTGCCCCATTTCTGGTCCCGGCTGAGTACCGGGTACGCCTCGTGATCCTCCTGGCCACCTTCCGCGTTTTTGCCGCGAACATCGGAGTGCCGGCCTGGACCGCACTGCAGGCCTTGCTTGTTCCCAAGCAGATCCGGGGGGTATACTACGGTAACCGCAACATGGTCTGCAACATCTGTGCGCTACTGGCTACGCTGGCCGCCACTTTCCTATTGGGCCTGCCGTTCCCCCTCAACTTCCAGATCATCCTGTTTGGGGCTGCGGCCTTGGGAGTCACCGCCAGCTACATCTTCTCCACCATCGAATTTGACCAGAGCCCGCCGAAGCAGCAGGCTGCCCATGCGTTCAGCACAAGAGTGAAGGTTTTCCTGAGTGAAGTCGGGAGCCAGAAGTCGTTCCGCAGTTATGTTGTGAGCTCCCTGATCTGGAGCTTCGGGGTCAACCTGGCCAGTTCTTTCTTCGTTGTGTACTATGTGGGTGATTTGGGCGGGCCGCAGAGCTACTGGGCAGTGATTTCTGGAGTGAATCTGGCTACCCAGGTGCTGGTACAGCGCTATTGGGGGCGTCTTGCCGATCGGTTCGGCCAGAGAAATGTCATGCTGGCCTCGGGGGCGTTAGCAGCAGTACTGCCCCTCTTGTGGGCCCTGACCCGCAACAGCTGGTTTCCCTTTGTCATCTATGCTTTAAACGGCGTGGCTTGGGGAGGCTATAACCTAGCGGCCTTCAACCTGATCCTGGAGATCACCCCCGATCACAACCGCACCGTCTATGTAGCTGGCTACAACACCTTGATGGGGATAGCCACGGCCATAGGGCCGCTGGTCGGCGGCTTTGCTGCTGAGGCCTTCGGGCTGCGCCCCGTGTTTCTCTCTTCCACGCTTTTCCGGGCATTGGGGCTTTACGTCTTCTACCGGTCTGTGCAGGATACCAGCCAGAAGCAGATGAGCCTGCGGGATCTTATCCCAAGCAGGAAATCCGCCGGTTTCTAGAAAGAGTTGATTTCAAGCCAGTAAGTGGGTATAATCAAAGATAAAGCTAGAGCAGTGATGATGGGGCCTAACTAAGGAGCTTCCGCCGCAGAGAGCTGGTGGGCGGTGCAAACCAGCCGGAACCCTTAGGTTCCAGCTCCGGAACTGGAACAAGTGCATACCCAAATGAGGTGAACTGCAGCCTGGCTGCGGTTAATCAGGGTGGCAACGCGGGTTATCAACTCGTCCCTGGGCTTTCGAGTTCAGAGGCGAGTCTTTTTTTAGTACAGAAGGGGGTAACAACCATGCTGGATATCAAACTGATCCGCCAAGATCCAGAGAGAGTGAAAAAGGGAGTAGCGAGCAAAGGGGTGCAGGCACCGGTTGACGAAGTGCTGGCCCTGGATGAACAGCGGCGCAGCCTGCTGGCGGAGGTGGAGCAGCTCAAAGCTAAGCGCAACACCGTATCTGAGGAAGTGGCCAGGCTTAAGCGGGAGAAGCAGGATGCCCAACCGCTGATTGAGGAAATGCGCGAGGTTTCCCAGCGCATCAAGGAGCTCGATGATCAGGTCCGCGAGGTAGAAATCCAGCTGCAGGATCAGCTCCTCCGCATTCCGAACCTCCCCCACGAATCGGTGCATTTCGGGGAGAGCGAGGATGACAACATCGAGATAAGGCGCTGGAACGAGCCCCGGGAGTTCGCCTTTGCACCCAAGGCGCACTGGGATATCGGCGTCAACCTGGATATTTTGGACTTTGAACGGGCCGCTAAGGTAACCGGAGCGCGCTTTTACTTCCTGAAAGGGCAGGGTGCCCGCCTGGAGAGGGCGCTGATGAACTTCATGCTCGATCTGCACACCGCGCAGCACGGCTACCGGGAAGTTTTCCCGCCCTTTATGGTAAACTCGGCCAGCGCTACGGGGACGGGCCAGCTGCCCAAGTTCGGCGAAGACATGTTCAAGCTGGAGGGCCTGGACTATTACTTGATCCCCACCGCGGAGGTTCCCGTAACCAACCTCTACCGCGACGATATCTTGAGCCTTGAAGATCTGCCTATCTACCACGCTGCCTACTCGGCATGCTTCCGTTCCGAGGCTGGTTCGGCCGGGCGCGACACCAGGGGCGTGATCCGGGTGCACCAGTTCAACAAAGTAGAGCTGGTCAAGTTCTGTGCTCCGGAAACCTCCTACGACGAGCTCGAGAAACTGACCAACAACGCGGAAGAAGTACTGCAGAAGCTGGGCCTGCCTTACCGGGTCACCCAGATGTGCACGGCCGACCTCGGTTTCACCGCGGCGAAGAAGTATGACCTGGAGGTCTGGATGCCCAGCTACGGGCGGTATGTGGAGATCTCTTCCTGCAGCAACTTCGAAGACTTCCAGGCTAGAAGGGCCAACATCCGCTTCCGCCGCGAGAAGGGCAGCAAGCCCGAGTATGTGCACACACTCAATGGTTCCGGCGTCGCCGTGGGACGCTGCCTAGCTGCGGTTCTCGAGAACTACCAGCAGGAGGATGGCTCTGTCCTGGTGCCTGAGGCCCTGCGGCCGTACATGGGTGGTCTGGAGAGAATCACCGTTGAAAGGAAGTTCTAGAAGAAGCTATCGAAGCTTTTCTCCCGAAAAAAGGCTACTTGTTAAGTATGAAAAGTTAGGTTATAATGTACCAAGTTAGGGAGGGGAAGGGTGCCAGAGCGGACGAATGGAGCGGTCTTGAAAACCGTCGAGGGTCACGCCCTCCGTGGGTTCGAATCCCACCCCTTCCGCCATTTTTTGGAGCTGTTGTTAATGAAATCAAAAACTAAGGTTAAAGGAGATCTGATCCTAGTTGTCGTATTACTCCTCGTAGGAGCAAGCGTTCTCCTTTACAACCAGGTTATACTGCCGCAGAGAGCTCCCGGCACCACCGTGTTGATAGAGATTGATGGTAAGGTAGTGAGTGAGCTGGCTCTGTCCAAAGACACAGGGCCCATGCGTTTTGACACGGAACAGGGTTTCAACGTGGTAGAGATTCGCGGAGGCCAGGTACGTGTAGCAGATGCCGACTGCCCCGACAAGATCTGCGTAAACACGGGCTGGCGGCGCCATGTGGGACAAGTTATTGTCTGTATGCCTCACTACTTCGTGGTGAGAATTGCGGGAGATGCCGGCGGGCTGGATGATCTTGACGGCTTCACCTACTAAAGAACAATGGGGGGATAGAGAAGATGGTAAAACAGAAGATTCTTATCGTCGATGACGAGCCTTCCATCCAAGAACTGATCCGCTTCAACTTGGAGCAGTCGGGTTTTGACACGGCTGTTGCGGCCGATGGATTTGCCGCTCTGGAGATGTTTGAGTCCTATAAACCAGATCTGATCGTGCTCGATCTGATGCTGCCGGGCAAGGATGGCTATGATGTGTGCAAGGAGATCAGGCGCACCAGCAACGTGCCCATCATCATGCTCACGGCTAAAGAAACGGAGCTTGAACGTGTCCTCGGCCTGGAACTCGGCGCCGATGACTACATGACCAAACCCTTCAGTCCCCTGGAACTGGTAGCCAGGATCAAGGCGGTTCTGCGCAGATCCAGCGGCCAGGAAAGCCAGGACGAAAACGAGTACAAGGTTGGCAGCATCCACCTCCAGGTTGATACCAGGGAAGTGCGGGTGGGCGATCAGCTGATCGAACTGACCCGCAAGGAGTTTGACCTCCTCCATATCTTCATGCAGAACGTTGGAAAGGTCATGACCAGAGAGGTGCTCCTCCAGAAGGTGTGGGGCTATGAGTATGAAGGCGAAACCCGCACGGTAGATGTACATATCAGGCACCTCCGCCGCAAGCTTGGACCAGAGGGCGAAAGCCGCATCGAAACTATTCATGGGGTAGGGTACAAACTGAGGGGGAACTAACTTGAAAAAATGGAATTTCAAAGGTCCATTGCTTTTCAAGTTAACAAGCCTAGTTTTAGTGGTAACCTTGCTTTCTGTTGGGGTTACCACGTTTTTTGTAGCGCGCCTTGCTGAGCATTCGGTGGAACGCAGAGTGAGGGAAGACCTGAACACCGATGCGCAGATGATCAGCTTGAGCCTTGAGGAAGCGTGGGCTGGCAGGACAGGCGATCCCCAGGCGCTGCAGGAGCAGATCGAACTTCTGCAGCGGATGACCAAGAGGACGATCAGCATCGCAGACGCTTCGGGCCGGTTGGCTGCCGGTTCGCCCCCTGTGGACTTCAGCGATCGGAGCTACTTTACTGCCACAGCACCTTTAGGTGAAGGAGCGCAGGTACGGGTTTTCATGTCCAGAGCTGAAATCTCCGGCCTGTCGCAGAGCATCGTCTCCGGTTCTGTCCTGATCGCCATCGTGGTCGCTGCCAGCGCGGTCGGCGTTGCCTATCTGTTCAACCGGTCGATCACCAACCCAATCCAGGACCTTTTAGGCCTCGTCCGCAGCATGCAGCAGCGGGAGTTTGGGCGCATGGTTCTCGTGCGGAGCACGGATGAAATTGGGCAGCTGGGACGGGCTTTCAACGAACTTTCCGAGATCCTGGACGACCTCTTCCAGACGATCAGCAACCGGGAAGGGCAGCTCGATACCATCCTGTCCAGCATGGATGACGGCGTTGTCGCCGTGAACATGCGGCGGGAAGTGATCCTGGCCAACCGGGCCGCTGCCGATCTCTGGGATCTTAGGGAAGATGTGATCGGCCAGAACATCTTCGAGGCAACCCGGCACGAGGAGCTGACCCGCATCCTGGATAAGACCATGGATTCCCGGGAAACGTTTGCCAGCGAAGTGCGCCTGCGCCCCGGCAGCGAGCGGACCATTGCCGTAACCAGCAGCCCCCTGCTCGATCAGAAGGGCAGAATCCAGGGTGCTGTGGCTGTGATGCGCGATGTAACCTCCCTGCGCCATCTGGAGCAGATGCGCCAGGAGTTCGTATCCAACGTTTCCCACGAGCTGCGTACTCCCCTGACGTCGATCAAGGGGTTTGTGGAAACGCTGCTCAACGGGCACCTCGATGACCAGCAGCTGCTGGAGCGGTTCTTGGGCATCATCGCCTCAGAAACGGACCGGATGATCATCCTGATCAATGACCTTTTGGATCTGTCCCGCCTGGAAAGCGGCAAGCTGAAGCTCAACAAGACAGCCGTCGATATGAAGAAGATCTTCGACGACACCGTACTCCTGCTGCAGAGCAAGGCGCAGGAGAAGGGGATCACGCTTCAGAACAACATTTACAGCCCGGTTTATGTGGAAGGCGATGAAAAGCTGCTGCGCCAGGTGGCCCTGAACCTGGTGGACAACGGGGTGAAGTACACTCAGGATGGCGGCCGGGTGTGGATCGAGGCCGAGCAGGGACTGGACAATGTGGAGTTCATCGTGGCCGACAACGGGGTGGGCATACCATCGGAACACATCGACCGCATCTTCGAGCGGTTCTACCGGGTAGATAAGGGACGCTCCCGCCAGACAGGCGGCACGGGCTTGGGCCTGGCCATCGTCAAGCACATCATCGATCGGCACAAGGGCACCATCGCGGTGGAGAGTAAGACCGGCAAGGGCACAAAGATCAGAATCACTTTGAAAAGGGCTAACTAGCCGGACTAGGGGCCCTTTTTTGAACCGCCGAGGAGGTACACATGATCACGCTGCAGCCAATCACCTACGACAACTTCGCAGACTGCATCAGACTGGAACCCCATGAGCATCAGAAGAAGTTCGTTGCGTCGAACCTGTTCAGCCTTGCGGAAGCCTATGTGGCCATGTCCACCGAAACTTTCATCCCCATGCCCTTTGCGATCTATGAAAACGATGTGATGGTGGGCTTCATCATGCTCGCCTACGACCCTGCGGGGGAAGATGAGGACGATGAGACGGTGTATAAGATCTGCCGGCTGATGATCGACAAGAACCACCAGGGCAGGGGCTTCGGGCGCAGGGCCATGGAAAAGGCACTGGAGATAATCCGCACCTTTCCCCACGGGAAAGCCGACCTGGTGGTGCTTTCATACAAGCCCGATAACGAAGCAGCCCGCTCCCTCTACTCCTCCCTTGGCTTTAGAGAAACGGGAGAAGTCGAGGATGACGAAGTCTGGGCAGTACTGGAACTGTAAGTGTTCCGAGGAAGAACGCAGCGCACACAACCCGCCGATTTTGAGAGGCGGGTTTTTTCTTGGAATTTTGGGATTGACAGAGAGCTTAGCTAGTTATATAGTTAATTACGCAAGTAACGAACCAACTATCTGAGGGGGGAGTACATGAGACTGGATTTCGACAGCGAGCAGCCCATCTACATTCAATTGGCAGAGGCGATTGAGGACGATATTCTCAAGGGTATATTGCCGGAGGAAACCCAGGTTCCCTCCACTACGGAGCTGTCTGTGATGCTGAAGATCAACCCGGCAACCGCCCGCAAGGGGGTGAACCTGTTGGTAGATGAAGGAATTCTCTACAAGAAACGGGGTGTGGGCATGTTTGTAGCCCGCGGTGCACTGCGCCGGATCAAGAAAAAGCGACGCGCCGAGTTCTACCAGTCTTTTGTGCTGCCTCTTCTCGCCGAAGCGCAGAAGTTGGACGTGTCAATGGGGGAATTGATAGAGATGATCGAAAGGGGCCTTCCAGATGAGCAGGATTGAGCTGCGCGCACTGAGCAAGCGCTACGGCCAGAACCCAGCGCTGAACCAGTTGGATTTGACATTAGAAGGGCAGAAGATCTACGGGCTTTTGGGCAGGAACGGTGCGGGAAAAACCACGCTGCTGAACTTGCTCACTGCCAAGCTCCATCCGACGGAGGGAACCATCGCCATCGATGGTGAACCCGTCTGGGAAAATGACGCTGTGCTCGGCAGGGTGTTCTACATGACCGAGGCCAACCTCCACCCCGGTTCACTGAGGGTGCGGGAGGCGTTTCAGTGGACCGCAGAGTTTTACCCCGGGTTCCGCACGGCCTATGGGGAGGAGCTGGCTCGCCGCTTTGAGCTGGATACCAGCAAGCGAGTGAAGGAGCTGTCCACGGGCTATTCCTCCATCTTCAAGGCCATCTTAGCTCTGGCCAGCGGAGCTTCCATCCTGCTCTTTGATGAACCTGTTCTAGGCTTGGATGCCAACCACCGGGAGATGCTCTACAGAGAAATCCTGGCCAACTACATCGAAGAGCCCAAGGTTGTGATCATCTCCACCCACCTCATTGACGAAGTGGCTGACATTCTGGAAGAGGTGATCATCATCGACAAGGGCAGGGTGATCCGCCATCAGCCCGTGGAGGAGCTCTTAGAGTCAGCCTACGCCGTTTCCGGTGAGGCTTCCAAGGTGGATCAGTATATCCAGGGCAGGAATTTCCTGTCCGAGGAGCGGTTGCAGAACTTCAAATCGGTGATCGTCGTGGGCGGAGCTGTGGACAGGGCTTTGGCCAAGTCCTTGGGTTTGGAAATTGGCCGGCCAGAGCTGCAGAAGCTCTTCATTGCCCTCACGAATTCTAATGCTTAAGGAGGGGATAGCTATGGCGCGGGTGTGGTCGTTTACCAAATATCAGCTGAGGGATTATCGCACAGCTGTCCTAGTTTTCTACTTGGTTTTGGCAGCAATGATCGCCTTGACTCTGGGCATCAGCGGCCGGATGGAAGGGCACGCTAGTCTCAGCGGGGGCAGCTTCATTTTTGTGTTTGTGATCGGGCTAAACTGCTTCAAAACCAGTTTTCGTTTCGCTCAGGCCAATAACCTTTCCCGCCGGGTGTTTTACCTGGCCACCCTCTTGTCCCTGGTGGGCCTAGCGGTGATTATGGGTGCGGTGGACGTGATCCTGGATGCGGTGATGGATCGCCTCCCCATCTATCTCGGTCTCTTCGACCAAATCTACGGTAAGTCCACCGTGGCCAAAGGGCTGTGGACCACTGCGTCTTTGATCTTCGCGAGCAGCCTTGGGTGGATGATCACCATGATCTACTACCGGTCCAACACCGTTTGGAAAGTGATCGTTTCCCTGAGTCCGGTGGCAGCGATCTCAGTGCTTTCTCTCCTTGACCGGCTGAGCGGCGGGAAAGCGGTGTCTTCCACCCTGTCTTTCCTCACCTGGGCCTTCGGTTTTGCGGGAGAAACGCCGAATCCCTTCCAGGCTGTCCTAACCTTTTTGGCTGGTTCAGCCATCATCTGGGCGATCAACATCCTTCTGCTCTACAGGGCTCCGGTGAAGAACTAGAAGACGGCGGACAGCTTCAGGGTCAGATCCCCTGCCGCTGCTGCCGACACTTCGAGGGAGCGGGAGACGCTTGGGCAAATACCGGGCATTCTGTGCTCGGAATTTGCCCGCACCGCTTGACATCCAGCCTGTTTGTGTGATAGACTATCCACTGTCGGTGAGGCACGATTGGGGAAGGGTGCTTGAGAGGCCGAAAAGAGCCGCCTGCTAAGCGGTTGAGGGTGTTAAAGCCCTCCGAGGGTTCAAATCCCTCCCCTTCCGCCATTCCCATATACCAATAACATGCGCCCGTAGCTCAGTTGGATAGAGTGTCTGACTACGAATCAGAAGGTCGTAGGTTCGAATCCTGCCGGGCGCGCCATACATAAACAAGGACTGCAACAGTGTTGCGGTCTTTTTTGTTATGTTATGGGAGGTTGGTTTTTTGTGTTTGACAGCAGATTTGACAGCAGTTCGTGTAAAAGAGGCTGTTTTGTAAGCGTCTAAAACCAACTAAAAAAGGGAGAATCTTGGTATGTTCAAGACTTGTATATTACGATCTGAAAAGACCACTGTCACGGAGAAATAAGGCCACTAAAACGGTGTGAGAAGGCCACCTTCACGGAAGAGAAGTCCAGTCTATCTAATTACCTTGAACCAAGCCTATA
>Ga0134094_1001734_pt1 | contig 20126 bp, 19 predicted proteins | sample 5_1taG_FD_94458 | JGI IMG/M metagenome (GOLD analysis project Ga0134094, IMG submission 94458) | Switchgrass degrading microbial communities from high solid loading bioreactors in New Hampshire, USA - 5_19_20_110_A1 metaG | ecosystem: Engineered > Bioreactor > Semi-continuous > Anaerobic >... | reverse complement strand
CACACCATTATCCATAATTACACAAAGATGTAATTAACAAGAGGAGAGCTCTTTGAAACAAAAATGAAATACTGTGATTTCAAGAGATATTAAAAGGAAATGGTAGTTTATTAAGGGAGGAGAAAGATTACATCTTTATCCAGAACCCCCTGGATCTGGCTGTGTTTGCCTATGCGGCTGCCTATCTCCTGGCTGTTATCGGTGCCGTCCACCCGGGAGAAGCTTTTTATGGTTTTCTGCGCGCTTTAAACTATCTGGTTATCTATGCCGTCGTAATTTATTTTGTAAAAAAACGGCAGGGAGAAAACCTGATCCTTAAGATTATATTTGCTGCCGGAACCGGGGTGGCCCTTATCGGCATCCTGGCTGCTTCCGGCTATTCGGATTATCCGGGAGCTTTTGATGGCCGGGCTATAAACTCTACCCTGCAGTATGCCAACTCTACAGCTGCCTATCTGGCCACTATCACTATAATCGGGCTGACCTTGTTTCTACTGGCGGAAAGCCGCTGGCAACGGTTTATATATACCATATCCGTTTTCCTCATGGTATTTGTCGTTCTGACTACCTATTCCAAGGGAGCCTGGCTCATATTTGTAATCGGGGTGGCACTGCTTTTCGCCTTAATTCCCGGTTTATACCGCAAGCTGGCAGTCCTTTACATATTTATTCTTACCTTCACAGCCGGCCTAATAAGCCACAACCAGTTTGCCCTTTTCGCCGCGGCCAAAGATTCCGGCTTCAGCTATCTTTACCCCGGGCTTTTGCTTACCATAGCCGGGTTTATCCTGCTAGAAATTTTATACCATGTGAAAAACACCCGGGGAGAGAAAACAGCTCTAGTTTCTGCCCTGGCATTTTTCATTCTGGCCGGAGCGATTGGCCAGATTACCCTGGGTGATAAAATAGCAGGGAAAGTCGCCGCAGATGAAAACTTAACCCGGGAGCTGTCCCGCTTTACCGATTTCAGCGACAGCAGCTATGCTGCCCGGGCTGACTTCTACCGCTGGGCCTGGGAAATAGTCAGGGATTATCCGGTAAACGGAACCGGGGCCGGCGGTTGGAATGCCCTCTACCACCAGTACCAGGACTACCTTATCTGGACTACCGAAGTGCACAGCCACTTCTGGCAGGTATGGGTAGAAGCAGGGACTATCGGCTTTTTAGCCTTCATGAGCATGTGGATATTTATGCTGTGGGGGGGTTACCGGATTTTAAGAGGGGAAATTGATACGCGCAAAAAGATATTCACCGGCGGGGTGGTAAGCACCGCCCTGGCTTTGGGCCTACATGCCCTGATTGATTTTGACCTTTCCTTAGGTGCGATTTCCATAATCCTCTGGACCCTGCTGGCCTTAATAAGTGCCGAAGCGGAAAGAAAACAGGCCTTTGCTTTTAAACTGAAGAAAGGGAATATAGTACAGCCTGTGGCTGCCGTTCTGGCAGCATTTATGCTCCTTTTCTGCGGCAGCACCTACTATATAGGAGCGGTAAATGCCGTCCAGGGTTCTAAAAACCTTAATCTAGTTTTAAATACCGAGGACGAAAAAGAGCGGAACCTCTATTACCAGCAGGCAGTCAAATATTATGAAAAAGCATGCAGCTTAAACCCTTTAAGTGCGGAATACAAAACAGATTTGGCTTATGCCTATGTTCTGCGCTACCTGGCTTTGAAAGAGGCTGACCATCCTTTAGCCGGCCAGGCCCTGAGCCAGACGGCCGAGATGATAGATAAAGCCGGAAAGCTCAAGCCCTATGACCTGAAGATAAGAAGCTCCCTTTTAAACACCGCCAGCCTGACCGGTGATTTTGAAATTATGCAAAAGCAGGCAGGAGCCGTAATCAAAGCCAATCCGCTGGATATAAACGCTTATGAAAGCAGTATCAAAATCCTTGCTGCCGGTATGGATTTATATGAGAAAAGTAAAAAACAGGAAAAAGTAAGCGGGCTGGCAAAAGAAATAGTAGATGTATACCAGATGTATGAAGCCAAAAAAAGAATGCTAAACCTGAAGCGCGGATACTGGGATGGCCCCCGCTTTAACCTGGGAGGAGAGGCTGTTTTTGCTGTCGGTAAGGCTTATTTCTTACAGAGGGAATACGGACAGGCAGCTAAAATACTTGAGCCATTTACCCAAAACCTTATCCTGACTGAATTTAGCGACCCCGAATTCCGCAATACAAAACACGAGGATGATAACTGGAAACTGGCATCGGTAAATGATAAAACTGCTCTTGACAGCTATGCTCTGCGTGCCGAAGCCAAAAAAGATCTGACCGGCTGGCCCAAAGTGCTGGATCTGGCCTTACGGCTTCCGCTTTACCCGGGTGGGACCTATGTTTTAGAAGTGCGCTACCGGGTAGAGAATTATGTACCAAACTCAGAGGGAGATACTTCGCCCTATCTGGGCATTTGGAGCAGTATCAGCGGCAGTGCGGGTTCTAAAAACACCAGCTTTGCTTTTTACCGCTATACGCCGGAAAACCGAGAAACTTCCTGGCAGGTAGCCAAACAGGAGCTCAAGATAGAACCGGGCTATCACACCCGAACCCTTTATGTCGGAACCGGCAGCATAGGCAAAGGTACGGTTTTCCTGATCGATTATGTAAAATTTTATCCTTTGCTTACCGGGGATGTACCGGATAAGATAGCAGAACCTTATGCCTTGTATGCCGTCTCCCTCTATAAAACCGGCGAGCGGGAAAAGGCCGAGAGAATAGCAAATGAGTTAAAAATAAACCATCCGGAAATGCATAAAAGGTACGAAGAACTGATAAAAAGAAACCCATAATAAGGAAGGCGAAAAGGTTTGACAGGCACAATACGGACTATAATATTAATGCTGATAGACGGGATATTGATAAGCTCAGCCCTTATCATATCCCTCCTCCTGCGTTTTGAAGGAGACATCCCCGGGCAGTATATAGAGGCTTTTTACTACCTCCTGCCTTACTATATCCTGATAAACATAATATGCCTCTATCTGGCCAGGCTCTATAACCGCATCTGGCAGTATGCGAGCCTGGGTGAACTCTATAGCCTGGTAAAGGCGGTAACGGCAGGGGTGGGGATAATCGTAGCCATGATCTATGCCTTAAACCTTCCTACCCTGCCGCGCAGTGTATATATACTGTCCTGGTTTTTGATAGCCGCTTTTATCGGCGCATCGCGTCTGGGCTGGCGGGTGCTGTGGGATGTTCTTTTTGCCGAAAAGCTAACTTCCCCCAAAAGGGTTCTCATCATTGGAGCCGGCGATGCCGGGGCTCTGGTAGCCAAAGAGATAGGGCAGAACAAATCCCTCAACATGGAAGCTGTCGGCTTTATTGATGACAGCCCGTTAAAACAAAAAATGACCCTTTACGGCATTCCGGTTTTAGGAAACAGGGAGCGCATCCCGGCTGTAGTTAAAAAGTATGCAATAGATGAGGTAATAATAGCCATGCCTTCCGCCGGCGGAAAAACCATCAGAGAAATTAACCAGATCTGCCGGCAGACCAGTGCTAAAGTACGCATATTCCAGGGAGCAGAGGGAATCCTTAGCGGCAAATACCGGATAAAAGACATCGAGCTAGACGACCTCTTAAAAAGGGAGCCGGTAAAGCTGGACCTGGATGAAATCGCTTCCTACCTCAAAGGCAAAAGGGTTCTGGTAAGCGGAGCCGGAGGCTCCATCGGGTCTGAACTCTGCCGGCAGATAAGCATGTATGAGCCTGAGGAGCTGGTGCTTCTTGATTATGCGGAAAACAACCTGTTTGAAATCGAAAACGAACTGCGCATGGGCTTCCCGCATTTAAAAATAAAAGCCGAGCTGCGGATATAAAAGAAAAAGAAAGGATTCTGGGGATATTCAAAAACTGCCGCCCCCAGGTGGTATTCCATGCTGCGGCTTACAAACATGTACCGATGATGGAAAAGCATCCCCTGGAAGCTGTTAAAAACAACATCTTCGGTACCCTTAACCTGGCTCAGGCCGCCGACCGCTTCGGTGCGGAAACTTTTATCCTTATCTCCACTGAAAAGGCGGTCAATCCTTCCAATGTCATGGGAGCTACCAAGCGGGTGGCCGAGCTTATAGTGGAGGAAATGAATGCTAGGAGCCGAACCTCCTTTGCTGCTGTCCGTTTCGGCAATGTACTGGGAAGCCGGGGCAGTGTAGTCCCTATATTCAAAAAACAGATAGAAAACGGAGGCCCGGTTACTGTAACCCATCCGGAAATGACCCGCTACTTTATGACTATTCCGGAAGCAGTCCAGCTGGTCATCCAGGCCGGAGCCATGGCTAGAGGAGGAGAGATCTTCGTCTTGGACATGGGCGAGCCGGTAAAAATAATCGACCTGGCTTATGATATGATAAGGCTCATGGGCTATCAGCCGGGGGAGGATATCGAGATAAAAATAACCGGCATTCGTCCTGGGGAAAAACTGCATGAAGAGCTCTTTACCGCTAAAGAGCAGATGGCAGCTACCCGGCATGAGAGGATATTTGTATGTACAGATGATGAAAGATCTTATTCTGTAATTGAGAAGATAGAGAAACTTATGAATAAGAACATATTTCTTGACAGTGCAGATGGTAGAGAAATAATAAATTTTATACTTCCCGATTTCAATCCTAAGGTAAATGAATCGATATCTCATTTAGCAGGGGAAAAGAGGCTGCCAGAAACTTAAAAAATCAAAATAAAGGACGGGATAAAATGTTAAGCTGCAAAGAAGAATTAATCCGCAAAATTAAAGACCATACGGCACTGGTGGGAGTAGTAGGTTTAGGCTATGTAGGGCTTCCATTTGCCGTGGAAAAAGGAAAAGTAGGCTACAAGGTTATCGGAATTGAGCAGAATCCGGTGAGGGCAGAGAAGATAAACCGCGGGGAAAACTACATACTGGATGTAAAAGATGAAGAGCTGAAGATGCTGGTTGACAAGGGGCTTTTAACCGCGGAAACGGATTTTAAAAGCGTTCCCGAGATGGATGTAATCGTCATATGTGTTCCCACCCCTTTAACTAAAAACCTTACCCCTGATCTGCAGTATGTAGAATCTGTAACCAGGTCCATAGCCCCTTACCTGAGGCCGGGGCAGCTGGTAACCCTGGAATCTACCACTTATCCGGGTACCACCGAGGAAGTAATGCTTCCTATCCTGGAATCTTCCGGGCTAAAAGCAGGAAAAGACTTTTATCTGGCTCATTCTCCGGAACGGGTTGATCCCGGCAACAAACGCTATACTACCAAGAATACCTTCAAGGTGGTGGGGGGAGTAGACCCTGAATCCCTGGAAGTGGCCATGGAGTTTTACAGTCAGACCATTGAAAATGTGATAGCGGTATCATGTGCCAAAGCGGCGGAACTGAGCAAGGTTTTTGAAAATACCTTCCGGGCAGTAAACATTGCCCTGGTAAATGAGATGGCACTCCTTTGCGACCGGATGGGGCTTAATGTATGGGAAGTGCTGGATGCTGCCTTCACCAAACCGTTCGGCATAATGCCGTTTTATCCGGGACCTGGGGTAGGCGGGCACTGCATACCTATCGACCCCCATTATCTGGAATGGAAGGCTAAAGAATACAACTTCAACACCCATTTCATATCCCTGGCGGGAGAAATAAACCGCAAGATGCCGGAGTTTGTAAAGGAAAAAACGATTCGCATCTTAAACCGCTTAGGCATGGCGCCTTCGCAGGCTAAAGCCCTGATACTGGGGGTGGCCTACAAAAAAGACATTGAAGATGAAAGGGAATCCCCGGCCATAGATGTCATAAGGCTTTTAATGGCTGAAGGGATGGAAATATCTTATCATGATCGCTTTATTCCCAGGTTTTCCGAGCACGGCATAAGCATGGAGTCAGTCCCGCTGACTGCGGAACTGGTGGAAAACGCAGATATAGTGATAATAACTACTGACCACAACAATATAGATTACCAGTGGGTGGTCGATCATGCCAGGTGCGTTTTTGATACTCGCAATGCCACCCGTAATGTGGAACGGGGAAGGGAAAAGATCGTTTTACTATAAAACAGAGTGAGGAATACCTTATGGCAGAATACTTTGTTCATCCGTCCAGCTATATAGATGAGCCCTGCCGGATAGGCAGGGGCACAAAGATATGGCATTTCTGCCATATCATGAAAGATTCGGTTATAGGAGAGAACTGTGTAATCGGGCAAAATGTGTTTATAGGCTCGGGAGTAATTCTGGGCAATAATGTAAAGATTCAAAACAATGTTTCCGTATACAGCGGGGTCATATGTGAAGATGATGTCTTTTTAGGGCCGTCTATGGTGTTTACCAATGTGATAAACCCCCGGGCCTTTATTGAGCGCAAGGATGAATTCCGGACCACCCGGATAAAAAAAGGGGCAACTATTGGGGCCAATGCCACCATTGTGTGCGGCTACACCATCGGCTCTTATGCCATGGTGGGAGCAGGCTCGGTGGTAACCAGCGATGTGCCTGATTATGCCCTGGTTTACGGGGTTCCGGCCCGTATTCAGGGCTGGGTGTGCCGCTGCGGGGAAAAGCTTTCATTTGCCGGAGATAAAGCTACCTGCACAGGATGCGGCTTGCAATATGTAAAAAAAGATTTAAACCGGATCATAACTTATGAAGAGGAGCAGGTATAAATCATGAAAATTCCCATGCTGAATCTGGTAAAACAGTATGAAAACCTGAAGTCGGAGATTGACCAGGCTATTAATGAAGTTCTCACCAGCGGTGAATATATACTGGGAAGTAAGGTGCAGGAATTTGAGAGGAATATAGCAGACTATCTGGGAGCCAGGCATGCCATCGGGGTAGCTTCGGGCTCAGATGCCCTGCTGCTCTCCCTGCATGCCCTGGGTATAGGTAAGGGAGATAAAGTGGCAGTCCCCTCCTTTACCTTCTTTGCCACCGCTGGTGCCGTAAGCCGGCTGGGAGCCTGCCCGGTATTTATAGATATAGAGCCGGACACCTATAATCTGGACTTGCATCAACTGGAGGAAAAATGTCAGGAAGATAAAGGGATAAAAGCCGTGATCCCGGTGCATCTTTTCGGCTTGCCGGTGGATATGGAAAACCTCATGGCAGTAGCTGAAAGGTACGGTCTGTATGTGGTAGAAGATGCCTGCCAGGCGATAGATGCCGATATATACCTTGATAAAAGCCAGACCGTGCGCAAGGCAGGCACCATAGGCCATGCCGGATGCTTTTCCTTCTTTCCTTCCAAAAACCTGGGTGGTTATGGGGATGGCGGGCTTATTGTAACCGATGATGACCATCTGGCGGAAAAGATAAGGATGCTCCGGGTGCATGGAGCCAGACCGAAATACTATCACAGCGTGGTAGGATACAACAGCCGTCTTGACACCCTGCAGGCAGCCGTGCTAAATGTAAAATTAAAATACCTGCCGGAATGGACGGCAAAAAGGAGAAAAGTTGCCTCCAGCTATAATGAAGAGATAAAAAAACACGGCCTGGACCGCTGGCTAAAATATCCGGCAATCCTTCCCGGCCATGTATTCCACCAGTATGTGATAGAAACGGAGAAAAGAGATGAGCTATCCCAATTCCTTAAAGAAAAAGGGATAGCTACTGCGGTGTATTATCCCCTTCCCCTGCACCTGCAGAAATGCTTTGCCGAACTGGGCTATAAGGAAGGGGATTTAAAAAATTCGGAAAGAGCAGCCAAAAGGGTCTTGGCTTTGCCTATTGACCCCGAGCTTACCGAAGAAGAAATAAGCTATATCGTAAAGAGTATAAAAGAATTTTTTACTGTCTGAATCTAACTGAATGGGAGATAAGCCATGATAAAAATAGGACTTATCGGCTGCGGCCGCATATCGAAAAACCATTTTGAAGCCATAAAGGAGCAGCCTGACGCCGAGTGCATCGCCTGCTGTGACATCATACCCGAGCGGGCGAAAGAGGCGGCGGCTAAATATAACATCCCTTTCTGGACTACCAATTACGAAGAAATGCTAAAAATGGACGAAATCGACCTGATATCCATCTGCACACCCTCCGGCCTGCATCCCCAGCACGGCATCATGGCTGCTGAGTACGGGAAGCATGTGCTGACCGAAAAACCTATGGGGGTAAGGCTCAAAGAAGCCGATGAGCTTATCCGCAAGTGTGAGGAAAAAGGGGTTAAGCTTTTTGTCGTCCTGCAAAACCGGCTTAACCCTTCCATAAAGCTTCTGCGGAGAGCCTATGAAGAAGGGCGCTTCGGCAGGATATACCTGATAACTTCCAATGTTTTCTGGACCCGCCCCCAGGAATACTATGACCAGGCACCCTGGCGGGGAACCTGGCAGTATGACGGCGGAGCCTTTATGAACCAGGCTTCCCACTATGTCGATATGGTACAGTGGTTCGGAGGGGAAATTGCCGAAGTAAAATCCATAACCGCCACCCTGGCCCGCAAAATAGAAGCCGAAGATACCGGATGTGCTATCATCCGCTTTAAAAATGGCGCCTTAGGTTCCATAAATGTAACCATGCTTACCTATCCCCAAAACCTGGAAGGATCCATCACCATCATGGGAGAAAAAGGTACCGTAAGGATAGGCGGCGTAGCCATGAACCGCATAGAAGTATGGCAGTTTGCTGATGAGAGAGACTACGATGCAGAAGTAGAAAAGGCCAATACCAACCCGACATCTGTCTACGGCTTCGGCCACAGCGGCTACTACCGCAATGTTATTGATTCCCTGAACGGAAAGGCAATTCCCCTTTGCGACGGCCGGGAAGGCAGAAAATCGCTGTATCTTCTGGAGGAGATATACAGGGAAGTGAGGGGGAGATGAGGCAAAGGAGCCTAAAATATGGACAAATTCAAAAACTGGCTTAACCGCAAACTGCCTCCCGGAAGCTTTGTCAGGAATGTGGTGGTTCTGATGACAGGAACCACCTTTTCCCAGGCTTTATTAGTCTTAATTGCTCCCATCTTGACTCGTTTATATACTCCGGAAGATTTCGGGGTCTTTGCACTTTATACTTCGATTCTAGGGATATTAAGTGTAATTGCCTGTTTGCGGTATGAACTGGCCATCGTTTTGCCGGAAAAGGATGAGGATGCGGCGAATCTACTGGTACTTTCTATTATAATATGTTTCTTTACCAGTTTCGTAACATTAGTTATAGTGGCTTTTTTTCATGGAAAAATTGCTCTATTACTAGGCTCACCTCAAATATCGTTTTGGCTGTGGTTTTTGCCTTTAAGCCTTTTCTTGACCGGAGTTTTTCAGGCTCTTAACTACTGGAGCACCAGGCGCAAACAGTTCAAAAGATTGGCGGTAAGGCAGATAACCCAAAATTCTGTAACTGCTGTTACCCAGATAGGAGCAGGCTTTTCCCCATCTTCAGCAGGAGCAGGAGGGCTTATTGGAGGGTATATAGCAGGGCAGGCTGCGGCTACCAGCAGGCTTGGGTGGAGAATATGGAGGGAAGATAGAGATTATATTGCCTTTAATTTAGCAAAATTAAAGGAAATTATTTTTAAGTATAAAAATTTTCCTTTATATTTGGCATGGGGACACTTGCTAAATGCTATTTCCCCTCAAATTCCAGTTTTTTTATTGACTAACTATTTTTCATCAGAAGCTACTGGGTGGTTTTCTTTAGCAACTAGAGTAGTTGGAATACCTGTTGCTTTGGTTGGGGCTTCAGTAAGTCAGGTATTTTTTGTTAAAGCATCGGAGATTTACCGTGAGCATGGTAATTGTCGGGAAATATACTTATCTACTATATTAAATTTAGCAAAAATAAGCATAATCCCTTTTGGTATAATAGCGTTTTTATCGCCCATATTATTTGGAATTATTTTTGGGAAAGAATGGGAAAATGCCGGCTTATTTGTTATGTATATGACACCTATGTTTTTCTTAAGATTTATTGGATCGCCTGTTAGTTCGATTGCAATTATAAGAAAGAAACAAATAGTTGATTTAGTATGGCAGATAACACTTATTATGTTAGTAATTTTAGCTTTTTTTATTGGAATAAAGATGAATTCTCTTAAATTATGTATAATATTATATTCAGTGGTTTATTGTTTAGCTTTTATTTGTAGTATTCTTTTAAATTATAGATTTTCAATGGGAGGTTAGTAGATTGTTTAAAGTAAAGGAATATTTAGTGTATAAGTATGAAGGAGGGAGGCAAGAAGTTTTTTTGCCAGAAAATATAAATGTTAGTTATGCGAATTTTGAGACTATATCTTATTTTTTTAAAAATGATAAATTAAGATTAACTACATTTAATTCTTTTTTAAGAAAAGGTTATATAGGGATCATTTTAAATGATGGCAAAAACTGGGTTAATTATGGGTGGATGACTAATCGAATAGGGCAATTTCCACCACATTTACCAAAAAGAATATGTTCTAATAATAAATATTGGCTTTTTTATAGTCATACAAAAGAGGAATGGAGAGGAAAGGGTATCTATAAAAATTCTTTAAAACTACTTATAAACAAAGCTTATGAAATTGAAAATGGCGATGTTGAAGTTTATGCGGATGTAGAAAAAACAAACTTAGTTCCACAGAATACATTATTGTCTTTGGGCTTTAAGGAATATGGGAATTTATATAATTTATGTATTGGATTTCCTAAAATAGGAAGTGCCAACCTTGGATATTGGAAATCGAAAGGGAGTGTTTAATAATAATATATGAATATGAGGTTAAATAAAGAGAAATACAGAATTTATTGTGAAAAATGCTCCGATATTCCTATCTTTTCTCAAGCCTGGTGGATGGATGCTGTATGCGGTGAGCATAACTGGGATGTTTTATTAGTGGAAAAAAACGGCGAGATTATTGCCAGTATGCCTTATTACATGCGCAAAAAATATGGACTGAAAATAATAACCCAGCCCAAGCTTACACAAACTAATGGGATATGGATTAAATACCCTTCTAGTCAAAAGTATGTAAAAAAAATATCTTATGAAAGAGAAATAATCAGCAATATAATAAAGCAATTAGAGCAATTAAAATTCGATTATTTTTGCCAAAATTTTTATTATAAATTTACAAATTGGTTACCATTTTATTGGAAGAGTTATAATCAAACAACTAGATATACATATAGAATATATGATTTAAGCGATTTACAAAAAATTTGGAATTCTTTTAATGATAATGTGAGAAATAAGATAAGGAAAGCGGAAAAAATATTGACAGTTAAAGAAGATGATTTAACTATAGAAGAATTTTTTGAAATTAATTCTATGACTTTTACAAGACAGGGAATAGAGATTCCTTATAGTTTAGAATTTTTAAAAAGATTACATAGTGCATGTAAACAGCATAACGCCTGTAAAATTTTATATGCAGTAGATGATAAACAACAGATACATGCAGCTATTTACTTGGTTTGGGATAATAGCACTACTTATTATTTAATGGCAGGAGAGAATCCGGAATTACGCAAAAGTGGAGCAAATAACCTTCTTATATGGCATGCTATTAGACATGCTTCTAATGTAAGTGAGGCTTTTGATTTTGAAGGATCTATGATAGAAACAGTTGAGGAATTTGTGCGTTCTTTTGGCGGGATTCAAACCCTCTATTTTCAAATATACAAGATGAGCAGACGCATGCAGATGCTTTATCATGGAAGAGAGTTGCTGAAAAGTATTATTGGTGCTAAATAAGCTAAACAGTATAAATAAAATATAACTTGTTACAAGGAGTATTTTTATATGCTGATTATAAAAACATCTCCAGCTTATGAGCGTGAATTGAATTATGCATTTGAAACAGTTATTAACTATATTATGGGTTTAGATTATAAAATCAAGTATGAAGATAGAGATGATATTGAAATTATCATAAATGAATCTGATAAAAAGTTGTTTGTATCAAATGTATTTTTTAAGAATAGTCAGTGGGATTGGCTTAAACCTTCATCATTACCAAAACAACCGCTACCTAAATGGATAGTAGATAATAAATTAAAAGAACAGGCTAAGTTAGTCAGCAATGAAATACCTGTAATTTATGGATGTGAAACTGCTCCCGGCAGTTATATGAGGATAGATGATAACAGCATACATCTGGGAATTGATATATTTGGCTCAGCTTTTTTCATGCTTACCCGTTATGAAGAATATGTAAAACCAGAGCGGGATCAGCATGATAGGTTCCCTGCTACTGCCTCCCTAGCCTATAAGGAAGGCTTTTTGGACAGACCTGTCATAAATGAATATTTGGAAATACTCTGGTACTGTATAAAGAGGCTCTGGCCCGGACTGGAAAGAAAAAAAAGAAATTTTCGCACCATTTTAACCCATGATGTGGATGTTCCTTTTAATCATGCATTTACAGGTCTACCCCAGCTAATTCGCAGCTGTGGCGGTGATTTGTTAAAGAGAAGAGATCTTTTTTTGGCGGTAAGAAGGGCAAAATCATGGCAAGCGGTAAAAAGAGGTGATTATCGGCAGGATATAAGCTATACTTTTGACCGCATTATGGATATCAGTGAAAAAAACAGTTTAAAAAGCGCATTTTATTTTAAAACCGCCTGTACTGATCCTAATTATGACCATAATTATTCGATTGAGCATAAGTGGATAAGGCAGCTATTAAGAGATATTTACCAGCGAGGTCATGAGATAGGGATACATCCCAGTTACAATACATATCAGGATAATAAACAGATAAAGCTGGAATTTGAAAGATTATTGAAAGTATGTGAAGAAGAAGGCATAAAACAGGAAACTTGGGGTGGAAGGCAGCATTACTTGCGCTGGAAAACTCCCTTAACATGGAGAATATGGAATGAAGCAGGCATAGACTATGATAGCACCTTAAGTTATGCAAATCATGCCGGCTTTCGCTGTGGGATATGCTATGAATTTCCTGTGTATGATTTAGAGCAACGCCAAAAATTAAGGCTTGTTGAAAGGCCGCTTATAGTGATGGAAGGCAGTGTTTTGGGCGAACAGTATATGAATTTGGAGTATGAAGATGCTCTGCAATACATGAAAAAATTAAAAGAGCGTTGCAAGAGATATGCCGGGGATTTTGTGTTATTGTGGCATAACAGTTCGTTTGCTACAAAAAAGGATTATGATTTATATGAATTTTTAGTTGGTGCTTAGCAGATAAGATATTACCAAAAATAATTAAGAGTAATGGAAGTTTAAAAGCAGGTCTACCTCATATGATACTTGCTAAATATAGAAAAATAGATAAATTATCCATTATAGAAAGAATATTACAAAGAAGATATTTAATTAAAAGCAATAAGATATTTAAAAAGGAAATTTGCTCTAAAGTAGCAAAAAGAACGTCTGAATATAGAGAGCAAATACTTCAAACTTATTCCGACTCTTTGAATAAAAGATTAGCTTTTGATACACAAAATTCTTTAAGTGTTCTTTTAAGATATGCAGATCGAAATTCTATGGCTTATGGGATAGAATCAAGAGGTCCTTATCTGGATTATAGATTGGTAGAATTTTTAGCATCTTTACCTTCTAGCTACAAAATAAATAATGGATGGACGAAATACATAGCAAGAAGAGCTTTTGATGGAAAGTTACCTGATGAAATTACCTGGCGAAAAGATAAAAAAGGATTTCCTACTCCGGAAAAAATTTGGTTTCAAAAACATTTAAGAGAGTGGAGTATAGATGTATTGAAAAAAGCTGATTTTTTACCTGAAATAGGAGTAGAGAATGGCAAAGTGCTGAATTTTTACGATTTATTAATAGATGATTTTACATTATGGAAGTTAATAAATTTGGAATTATGGAGCAAAGTTTATAAGATTGCAGAGTGAGGAATTGACTTTTTTGTGTTTTATTAGGGAATTTATGTTTGCATTAGCTTGTTAATATATGTTAGCAAAACTTGCAAAAACTTGCCAGGAATTAAAATTGATACATGAGAGAATACCTGTAAAAACTCCTAATATGAATGTGCATATAGAGGCATTTCATTCCATTTTGGAAGAAGAATGCTATGTTGTAAGTGAATTTACGAATTTTAGAGAAGCATATGAAATAGTAAGCCAATACATAGAGTATTACAACCATCGAAGAATACATGGCAGTTTGGGATACCTTACTCCTGCTGAATATTATGAACTTCATAAAAAGAAGGCTGCTTTAACCCAGGTAGCTTAATTAAGCTTAAAATGATTGAGGAATTAATCATTATGTATGACAGTAATTTTATGTAATTTTTGAAGAGCTTTAGATTTAGACAGATTTTTTACATTAATAAGGGGTCAGGGCGATGGGAAGTTATGTAGAGAAGGTTTATCTTAAGCCTAAAATAAAAACGGGGGTTTGGGGTTTTGGAATATAATGCTGATTTAGCCCGGGATTTTATAAGAAGGACTTTTGATATAATAAATCAATACGATAATTTGGATATTGAGAGTAAAAAATATGAAGTTACTCTGCGTGTAAATTGCTTACTAGGTTTAATAATTTTTACCAAAGCGAGATTTTATAAAGATTTATCTTTTAAAATACCTAAAAAAGGAAAATATTATGAAGTTTTAATAGAAAAGAATAATGGAGAAGGGAGTTATGTGGTAGAAGAATCGGACTTAGGTGATGCTAAGATTATTTTACATTGCCTGCGAAATGGATTAGCTCATTGGATGGAGAGGGAAGAAAACAGCGATAACTTAAAATTTGAAAGCAATGAAGAAAGTGAAATTTCTAGGATAATTATTAAAGGTACTGGAAGTTTGGATGGAGGCGGGTATGGAGTAAGGCTTGAAATAAAAAAGGTTCCAGAAGGTTTAGATGAATTTTTAAATAGAATACACGAGAATATTTTAAAAGATAACTATGTAAAGGGGTAGGGAATATTAAAATAAATAAGAACAAGATAGTATTTCTACTTAATATACTTTTATTCCGCTTCCTATTAGATTTAAGTTACATTTATGTTATATATCCTATATTTAGCTATTCGGGTTTTGAATTGAACATTGATTATTTAAAATTGTTAGAATCATATTTGCTTACTGTAATATTGGCTTTACCGTTAAGAAATAAAATTGTTAAACCTTCAGACTTTTTAGGGGTTGTTTTTTTGGCAGCAGCTATTATTCCTACGCTGTCTTTTTATGCCTTGAACTCCAAGGAAAGGCTTTTCATGTATTATATGGCAATAGCGTATCTAATAGTAATTTATAGTGCAAGATTGTTTCCAGGAATAAGATTTAGGTATATAAAACAGGGAAATAAAATTATGATATTTTTCGGATCTTTGCTTGTTTTGTTTGTTTTGGCTTTAATGATTAAAAATGGTGGGTTAAATTATTTTAATCTGGATTTAACTAGAGTTTATGAATATAGGGGAGAAGTAAGCAGAGTAATAAACATGGGAATATTAGGATATCTAAATACATGGGTGTTTAAGGTTATAAATCCAGCTTTGATGGTATGGGCTTTACTGCGAAATAAAAAGAAATTGCTAATACTTTTTATTTCCATCCAGGTTTTATTTTTTGGCATTAGCAGCCATAAGTCGGTTTTATTTTATCCTTTCTTAATTCTTGGTGTTTATTATCTATTTAATTCGCGATATTACAAAAAAATTACCAGTTATATGTTTTTAGGTCTTTCATTTTTGGTTATTATTTGTGGATTATTTGCTATTTGGTGGGAACAGATTTGGCCAGCAACACTATTTATAAGAAGAGTTTTCTATGTCCCTGCTTTGCTTAATTTTACATATTATGAGGTTTTCAGTCAGTTAGGGCATGTTTATTTATCAAACAGTATATTTGCTTTATTAGTAGATTATCCTTTTTCTTATGACTATACACGCATTATAAGCTTACACCTTTTTGGACATCCGAATACTAACTGTAATAATGGATTTCTGGCTACTTCCTATATGCATTTTGGATTAGGGGGAGTGGTTGTATATTCTGTTATAGTTGGTCTTTTGCTTTGGATGGTAGATAGTTTGAGTTTTAAAAGGCTGCCTGTTTGGGTAGCAATTAGTATTTCTATTGTTCCTTTTTTTAGTTTATTTACAAGTGCAGATTTGACAACTGCATTGTTGACTCATGGGATTATGGTAGTTTTAATTTTACTGTGGTTGTTAGGGAGAAAAGAAAATAAAACAGTGATTGAGGGAGATAAGCTTGAATAGAAAAATCTTCCACCTGACCTCTGTCCACCCTGTGACTGATACCCGCATTTTTTATAAGGAATGTAAAACTTTAGCGGCAGCAGGTTATGATGTAAACCTGATTGTCCAGCATGATAAAGATGAAGAAGTTGATGGGGTAAAGATAAAAGGAGTGGACAGGCCTAAAAACCGAATAGAGAGAATGACCAAAACAGTAAAGCAGGTGTATGAAAGAGCATTGGAAGTTGATGCTGATGTTTATCACTTTCATGATCCGGAGCTTATTTTTGTAGGATTGAAACTTAAAAGAAAAGGTAAGAAAGTGATTTATGATGTACATGAGGATGTGCCGAGACAGATTTTGTCTAAAGGTTATATAAATCCAGCTTTACGAGGATTAACAGGATGGATAATAGAGAAGATAGAGGACTTTGCAGCTAGAAGATTCGATTACATAATAACTGCTACCCCGCATATAAGAGAACGTTTTTTGCAGCTTAACTCAAGGGCAATTGATATAAATAATTATCCTATTTTAGAGGAATTATACATCCCTGATTGTAATTGGGATAATAAAGAAAGAACTGTATGTTATATTGGCGGTATAACAAGGGAAAGAGGAATTTTGCAGATGGTGCAGGCAGTTGAAGGCCTGGACGGCAAACTGTTTCTGGCTGGTAATTTTTTTTCGGAAGAATTGCGCAGGGAGTGTTTGCAACAAAAAGGCTGGGATAATGTAGTAGAGTTAGGTTTTGTTAACCGTAATGAAGTCAGGGATATACTGGCAAAATCAATGGCGGGATTGGTAGTATTGCATCCTATAGTTAATTATATAGATGCTCTTCCAGTAAAAATGTTTGAATATATGTCAGCAGGAATTCCGGTTATAGCATCCCATTTTCCCTTATGGCGAGATATTGTCGAAGGGAATAACTGCGGCATCTGTGTAGACCCGTTAAATGTTGATGAAATTGGTGAGGCAATTAAATGGATTATGGATAATCCCGAGCAGGCGCGAAAAATGGGTGAAAATGGCCGCAAGGCGGTGGAAGAGGTTTATAACTGGGAGAAAGAGGGAGAAAAGCTTATAAAAATATATGAGGAGCTGCTGTCATGAAAATAGTAACTGTCGTTGGAGCCAGGCCACAGTTTGTAAAGGCAGCGGTCGTGTCTCGGGCTATAGCTAAATACAATAAGGAAGCATCAGATAGAGAAAATATCGAAGAGTTGCTGGTTCATACCGGGCAGCATTATGATGACAATATGTCGGATGTTTTTTTCCGGGAGATGCAGATACCCGAACCTAGTTATCATCTGGGAATTGGCGGAGGTAGTCATGGAGCCATGACCGGCAGGATGTTAGAGGCTCTGGAGGAGCTATTGTTGAATGAACAGCCCGACCTTGTAATGGTCTATGGCGATACCAATTCCACCTTGGCAGGAGCTTTGGCAGCAGCTAAGTTACATATTCCCGTAGCCCATGTGGAAGCGGGGCTCAGATCTTTTAATATGAGTATGCCAGAAGAGATCAACCGGATTTTAACTGATCGGGTTTCGCATTGGCTATTTTGTCCTACTGAGACCGCTGTCAACAACCTGGTAAATGAAGGAGCGCCTTATTGGCCTAAAGCACAAGTCCATAATGTTGGAGACGTTATGTATGATGCGGCTCTTTTTTACCGGGAACAAGCTAAACCGGGAGCAGTCATAGCCAGTCTATTGAATCAATACCAGGATGGTTTTTATCTAGCCACTGTACATCGTCAGGAAAATACCGATGATTTGAATAGATTGCGGAATATAATGATGGCTTTAGAAGAAATTGCTGAACGGGTTCCGGTTATTCTGCCCCTACATCCCCGTACTCGCAAATATATGAGTGAGGCCGAGCTTCATCTGCAAAATATTTGTTGTATTGAGCCAGTGGGTTATTTCGACATGGTTTGTCTATTAAACCACTGCCGGGCCGTATTTACGGATAGCGGCGGGGTGCAGAAGGAAGCTTATTTCTTTCACAAACCATGCATTACTATGCGAGACGAGACGGAGTGGGTGGAGTTGGTAGAGCACGGTTATAATTTGTTAGTTGGGGCTGATAGGGATAAGATTATAGAGGCAGAGCAGCATTTTTTTGCTAAAGTTATAGACTTTTCTGATAATTTGTATGGTGATGGTAAGGCTGGGGAAAAGATAGTTAATTTGTTATTGTCGTGAGATTAGTTCTTGAGATTCAAACTATTCTGTATAGATGTGAGGATAAGCAATGAATATTTTACTTATTAATCACTATGCTGGGTCACCACGACATGGAATGGAATATCGTCCCTACTATCTTGCCCGTGAATGGGTACGGGAAGGACATAGAGTCACAATTATAGCTGCTTCTTTTTCCCACCTAAGAGCTAATAACCCTGTTCTTAATGGGGTAGTTACTGAGGAGTCTATCGATGGGATACGTTATATTTGGTTGAAGACGCCTATTTACCACGGCAATGGAATAGGGCGTATTTTCAACATGCTGCAATTTGTAATACGTCTAAGGACTTATATTAAAACGCTTATGGCACATGAGAGGATAGATGCAGTAATTGCTTCTTCTACTTATCCCTTAGATATTTATCCTGCACGTTTAATTCAAAAAGAGCAAAAGGCTCGTTTAATATTTGAAGTGCATGACTTGTGGCCACTTTCGCCTATGGAATTAGGAAATATTCCTGCATGGCATCCTTACATTATGGTAATGCAGAAGGCCGAAAATGATGCCTATCGTTATTGTGACCATGTTGTATCGATACTGCCTTGTGCTGAACCACACATGCGAAATCACGGATTGAAACCTAACAAATTTACTGCAATTCCTAATGGCATTTGTGTTAATGAATGGCAAAAGTATGATGATGATTTACCAGATGAACATAAAAAACTGTTATTGAAATTAAAGAATAATAAAAAAATCATAGTAGGTTATGCAGGAGCCCATGGGATTGCTAACTCACTCGATACACTTCTTGAGGCCGTTATTTTATTCAAAGAAACAGATTTATATTTTGTACTAGTAGGGCAAGGGCAAGAAAAAGAAAGGCTACGGAAATATGCCGAAGAGCATAATTTGGTGAATATAACCTTTTTGCCACCTGTTATTAAACCCCAAATTCCTGCTTTATTACAGTTTTTTGATATATGTTATATTGGGCTACAAAGAGAGCCATTATTTCGTTTTGGAGTTAGCCCTAACAAGCTTATTGACTATATGATGGCAGCTAAGCCAATCATTTATGCTATTGAAGCTGGTAACGACCCGGTAAAAGAAGCAGGTTGTGGGATTTCAGTTCCTCCAGAGGACCCACAAGCTATTGCAGATGCTATACGGACTTTGGCTAGCATGTCCGTGGCTGAACGTGAAGCAATGGGACAACGTGGCAAAGAATATGTTATGAAACATCATGATTATAAGATACTTGCCAAGCAGTTTTTAAAAGTGCTGGAGGGATGACCACATGGGGGAAAAGATACTAGGTAGTGAACCTTCAGAAACAGACCGGGTTCGCGAAAGATACCAACGCCGTATGATTTTAACAGATTTATATAACCCATTAAACCCTTCTGTTTATATGGCAAAGCAGGAAAGAGAGCGCGCTTTAATTAGGCTTATAACCGAAGCTGGATTGACTCCTGTTAATGATAAACGTGTGTTGGAAGTTGGCTGTGGGTCGGGTAGCAATATATTACAATTGATTGAACTGGGATTCAACCCAGAATTGATAGTAGCCAACGAATTGCTAGAGGAAAGGGTTCAAATCGCTAGAAAAAGGTTACCGCCAGATGTTCAAATTATTCAGGGCGATGCTTCAGAGCTTAAACTTGCTCCAAATTTTTTTGATATTGTACTGCAGTCTACTGTTTTCACCTCAGTTAAGTCCATATAATTGTGTAAAATGAAGAGCCAAGACAAGGCCCCTGGTTTAGAATGGTAAGTGACGAAACAAACCACAACCGGAGGTGACCTTGCAATGGCTCAATACCATGTTACCAT
>Ga0134094_1001719_pt1 | contig 20247 bp, 23 predicted proteins | sample 5_1taG_FD_94458 | JGI IMG/M metagenome (GOLD analysis project Ga0134094, IMG submission 94458) | Switchgrass degrading microbial communities from high solid loading bioreactors in New Hampshire, USA - 5_19_20_110_A1 metaG | ecosystem: Engineered > Bioreactor > Semi-continuous > Anaerobic >... | reverse complement strand
TTTATCAGGTGGTTGAGTTTCAGCATGTAAAGCCTGGTAAAGGTTCTGCTTTTGTCCGTACTAAAATTAAAAATTTAAGAACAGGCGCTGTGATTGAAAGAAAATTTAATGCCGGGGAAAAAGTTGCCAAGGCTAGATTAGATCGACGGGAAATGCAGTATCTTTATAAAGACGGTGACCAATTTGTGGTTATGGATAATGAAAGTTATGAACAGTTCACGTTGAATGAAGCTCAGATAGGTGATAATGTCAAATGGCTGAAAGAAAATATGGAGCTGGCGGTACTGTTTTACAACAATGAAGTAATCGGGGTTGATCTCCCCAATACTGTAGAACTAAAAGTTATTGAGACAGAACCCGGAGTTAGAGGAGACACGGCTACGGGTGGTTCAAAAGCAGCTGTTGTTGAGACCGGAGCGACAGTGCAAGTGCCATTCTTTGTCAACGTGGGCGATGTATTAATAATTGACACTCGAACTGGAACCTACGTTTCGAGGGCTTAAGTTAATTTTCAATCTCCTTTGGGTTATAAACTGGAAACATACATAAAAAGCTTGGCTTCGGCCAGGCTTTCTTGTTGTTGCCTTTGGGCATAACTGCAATTTAGGAAGGAATAGGGAGAGGGTTATGGATTTTAAGCAGATAGAAGCATTTGTCAATGTTTATCGTTTGCGCAGCTTTTCCCTTGCAGGTCAAGCCATGTACTTAACCCAGCCTACGGTTAGCAGCCATATAAATGACTTGGAAAACGAACTTGGGGTCAAGTTGTTTGACCGTTCCAGCCGTGATATTATCCCAACGGAGGCTGCCGACGATTTCTATCGGTATGCGGTGAGTATCTTAGAAACGAGAACCAGGGCTATTAACTCTCTTAACGGATATAAGGAAAAGATTGAGGGCAGGTTGGAACTGGCCGTCTCTACCATCCCCGGTCAATATTTGCTTCCTCGGGTGATGAAAGGCTTTAATACCCTTTATCCCCATATTATGTTTATTATCAACCAAGGGGATACCCAGGAAGTTATTAAGGAAATAAGGCAAAAAAAATTCCAGCTAGGGATTGTGGGAGCTCGTTTTGCTGACAATAAGTTGGAGTTTGAAACTTTGTGCAGTGACCGGTTGTTATTAATTACTTCCACAGATTTTAAAGGCAGTTCTCATTATCAAATTAAAAAAAAGGAAGGAACTGAGTCCTTAATAACCCTTGATGAACTTGTTTCCATGCCCTTTATTGTCCGGGAAAGAGGTTCGGCCACGAGACAGGAATTTGAAACGGCGCTCAAAGCAAGAGGCTTAAATCCCGAATCTTTGTCCATCGTGGCCGAAATGAACAGTACTGAAGCCATTAAATGTGCGGTTAAGGAAGGCTTGGGGGTCTCAGTGGTATCTGCTCGAAGTGTGGAAGATTATTTGGAATTAGGGTTGATTAAAGCTTTTGGCATCGAGGGACTAAACCTGAAAAGATCATTTTATTTGGTTACCCTTCGAGGCCAGCCTTTATCCCCGAATGCCGCCACTTTCCGGCAATTTATTATAGAATATTTTCAAAAATCTTCAGATTGATTTCCATACCGCAAGTTTTGTAAAATCTAAGCCGTTTTGTTAAAGCAATCTTTATTGTTTTATTATTTTGGCTATTGCTTGCAGGGCGTAGTTTACTTCCGCCTTTGTATTGAAATGGGTAAAACTGAAGCGTACCGTCCCCTGCGGAAAAGTTCCCAGGGTTTGATGAGCGGAAGGCGCGCAATGCAGGCCGGAGCGCGTCATGATGCCATAGTCTTTATCTAAAATATAGGCTATTTCGCCGTTGTCCCTATCCGGAAAGTCTAAGGAAACAACCGCTATGCGGTTTTTCAGATCCTGGGGGCCTATTATTTTAATGTGCTTCAAGCTATGGATCCCGGCCAAAAATATAGCGGTCAATTCCATAGCTTGGGTATGGAGGTTGTCTATTCCTTCTCTTTCCAAATATTTTAAGGCTTGATGCAAGCCAAATATACCGGGGATATTTGGAGTACCGGCCTCAAACTTGTCGGGAAGAAAGGGCGGAATATCTTCCCGGTCCGATAAGCTGCCAGTCCCTCCCACGAATAGAGGCTCCATTTCCCGAGCCAGTTCTTGGTCGATTAGGAAACCGCCTATGCCTTGTGGTCCCAACAGGCCCTTATGACCGGTAAAGGCTAGGGCGTTGATATTGTAATCCTCCATGTCGATGGTCAAAGAACCTGCTGTCTGCGCGCTGTCCACAATAAAGATTAGACCATGATTTTTGCATATCCTACCCACTTCTTTAAGCGGCAGAACTGAACCGCAAACATTGGAGGCGTGGGTCATAATAACCGCTTTGGTGTTTTTCTGCAGCGCGTTTTCGATTTCCAGTGGGTTTAAAAAGCCTTGGGAGTCGGTTTTGACCCTGGTAAAACTGATACCCGAAGCGGATAATTGGAGCAGGGGTCTCATAACGGCATTATGCTCCAAAGAAGACACAATACAGTGGTCATTTGGTTTGAGCAATCCTTTAAGCAACATATTTAAGGCTTGGGTGATATTTAAGGTGAAAATAACATTCTGAGGTTGTTTAAAATGAAAAAGACGGCACAGTGCTTCTCTGGTCTCCAAGACAACTTCCTCAGCGGTAAGAGCATTTGAGTAAACTCCGCGATTGATGTTGGCTCCCACATTTTCAATATAATATTTCATCGCCTCTCCAACTCCGGGGGCTTTGGGATAGGAGGTAGCGGCTTGGTCAAAATAGACTCTGTTCATAATAAACACCTTTTAGTAAATTATGTTTGATATAAAAATCAAATATATAAAAGCTAATCTGTATTTTCAGCTCTAAAGGTTAGGTTTATTCTTTATTCTACTATAGGAGATTAGTTCCAGGCCATAGGTATAATACATTTTGAAGGCAACTTCTTTTAATGGGTATTGAAAAGATCTATAAATAGCTGAAATCTTATTGACAATCAAAATATGTAATGCCGATTTATCGTTCTATAATTAGAATAGATTGGCAGTTTAATTCATAAGAAGAGGAGGAAACAATTTGCAAGAAAAAAAAGGGATTATTGCTGCCGGCCTGGTCATAGGCATACTGGCCGTGGTTCTTGTCCAGTTTGGCAATCCGGCCAATATGGGTATCTGTATTGCTTGCTTTCTTCGCGATACTGTAGGAGGATTAGGGCTGCACCGCGCCGAAGTGGTACAATACATTCGTCCTGAGATAATGGGTATTGTGCTCGGTGCTTTTCTCATGGCCAAAGGGAAAAGAGAATATCAAGGCAGGGGAGGATCCGCCCCGTTTACTCGTTTTGTTTTGGGTATGTTTGTAATGATTGGCGCGCTTATGTTTTTGGGATGTCCATTGCGTATGGTTTTAAGACTGGGAGGCGGAGATTTAAATGCCCTGTTTGGATTGGTAGGCTTTGCGGTGGGAATATTGGTAGGAATTCAGTTTTTAAACAGGGGGTTTACCCTCAAAAGAACATACAGGATGCCGGCTTTTGAGGGATACTTGTTTCCGGCCTTGAACCTCGTACTGTTGATTCTGTTAGTAGTTGCCCCGTCCTTTATCTTTTTTAGCTCCAAGCCCCCGGGTGCATCTCATGCTCCCGTTCTTTTATCCCTTGTCGCGGGTTTAATTGTAGGTTTGTTGGCCCAGAGAACAAGGTTATGTATGGTCGGGGGAATTCGTGATGCTGTCATGTTTAAGGATTGGTATCTCCTTTCCGGTTTTATTGCCATTTTAGTGGCGGTTTTGATTGGAAACTTAATCTTGGGAAAATTTAACTTAGGATTTAGCGGGCAACCTGTAGCTCATACAGACGGGCTATGGAATTTCCTTGGCATGGCTTTGGCCGGCTGGGGATCGGTTTTATTGGGCGGCTGCCCGCTGCGCCAGCTCATATTGGCCGGAGAAGGAAATGGGGACTCGGTTATAACGGTACTGGGTTTGGCTGCCGGAGCGGCAATAGCACACAACTTTGGATTAGCTTCCTCAGCCGCCGGGCCGACTTTAAACGGGCGAATAGCAGTAGTTATAGGATTTGTAGTTGTCTTTCTGATTGCTTTTTTCAATCGGGAGAGAAGTTCGGATTTTGGAATCAAAGGAGGGGTTAATATTGATCTATCCGGTGATAGACGCTAGAGGCAGATCTTGCCCCGAGCCGGTGATACTGACCAAGAAAGCTTTGGAGAATAATCCAGAAGGTATTGTAGTGCTAGTGGATAATAAGACAGCCCATGAAAATGTGAGTAGATTTGCTCGTAATGCCGGTTATCAAGTAAGATTAGAACAGGAAGGGCCGGACTTTCGTCTGACTCTTGCTAAATGAGCATGGGCAGGGGTCGAGCATGTTGGAATATTTAGCAACCTTTTACACCCATATGGGAGCAATTAATTATTATCGTTATTTAAAAAAAATAGGAGTACGGGCTGAAACTTTACCTGTACCCCGCAAGTACAGTTCCAATTGTGGAGTTGCGGTCAAGTTTTATACGGAGCAAGATATTGAGAATTTGATCAGTGAAGATATGGAAAAACTGTTTATGATTGTGGACGGGGAAGATCAGCTTATTTATCGGAATGAGCTGGAATGACTGCTCATTGGTACCGGCGTGCTTTCCCTGATCAATATAAATCCCGGGGTGACGAAATGGAAAAGGATAAACTTAAATTAACTCAAATGACTTCAAGTTCCGGTTGAGCTGCTAAACTTAGCCCACAGGCGCTAGCACAGGTCTTGTGCTATTTACCGAAAATCGAAGATGAAAACTTGTTGGTAGGCCCCCAAACTTGTGATGATGCCGCCGTTTACAAGCTTAACGATGAACAGGCTGTAATCTTAACTCTGGATTTTTTTACTCCCGTGGTGGATGATCCTTTCACTTTCGGACAAATTGCGGCCGCCAATGCCCTCAGCGATATTTATTCCATGGGGGGATTACCGTTAACGGCTCTTAACATTGCCTGCTTCCCGACATGCCTACCCAGGGAAACCCTAGGACAGATCATCAAGGGAGGTGCAGATAAAGTCCGGGAGGCCGGAGCGTTGATAGTAGGTGGACATACCGTTGAGGATAATGAACCTAAATATGGCTTATCCGTTATGGGAGTGGTCCATCCCAGGCAAATAATTACCAATGCAGGTGCAAAAGTCGGAGATTTGCTTGTTTTAACCAAACCTCTGGGTCTTGGTATTATCAATACGGCAATCAAAGGCGGACTGGTAGATGATATACTCTATCGTAAAAGTATAGAGATTATGACTTATCTCAATAAGGATGCCAGTTTGGCCATGCAAAAAGCGGGGGCCACGGGATGTACGGATATAACCGGGTTCGGTTTGTTGGGGCATGCGGTCGAAATGGCTGAAGCCAGCGGGGTGAGTCTGGAAATCTGGGTTGACAGCTTGCCTGTTATTGCCGAAAGCGTAGAATTGGCCAGGATGGGACTTGTACCTCAAGGTGCTTATAAAAACCGTGAATATCTTCAAGCTAAAGTAAGTATGGAAAATAAAATCCCTCTGGAAATGCAAGATATTCTTTTTGACCCCCAAACATCGGGAGGGCTGTTAATATCCGTACCTGAAGCCCAATTGGATTTATTGCTTAAGGAATTGCAACAAACCAACCGTACTCCTTTTGCCGTTGTAGGCAGAGTGAAAAAGAAAAGCACTTACTCCCTGAAAGTAAAAACTCATATGTAAAATCAAACTTGCTGCTTGGTTCAAAGTGTAGAGTGTTATCCACGAATTTGTTGGAATAACACTCTTTTTTTTGGGCCAAAAAATAAGTCTAAAATTTACCTTTGGGACATACCCTTCTAATACAGAGGGGGTTGGTTCATGAAAAAAAATGCTTCCCCAACAAGCGTTGTGGCACTGGATATTGGCCGCTGGGTAGCCGGTCCGGTTGAAAAGGTAGTTCAAGAGGGGATTAAAAATATTAGCGATAAAGAAATCATCGAAGAAATCCGTTTGAGAATAAATAAGCCAATCATGCTTAGAACCAATATTAGGGAATTTTTTCTGCCTTTAAAAAATCCCGCCGGTAGTAATGAACGCACTTATGTCGTCACTAAAGAAGACCTGCTTACCAGTCTGGAAAAAATGACTTTTAGTTCCATATATGCAGCGGAGGAAGGATTGAGGCAGGGTTATTTAACTTTGCCCGGAGGTCACCGGGTGGGCTTGGCGGGAGAAACCGTTGTTGAATTTGGCAGGATTAAAACCTTGAAGAACATCTCCGCCATAAATATTCGTTTGGCCCAGCAGCCGGAAATCGATTTGGCGGACCTGTTAGTCAGCCTGCTGCATAAAAACAAGAGCTTCTGCCATACACTTATAGCTTCACCGCCCAGGGCAGGGAAAACTACGGTTTTAAGGCAATTGATTCGCTTATTAAGTAACGGATTGCCGTGTATTGGTTTGGAAGGTCAGGTTGTAGGGGTGGTTGATGAAAGAAGTGAAATTGCCGGAATGTACCAAGGTGTTCCTTCTTTTGATTTAGGTATGAGGACCGATGTTCTGGACCGCTGTCCCAAGGCTCTGGGTATCGGTATATTGATAAGAACCATGTCTCCTGCTGTGGTGGCTGTAGATGAACTGGGAGGAGTGGAGGATATTGAAGCTGTTAGAGATGCTATTCGCTGTGGGGTAAGGGTTTTAGCGACAGTTCATGCCGATTCATTAGAAGAATTGAAAAAAAGGGAATATCTAAAGGACTTACTAAAGACCGAGGCTTTTGAGAGAGTTGTACTTTTAAGTAGAGCCTATGGACCGGGGACCATAGAAGGTGTTTATGATTTGGACTCAGGTGCGAATCTTAAGCCTTTGACAAAAGTTTACAATAGAACTGCCGGTTTTTAGGAGGAATATATGCTGATAATCGGATACCTGGTTGTGATTCTCGGTTGCGGCTTTATCGGGCTGTATAAAGCAGCCCAAATAAAAAAAAGGCCTAAGGAAATCAGAGAAATGATTAATGCCTTAAGTCTGTTGGATACAGAAATTTACTGGGGCTTAACCCCTTTACCCGGAGCTTTTGCTTTGATTAAAGATCGGGTTGATTCTCCATGGAAAGAGTTTTTTGGCAAATTGGAAGAAAAGATAAACAAAGGTGATAGTGCTTCCAAAGCTTGGTCAGCAAGTATTGCTGAGGTGCGAAAATTTGCTTGTCTGGAAGATGAGGATTGGAAAGTGATTGCGACAATAGGCAAAAATTTGGGAAGAGCGGATAGGAATGAAGAACATAAACAATTGGACTTAGGGCAAAAACACTTGGCTTTACTTCACGAGAAAACAAAAAACCAGGCCGAACTTAAAGCCAAAATGTGGTCATACCTCGGTTTTCTTGCAGGTTTTGCTCTAGTTATTGTGATCATGTAAGAAAGGCAGGGATAGCAAATGAGTATTGATTTAATATTAAAAGTTGCCGGGATTGGTTTATTAGTGGGCATCCTGGCTATGGTCTTAAGTGAGGCCGGCAAAAAAGAACAGGCACAAATGGTAACAATCGCTGGCGTAATCGTGGTTCTCTATATTGTGATTCAGGGTATCGCAGATTTGTTTGTTTTGATCAAGAGCGTTTTTAAACTTTATTAGGGGGCCCGGACGTGGAAATTGCACAAGTGGTGGGATTGGCAATTATTGTAACTGTAATCGGTGCCGTGTTAAAACAGATTAAGCCGGAGATGGCGCTCCAACTGAGTATTTTGGCTGGAGTGACAATTTTTTTGCTGGTAATGGACAAAATCAGGCTCGTAATCGACTTGTTGCAGAAACTGGCCGATCAAGCCAATATAAACTCCTACTATCTTTTCATTGTCTTAAAGATAGTAGGGGTAGCTTATCTGGCTGAATTAGGATGTCAAATTTGCCGTGACGCCGGTGAAACCGCTCTGGCTACCAAAGTGGAAATAGCCGCTAAGGTATTTGTGATTGTCCTGGCTATTCCTATTATCGTAGCAATTATAGAGTCTGTGATGAAGCTTTTGGCGTAAGTGAGGAGAGATCGATGTGGCCAAGAAGATTACGGTACTTGTTTTTTTGTTATTCTTCTGTTTTCTATGTGCTCCCTTCGTGCTTAGGGCTGATGATGTCCGGGAGAAAGATATGGATGTCATGGAGAAAATTGATCTGGGGCAGGAAATAGATTTGTCAAATGTCAGAGCAATGCTCAACCAATTGGATAAAGATGTTCAGGAAGCTTTGCCCGATTTTTCTCTTGCTCAGATTTTTGAGGATTTAAGAAAGGGTAAATTAAATCTTAGTCCTCAGGTCCTGGGAGACAAAATCTTACAAGCTGTTTTAAAGCAAATTGTGGTCAATGGACCATTAATTGCCAAACTTCTTATCCTGGCTGTACTCTGTGCCGTAATCAATCAGTTGCAGCTGTCCTTTTCCGGCAGTGTGGCCAAAATAGCTCAAATGATGATCTATCTTGTTTTGCTGGGACTGGCGGTCACTTCTTTTCAGATCGCTTTGGATGTTGGGAATAAAGCAATTGATAATATGGTTTCCTTTATGCAGGCCACCCTTCCCGTGATGTATGCCGTACTTTTGACTATGGGAAATCTGACGAGTACAGCTATCTTCAAGCCAATGGTTCTAGGCAGTCTGGTTTTTTTGGCTTCCATCATAAAAAACATTGTTCTTCCATTATTTTTTTTAAGCATAGTTTTGCGTCTGTTTAACAATATTTCAGATCAGTTTAAACTGGCCAAATTTTCTTCGCTGTTGGATTTTGCCGGAAAATTTTGTATAGGGATTGTGCTCACTGTCTTTATCGGTATTATGGCGGTTCAAGGGGTTGCAGGGGGAGTTGCTGACGGAGTGGCTTTGCGCACAGCCAAATATTCGGCTGATCTTATTCCGGTAGTGGGGAAATTTTTTAAGGATGCAGTGGAATTGGTAGTTACCTCGGGATTGGTTTTAAAAAATGCCCTCGGTTTGATAGCTTTGCTGGCCATTGTGTTTATTACCCTGGCTCCGCTTATCAAAATTGTTGCCATGATGTTTACTTTTAAAATATCGGCCGCTCTGGTTGAAGCCTTAGGTGAGAAAAATTTGTCCGACAGTTTGCAGGATATGTCCAAAGGCCTTCTTTATATCTTTGCGGCCGTTGCTTCAGTGGGAATTATGTTTTTTATGGCAGTGACCATAATTATCGGTACCGGAAATTTAGCTGTAATGTTGCGTTGATTTTCGTCTTTGCAAGGGAATAGGAAGCGGGGGTGGTACAAATGGAAGGTTTAAAAACGCTTGTTCGCAACATAGCTTTTATCCTGCTTTTGGCAACTTTTTTAGAACTCTTGCTGCCTGGGGAAAAAATGAAAGGCTTTGTCAAAATGATTATGGGTTTATTTGTTATAGCCGCTATTTTGGCACCGCTTACAAACTTGCTTGAGCTTGATTATCAAAATGAAGTGCCCGCCTGGGTAAAATTTGCTACTTCAGATATGCCGGTCATGACGGGTGATGAATCTTTAGAAGATATGGGAAAGTCGGCAGTCCGGGAACAGTTTAGAAATATATTAATCAGCCAGATCAAACAGCTTGTTTTAACAGTGGATGGGATAAAGGAAACGGTTGTGGAGGTGGAACTGGATGATCAGGTTGATGGATTTAGTGATTATCCACAAATTCTGAGCGTCAACATTCTGTTTAGCCGTAAAACCGGTGTTGTTCCCGCTTTAGATCCAATTATTGTCGGCGGCAATAAGATTAATGAACCGGCAACCGAAAATGATAAGGCTCAAATCATAAGAAAACAGGTATCTTCTTTTATGCAGATCCCGGAAGACATAATTTTTGTCCATGAACAATGAAAAGGGGAGGATAAAATGGGTTTATTCCAACAAGGATTTAATGAAAGAATTATTTATGCCATTGCTATTATAGTTGCTTTAGGGGTAGTATTTATTTATTCTGAACAAAAAGAGCAAGCAGTTCCGTCTTTAGGTCAACAAAGCATTTCTGTTGCTTCCTCGGCCACTGAAAATTCGGAAATTGCCGCATTGGAAAAAAGTACGGAAGAAAAAATCAGTCAGTGCTTGGCAAGTATTCAAGGAGTTGGTCAAGCAAAAGCCCTTGTAACTTTTTCTTCGGGGATAAAAAGAGAATATGCTTTCGATAAGAGTGTAACCACCAAAACATCAAAACAGACCGACAAAGACGGGGGCATAAGTGAAGTGGAGGAGGTTACGGAAACCAGCCAGCTTGTAATGGCCGGCAATTCTACTCCGGTTATAATATCGGAGCAAAGGCCGGAAATCGCCGGGGTCTTGATTATTGCCCAGGGTGCCAGTGATCCTAAAATAAGAGAACAAATTACTTTAGCGGTGAAAACGCTTCTCAATATAGACGCAGCAAAAGTAAGTGTGGTACCCATATCCAGCGAATAGAATTACTCAGTTGTTGCCAAGGTCATGATTCTGTTATAATACAAATAATAGGCTATTGATGGGAAAATGAGGTGTAGGAATTATGGATAAGAATAGAAGTATTGAGAACTCTTTTGGTTCAGTAAGAATTGCCGACGAAGTAATTGAAGTAATTGCCGGGATGGCAGCTTCGGAGGTGGAAGGGGTTGCTGAATTAAGCAGCAGTATAGTCGGTGATATAGCCAATATGTTCGGCAGGGGAAAGGGTTCTTCAACATCAAAAGGCATAAAGGTTGAGGTTGGAGAGAATGAAGCCACGGTAGACCTATATCTTGGTGTGGAATATGGGGTCTCCATTCCCAATGTAGCCCAAAAGGTACAGGAAGCAGTCAAAGAGGCTATTGAAGGAATGACAGGTTTAACTGTATTGGAAATAAATGTTCATATTCAAGGAGTCGCTTTTAAAACTCCTACTGACAACAAAAACGTTCTTAAAGATGTTTACAAAGAAAATTAGAGTGGGAATCTCCTTGAGTAAAGGGGATAGCAATTTGAGGTATACAGATGCGGCATAGGTTCTTGGGATTAATCCTGCTTATCATCTCAGTGTGGCTTCTACTTCTGGCCACCGGGTGGAGTGCGCCATACAAGCTTATTATTAATCTTTTGACTTGGCTTCGGGCCAATGCCCTGCCAAATGTGACTTTGGCCTTGATATGCTTATTTGCCGGTATTTATCTGTTACAGGGCGGTTATGTCGGATCCACCAATATTTGCTTGCCCAAGGTAGGAAACGGAGAAATCAGGATTACTCAAGCTGCCATAAGAGATATTGCTTTAAAAAGCATTGCCGGAATTACAGGCTTACAGAAAACTAAAATTAAAATTAAACAGGAACCCGAGGGACTAATTATCAACATCTATTGTCGACCGGACCATCGATTCGAAATTAAATCCACTCCTTTGTTGATTCAGGAGAATATAAGCCGGGAGATAGAAAACCTTACAGGAATTAAGGTCAAAGAGGTGAGGGTGCTGGTTAGCCCCAGAATATGGAAAAAATAAACGGTTGCAAAAATACGATAAGGGGGAAAATGTATTCCCTCGGGGAATGGTGCCTGCAAAACCATCCGGGCAAATTTTGTGGGTCTTTGTTGGGTTTTGTTATTGCCTTAACTATTATCCTGTTGGGCTTTTGGCAGACCATTTTTATAATTGTTTTGACCTCTTGCGGCTTTTATCTAGGCCGGTGTTGGGATCAAGGTATGCTTCCTTCCTGCCTGAATCGTCTCCTACATAGAATCAGAAACAAAGATAAAAAATAATAAGGTATTAATTATTCTTCCATTTCTACTAGGATTTCCACAAAGAAAAACTTTATTGCGGAGGCAACTATGAGCAGAAGAATAGCGCGAGAAACGGCCCTACAAGTGTTATACCAGATAGAGATGACCGGAGAGGCGGAAAAATTTTCTCAAATAATTGAACATTGGGCCACTGAATTTGCCCTATCTTCCAAAAGCAGCGAGTTTGTGCGGACGCTAGTGGAGGGTACTTTGCGGCATAAAAAGGAAATTGATGCAAAGCTTTCTTCTACTGCTCATGATTGGGCTTTGGAAAGAATGAGTGCCGTCGACCGGAACTTGATGAGGCTTGCCATCTATGAAATGTTGTATGATAAACAAACTCCTCAGAGGGTAATAATCAATGAAGCTATTGAAATAGCCAAAAAATTTGGCGGCGACGACTCATCCAGATTTATTAACGGTATACTGGATAAATTTCTGGATCCTGCAGAAAGGTCGTAAACAGTGATATGCTATATTTGGGAATAGATACAAGCATGTATACCACCTCTATAGCAGTGGTTAACGAGAATAAAGGCCCTGTGTTTGAAGAGCGAAGGGTTTTACAGGTCCCACTCGGCGAAAAAGGTTTGGCTCAATCGGAGGCACTGTTCAAACACTTACAGGTGTTACCTGAGCTTTTGCAATTAATCCCCGCAAATATTTGGAACCAGATCAAAGGCATTGCTGTCAGTACTGCGCCGCGGCCGGTGGAAGGGTCTTATATGCCCGTTTTTACAGCAGGAACGTCAATAGCTTTATCCTTGGCAGCAGCTTTAAGGGTTAATTTAACAACCACTTCTCATCAGGAAGGGCATATTGTTGCCGGGCTGAACTCTTTGGAAGAATCGATAGGGACGGAATTTTTAGCCGTTCATCTTTCCGGTGGAACCACTGAGTTATTGGTTGTCAATAAAACAGGCCCCGGCAGATTCAAAATCAAAATATTGGGAGAAAGCACTGATCTGCACGCCGGCCAGTTTGTTGACCGGGTCGGAGTTAGCTTAGGGCTGCCTTTTCCGGCAGGTAAAGAATTGGAAAAACTGGCTTTGAAGGCGACTCCAGGGGCTGCTTCTTTGTTACCGTCATCTGTCAAAGGATACTCGATGAGTTTTTCCGGAGTAGAAGCGGCAGCCCAGCGCTTGCTGAAAGAAAAAAAACGCCCGGCGGATGTGGCCAGGGCAGTTGAAGGGTGCATCGTCAGAACGCTATTTAAAGTATTGACTAAGGCTATTGAAGAAACATGCTTAAACGAGATTCTAATGGTGGGTGGAGTGGCTTCCAATAAATATATTCGGACGGAGCTGGCAAAAAAGATCGGGAATAAAGGCAGGTTGTACTGGGCCAAACCGGAATGGAGTTCAGACAATGCTATAGGTGTAGCGTTAATTGCCCAAGAAGTTCAAACAGCAAACTTATCAAGATATTAAAGTATCCATTGTTTGGGAGAAAAACCATTTTTTATTTTATTTGATTTTATTATTTTATTAACAAAAGGAATGAATTATTATATAATTATAAACCGTAATTATTAAATGTTATATAATTATGCTAAGCGAAAATAACTTGATAAGGCTAAAAGAATATTTTGTTTGATTTTTAACAATATTCGGGTGTTTTCCCCGGTAAGGAGGAAAGAAATGTACACAGTTGTTAAAAAACGGGTATTGGCAAAAGCAATAGTCTTACTTGAAATTGAAGCCCCGGACGTAGCAAAAAAAGCGCAAGCCGGTCAATTTGTAATTGTTCGGCAATTTGATAATTCGGAAAGAATACCCTTGACTATTATGGATTATGACCGGCAGAAAGGAACTGTGACTATAGTCCTCCAGGCTGTCGGCTATTCCTCCACGCTTCTTACCAAGTTGGAGGAAGGTGATAGTTTGCTTGATTTTGTGGGACCGTTAGGTCAGCCTACCGAGATCAAGAACTATGGTACGGTGCTTTGTGTAGGCGGAGGAGTCGGTGTGGCACCGATTCATCCCATTGCTCGGGCTTTAAAAGAAGCAGGCAACTATGTGATTTCCATTTTGGCAGCCAAAAACAAAGATTTAATTATATTGGAAAAAGAAATGAGAGCGGTGAGTGATGAAATTGTAATTACCACCGATGATGGATCTTACGGTTTAAAGGGTTTTGCCACCCACGGTGTTCAAGCTGTTTTGGACAGGGGTTTGAATATTGATGCTATATGGGCTATTGGTCCGATGATTATGATGAAATCTGTTGCCGATTTTACCAGACCTTTAGGGATAAAGACTTTTGTCAGCATGAATCCGATCATGGTAGACGGTACAGGTATGTGTGGGGCCTGCCGTGTCCAGGTTGGAGAGGAGACCAAGTTTGCCTGTGTTCACGGACCGGAGTTTGACGGGCATTTGGTCGATTTTGACCTGGCGATGAAACGTTCGGCCTATTACCGCAAAGAAGAGGCAATGGTTATGGAGAAATATAAATGCCAGTGCCAAAAGGAGGGGATCTAATATGGCTTCAAAATTGCCCCGTCAGGAAATGCCCCGTCAGGATGCACTGGTAAGAAGTAAAAACTTTAAAGAAGTAGCTCTTGGTTATCCACCGGAAACGGCCATGCTGGAGGCAAGCCGTTGTCTCCAGTGCAAGAACCCAAAATGTGTCAAAGGTTGTCCCGTAGGTGTTGATATTCCCCAGTTTGTGGAGAAAATAGCCAAAGGCGATTTTCTTGAGGCGGCAAAAATTATTAAAAACAAGAATTTGCTTCCTGCCATTTGCGGAAGGGTTTGTCCCCAGGAGAGTCAATGTGAGGCTCAATGTATTCTTGGCATTAAAGGAGAGCCGGTTGCTATTGGCCGTTTAGAACGTTTTGCTGCCGATTATGAAATGGCCCATGGCGAGTGTAAAGTTGAACCCAAGGCTTCAACCGGCAAAAAAGTTGCTGTTATTGGGTCCGGGCCGGCAGGGCTTACCTGTGCGGCTGAACTTGCCCGTAATGGCCATGCGGTTACCATTTTTGAAGCTTTACATGTTGCCGGGGGAGTGCTGATGTATGGTATACCGGAGTTTCGCCTACCTAAAGCAATTGTACAGAAAGAAATCAACGGTTTAAGAGATATGGGAGTGGAGATCAAAGTCAACCAGGTGGTAGGTAAGATTACCTCCGTGCAGGAATTACTAAATATAGGTTATGATGCAGTGTTTATCGGTACAGGTGCAGGCTTACCATATTTTCTCAATATTCCCGGAGAAAACTTATGCGGTGTTTACTCGGCCAACGAATTTTTAACCCGTTCCAACCTCATGAAAGCTTATGATTTTCCCAACTTTATTACTCCCATCAAAGTGGGCGAACAAGTTGCCGTTCTAGGGGGAGGAAATGTGGCGATGGATGCGGCACGCACTGCCTTAAGACTTGGAGCTAAAAATGTTCATATTATATATCGCCGTTCTCGGACTGAACTTCCGGCCAGATTGGAAGAAGTTGAAAATGCGGAAGAAGAAGGCGTTGAATTTCATTTATTGACTTTTCCTAAGGAAATTTTGGGAGATGAAAACGGCAACGTTAAGGGTATGATATGTTTGCGTTATGAACTGGGTGAGCCGGATCAATCCGGACGTCGCATGCCGGTACCGATTAAGGGATCGGAATTTGAAATACCGGCGCAAACGGTTGTGGTAGCCATTGGTCAGAGACCAAATCCTTTAGTTACTATGACTACAAAAGGGCTGGAGCTTAATCCGCGTGGAACGATAATTGTTGACGAAAAGACCATGGCCACTTCTATTCCTGGTGTTTATGCCGGCGGGGATGTAGTGACAGGTGCGGCTACCGTTATTCTGGCCATGGGGGCCGGGAAAAAAGCGGCAGCTTCTATTAATGAATATTTGGCTACAAAATAAACTTGGTTACAAAATAAGATTTCTTATTAATATGAAACTTTTGAAAAGAACTTTTTAATAAAAAAAATAATAATTGGAACACTAAAAGAAGATGTCATATATCCTTGAAAACATCTTCTTTTTTTATTGGTTTAAAAGTAAAAAAAATAACAAAGTATTATAAATATATTTAAAAAGATATGCTAGACAATTTATAAGTTAAATAATATATTTAATTAAGATGGAAAAAATATTTTATAACTTAGAGAAAAAATTCATTAGAATAAACATTTTTTTTGCAATATTTTTAAATAAAAAATGCAATCCGGATTTACAAATCTGGATTAGCAAGATTATCCGGGGGGAAAGAAAATGGAAACAAGTATTTGCGCGTGTAAATCAGAAAAGTTCAAACAGTTAGAGCGGATCATTGCCGTGCATAAGGGGCGGCCGGGATCGCTGATCCCTGTTATGCATGAGGCCCAAGAACTGTTTGGCTATCTGCCGTTGGATGTTCAGGCGGCGATTGCTGAAGGATTAGATGTACCTTTAGCTGATGTTTACGGAGTTGCAACTTTCTATTCCAAATTTACGCTGCAGCCAAAAGGAAAATATCAAATTAATGTTTGTTTGGGCACAGCCTGCTATGTAAAAGGGTCTCAACTGATCCTGGACAAAATTGCTGAGATGTTGAATATCTCAGTAGGAGAAACGACTGCAGACGGAATCTTTTCATTGGATGCCACCAGGTGCATTGGAGCTTGCGGAATGGCCCCTGTCATGACGATAAACGATCAGGTTTATGGTCAGTTGACTGTGGAGAGTGCGGAGAAGGTAATTCAAGAATACCTCTTAAAAACGGGGAGGGACGTGAATGTTAACATTTGAAAAATTAGAACAGATTCGGCAAGAGAATAGTAATCTTAATCAAAATGGAACCCGGGTTGTTGTCGGTATGGCAACTTGCGGAATGGCAGCAGGGGCAAAGGCTGTTTTTGACTTTTTAAAGCAGGAAATCGAGACAAGGGGTTTAACCGGAATAACACTTGTTCCTAGCGGGTGTATAGGAACTTGCAGTTTGGAACCGATTGTTGATGTTTATGTTCCCGGACAGGAAAAAGTCACTTATATTCAAGTTACACCGGAAAAAGCCCAAAAAATTATTGAAGAGCACTTGATTAACAACCGCATAGTGGATGAATTTGCAAAGAAGTTGGAATTCAGCAACCAAGTACGAATAGCGTTGCGTAATTGCGGGATTATCAATCCCGAGGACATTAATGAATATATAGCCAGGGACGGTTATCAAGCCTTAGCCAAGGTTTTGCGAGAAATGACCCCGCAAGAGCTAATAGACGAAATAAAAAAATCAGGATTAAGAGGCCGAGGAGGGGCAGGATTTCCTACCGGTACCAAATGGTCTTTTGCAACTTCAAGCAGCGGTCAAAAATATGTTTGCTGTAATGCCGATGAAGGAGATCCCGGAGCTTATATGGACCGAAGCATTTTGGAAGGTGATCCGCATTCCGTTTTAGAGGCTATGGCCATAGCCGGTTATGCTATTGGTTCCAATCAAGGCTATATTTATGTAAGAGCAGAGTATCCTGTGGCTGTTAAACGTTTGGAAATAGCCATAAAACAGGCTAGGGAAACCGGGCTTTTGGGAGAAAACATTTTGGGAACCGGCTTTTCCTTTGATATTGAACTGCGTTTGGGAGCAGGGGCCTTTGTCTGCGGTGAAGAGACGGCTTTAATGACTTCAATTGAAGGTAAACGCGGTGAACCTAGACCGAGGCCACCATTTCCTGCCGTAAAGGGTCTTTTTGGTCGACCTACCATACTCAATAATGTTGAAACTCTGGCCAATATTCCTCCTATTATTCTTAATGGAGCCGATTGGTTTGCCGGTATTGGCACGGAAAGAAGTAAAGGAACCAAGGTTTTTGCGTTGGTCGGTAAAGTTAACAATATTGGTTTAATCGAAGTCCCAATGGGGACCACCTTAAGAACGGTGATTGAAAAAATCGGAGGCGGAATTGCCGGCGGCAAAAAGTTTAAAGCGGCTCAAACAGGCGGACCTTCGGGAGGCTGTATTCCGGCTGAACACATTGACACTCCGATCGAATATGAAACATTGATCGAATTGGGATCCATGATGGGTTCAGGCGGTATGATCGTGATGGACGAGAACAATTGTATGGTAGACGTTGCACGATTTTTCCTGGAATTTACGGTGGATGAGTCTTGTGGGAAATGCGCACCTTGCCGGATAGGTACCAAGAGAATGCTGGAATTGCTGGAGAAGATATGCAATAACGAAGGGGAAGAGGGAGATATTGAAGCTCTAGAAAACTTGGCTCGAACAATCAAAGCCGGAGCCCTCTGCGCTCTTGGACAAACCGCTCCTAATCCAATCTTAAGCACGCTTCGCTATTTCCGGGAGGAGTACGATGCCCATATTAAGGATAGAAGGTGCCCGGCAGGCATTTGTCAGGCTTTCATGCATTATGTGATTAACCAGGAAAAATGTACAAAGTGCCATATCTGTGCCAGAAATTGTCCAACCAAAGCCATCATAGGCAAACCAAAGGAAAAACACACTATTGATGATAATCTCTGTATAAAATGCGGTCTTTGTGTAACAAAGTGTCCGCAAAAAGCCATCGAAAAAACCCATAAGAATTAAGAGAGGAGGACAAGCATGAGACAGGTTACACTGACTATCGATGGCCGCAAAGTTACGGTGCCTGAAAACTACACCGTCCTAGAGGCCGCTAAAAAGTTGAATATCAATATTCCTACTCTCTGTTATCTGCCAGACATCAATCAGATCGGAGCCTGTCGGATGTGTCTGGTGGAAGTGAAGGGAGCACGGTCTTTGCAAGCCTCTTGTGTGTTGCCGGTTGCCGAAGGAATGGAGGTCAAGACTAACACCCCTCAAATTCGGCAAACTCGCAAAACTATTTTGGAGCTGATACTCTCCGATCATAATAGGGAATGCACAACCTGTGTACGCAGCAATAACTGTGAATTACAGAGCCTTTCCAGACAGTTGGGCATTGAAGATATATATTTTAAAACCAAACTTTCACCTTCCCATATCGATGATCTTTCACCCTCTATTGTCCGGGATCAGAGCAAATGCATTCTTTGCCGGCGCTGTATAGCGGTCTGTCATCAGGTACAAGGTGTGGGAGTTATCCAAGCTACTAATCGAGGCTTTCATACCACTGTTGAACCTGCCTTTGGCTTGAGTTTGAATGAAGTAGCCTGCATTAATTGCGGTCAATGTATTCAAGCCTGTCCGGTAGGCGCCTTAAAAGAGAAGGATGATACGGAAAAAGTTTGGCAGGCTTTGGCTGATCCCGATAAGCATGTAGTAGTTCAAACTGCACCGGCAGTGAGGGTAGCATTAGGTGAAGAATTCGCACTTGAGCCCGGAAGCATAGTGACCGGGAAAATGGTTAGCGCACTCAGATTGTTGGGATTTGACAAAGTTTTTGATACGGATTTTGCAGCGGATTTGACCATTATGGAAGAAGGGACGGAATTAATTAACCGTATTAAAAACGGCGGCAAATTACCGCTCTTGACTTCCTGCAGTCCTGGCTGGATTAAGTTCCTGGAATCTTATTATCCGGATATGATTGATAACCTTTCCACTTGCAAATCACCGCAGCAGATGATGGGAGCGGTTATTAAAACTTATTATGCGCAAAAAGCGGGGGTTGATCCGGCTCAAATTTATTCTGTTTCCGTCATGCCCTGCACAGCCAAGAAGTTTGAGTGCCAACGTCCGGAAATGAATTCTTCGGGTTATCAGGATGTGGATGCTGTCTTAACTACCAGGGAACTGGCCAAAATGATAAGGCAGGCCGGGATAGATTTTGCCAGCTTGCCAGATGAGGATTTTGACAGTCCTTTGGGTGAGAGCACAGGTGCTGCCGTAATATTCGGTACTACCGGCGGTGTAATGGAAGCAGCCTTAAGAACTGTGGCAGAAGTGCTTAGCGGGCAAGAAGCCGAGAATATTGAATATCATGAGGTCCGGGGCTTGGAAGGGGTAAAGGAAGCCAATATTAGGATCAAAGACCTGGAAATAAAAGCGGCGGTAGCCCATGGTACAGGCAATGCTCGCAAACTTTTGGAGAAAATACGGGCTGGTGAAGCCGACTATCACTTTGTTGAGATTATGGCTTGCCCCGGTGGATGTGCTACGGGAGGCGGCCAGCCTATTCGCACAGCGACGGAAAAAATGGAAGTCGATTTCCGGAAAGTGCGCGGGCAGGCCCTGTATAAAGCTGACAGCCAGCTTAAATATAGAAAATCCCATGAGAATCCGGAAATTAAAAAGATTTACCAAGACTTTTTCGGAGAGCCTAATAGCCCGAAAGCTCACGAATTATTGCATACTCATTATGTCCAACGCCCTCTCTACCCGGATAATAATTAAAAAAAATATCCTCAGTTTAAAATATAGAGTTAGGTTAAAGTAGAATTATTCATAGTAAAAAAAAAACTTAGATTAAATGGGCGAAAAAAAATTGAGGTCGGCAAACGGTTTGGCTAGTGGACAATTTTGGCAATTGACTAACAGTATTTTATCTTGCCATTTTTGTTAAAACTATATCTAAACAAATACCTGACGAGGTGATGTATATG